>Ga0272446_1000979_pt1 | contig 43066 bp, 31 predicted proteins | sample YNPCB0061_FD_194587 | JGI IMG/M metagenome (GOLD analysis project Ga0272446, IMG submission 194587) | Hot spring microbial mat communities from Yellowstone National Park, WY, United States - YNP-CB-006-1 | ecosystem: Environmental > Aquatic > Thermal springs > Hot (42-90C) > Sediment | place...
TCAGGGATTTTGTTCAAAGCACGCCGCACGATCGGTTGATCAGCCAGCGGCAAGGCCGAGAGGTCCGGCTCGCTGGCCAGATGTTGCATCATCAGATCGTAAATATTTGTATGCCAAAACGGTACCGTGCCGGTGGTAATCTGTTGATAAACCACGGCCAGCGAATACTGATCGCTGTGGCGACTGAGCGAACCGCGAAGCAGTTCCGGAGCACTGTAAAGCGGCGTTGCACCTGCCGGTCGCGGGCTGCCATGAGCTTGGCTATCACCGACGCTATGAACCAGCCCAAAATCTGCTACTTTGACGTGATTGCTGACGACAAACAGGTTGTGCGGCTTAACATCCAGATGTTGCAAGCCGTGCTGAAAATTCATCCAATCCAACGCCTCGGCCGCTTCGGCTAAATAGGCTAGGGCCTCTTCACGGGGAAGTCCTGGCTGATTGGCTTCACGCTGTCGCATGAACAAAGTATAAAGGTTTTCATCAGCCAACTCCATCACGATGAGCAGATGCTGATCCAGCACCTCGACACGATCCAGGGACAAAATAAAGGGATGGCGGAGAAGTTTGACTTTCTCTAATGCGGTGAGTTCCTGATCAGCCAAACCGCCTTCATCGCCCTGATAAACGAACTTGATGGCTTTGAAAAGTCCACCAGGCGCTTCACATTTCCAAACTTCGCCGAATCCCCCCTCACCCAAACGCTCGATCAAGCGATAACCAGGTATGGGTTCAGCACCGACACAACGCGGTGGGAGCGATCTTCGATGTGGGGGAGACACCTGGTGACTCCTTGGGTTTGACTACTCAACTGTAGGCTATGCCATCGGGTACGTCTAGTTCGCTGGACTGGGTCGCAGAACGATCGGCTCGCACGAACCTTGTGCCCTCGCCGATACGTCTGTTCCGATGCGAAGGACTTCTCTGGTCCTTATACTTGAAGTATCCGTTAGCCGATGAGGGACATCATGCCGATTTTGGACCTTCTGACTCGCAACCATCTTAATCAACGCCTGGCCCTGGCCTTGGAAACAGGTGGCTTTCGCGAGGCCCTTCAGGAGGCCGAGGCTGCCTTGAGCAACGACGAAAGCCCCCCTGATCTTGCCAAGGCTACCAGCATGGAATACCTCGGTCGTCTGCGACGCGAACTAGGTCACTACACTCTGGCTGAACCTCCCTTGCTCCAAGCTTTATCGTTATTTGCTAGCCTCAGCGGAAAAGATTCTCCGGATTATGCTCGATGCTTACACCAACTCGCCTTGCTCTATGAAGAGTTGGCCCAATATCCTCAGGCCGAACCTCTTTATCGCTCTGCTCTAAGCATCCGGCAAAAGGCTCTCGGTGCCGAACATCCCGAGGTAGCCGAAAGCCTGCACGATTTGGCTAGCTTCCTGGATCAGGTGGGTCGATTTGGCGAGGCAGCGGAGATGTATCGCCAAGCGCGGGAGATTCGTCGCCGCCATCTGGGCGAGCAGCACCCCGACTACGCCGCCAGCTTAGCGGCTCAGGCCTGGCAGGAATGTCGGCGTGGGAATCTGCGTCAAGGCGAATCGCTGGCCCGTCAAGCGTTTGGTATCGTCCAACAAACCCGTGGCCCGAGCCATCCTCAATTGGCCAGCGGCGCGCAACTGCTCTCGCGTATTGCCATGCAGCAAGCACGCATCCACGAGGCCGAGCAGTTTGCCCTACGCGTGAACGAAGTCCGCCGTCATACCTTCGGCGAACTGCATCATCGCTACGCTGGAGGTCTGGAAAATTTGTCCTTCGTCCGTGCCATGCAGGGACGGGGCGAGGAAGCCGAACGTCTGGCCCGTCAAGGGATCGAGATTACCCGTGCCGCTCTGGGCGATCGCCACCCCTTTTTCGCCGAAGGTCTCACTGCCATCGCTTATGCCTTGCAAACTCAACACAACTACACCGAAGCGGAGAAGTGCTACCGCCAAGCCCTGGAGGTCTATCGCGCCGTCCACGGTGACAAGCATGCCTTCGTGGGCAGTTGTCATCGCGATTTGGCCGAAATTTTCGCCATGCGCGAAAGCAATCACCAAGCCGAGGAACACTTCCGCAAGGCGTTAGCCATCTTGGAACCCCAGGTCCAGCAATCGCCTTTGGAATATCTCGAAGTCCTCGATGGATTGGCCCGCTCCTTGACCGCTCAGGGACGCTTCGACGAGGCCCACGAAGCCACCACTCAAGCCGTAGCCATGGCCCGGCAGATTAGCGAACATCCTGCCCTGCTCGCGGGTGCCCTGGAAAGCCAAGCCCGCGTCGCTCAGGCGAGCGGCTCCTTGTCCCAGGCCGCCCAACTCTGGCAAGAAGCCCTTCAAGCACGCACGGCAGCCAGCGGTTCCGATCACCCCTTGTGTGCCGAGGCCTTGCGAAATCTCGCCATCGTCCAGCAGATGCAAGGCGACCATGCAGCAGCGTTGTCGTCGTTGCGTTCTGCCTATGATCTGTTGCGTCGTTTGCTGGGCGAGAAGCATCCCGACACTCTTGCCAGCTTGGCCAGTTTGGCCGACGCCCACGCCCAGGTCGGTGAATGGCCTGTCGCCGAGGAGCTGCTCACCCAGGCGGCTGACTGGGAACGCGAACGGGTCGGTGAACAGCACCCCGACTATGCTCGCATCGTTCAGCAATTAGGTCGCCTTTATCAAATGATGAATAATTTGCCGGCGGCCGAGGTGCGTTACCGCGAGGTGTTACAAATCCTTCGCAAAACCCACGGCGAAGAACATGCCGAATATGCCCGAGCCGTGCAGGATCTTGCTCAGCTCTATCACCAGGTCAATGATTTCAGCACCGCCGCCCAGTTTTATCAACTCGCCAGTGAGATTCGTCAAAATGACCCCGGGGCCGATCATCCCGACTATGCCGAGAGTCAACTGGGCCTTGCCCAAGTCTATCAAAACATGGGTCGTTTGGACGAGGCCGAGCCGCTCTTTCGCCAAGCCGTACAGGTTTACCGTGCCGCCTTGGGCGAAAACGCGATGCCCACCCTTCGCGCTCGGCACTCCTTTGCTCTGTTCCTTCAGGCACGCGGCCAGATTGCCGCCGCTCTGCAAGAATTAGAGCAAGCGACCGAACGCCTCGAGGAAGTAGTCGGGTCTCGCTCGCCGATGCTGACACAACTCTTGGCCGACCGCGCTCGCATCTTGGGAATGGTCGGCGACCATCACGCGGCAGAGCAACTCTTTGCACGCATCGAGGTGATTCATCGCGAGGCTTTTCCACAGGACATCACGCTCCAGGCTCAGGATCTCGTCAATCTGGCTCTGGCCACTCGCGCTCTGGGCGACACCATGGCGGCTGAGGATATGCTGATGCGTGCTTTGCGATTACTGCAACAGCATCGGCCCACCGATCATCCCGATCTCCTTACTGTCGCCGGCATGCTTGCCACCACTTTGGTGCAACAAGATCGCCTCGACGAAGCCGATTCCCTGTTGAACCACCTCGTCCAACGCACGCGTGCGGTGTTGGGGCAGTTTCATCCCTCTGTGGGCCAACTTCTTGTGGAACGAGCTGGTCTGGCTCTTCATCGCGGACAACTGGCCGAATCCTTGACGTTGTATCGCGAAGCCGCCGATGTCGTCCGCGCCAGTCAAGGAGAAGATAACGGGGAATATGTCAATCTGTTGCGTCTGCAAGCAACGGTGCATCATCTGTTGGGTGAATACGATCAGGGCGAAACTCTGCTGAAGCAACGAGTCACCATTCTGCGTCGCCTCTTTGGTCCCTCCAGCAGTGTGGTGGCACCTGCTCAGCAGGTCTTGGCCGATTTTCTGCGGCAGAGGCAACGCTACGAGGAGGCAACGACACTAGCCCGACAAGCATACGAGACGCTGCGTCGTGCCTCTCAAAGTTCGCCACCTACGCATCCCGAGGAGGGCATCGCCGGTCCGCAGCCCGTCGTGCCGCCGCCCTTGGCCACCCCGATGGCTGCCTCAAGCTTGGCCGGCTTACTCGCCGCTCAGGAGCAATATGGCGAGGCGTTGGCCCTTTTTCGTCAGGCACGCACCGAGGCCAGCGAAGTCGTCGGTGAAGATCATCCCGCTCCTGCCAACGTCCAGTTCCAAGAGGCCTTAGCCTTGATTGTGGCGCGACGCGAGGCCGAGGCCCTCACTCACATGGATCAGTTGCTACGTCGGGATGCCCAACTCTGGCCCCGCTTGCTGGCCCTGGTCCCCGATCAGACACGAGCGATGGCCTGTCAAACGCTGCATGAACATTACGAGGCTTACCTGTCGCTTTACATCCAACAACGCGTCGGCGAGTCTACGGAATCCGATCTGCGTAGTGGGGATTCGGTCAATCGCCTCTTGGCCCTCACCTTGCAACGCAAACGCATGGGCACCGAGGTGTTGGCCAGCCCGTGGTGGCCTCATTGGGGCGACCGTCACCCGCGTTATCGCGACGAATTACGTCGCTTAGCCTATTTAGAGCGGCAAATCGCCAACGCCTTGTGGAATGGTCCAGGCCTCGAGGGCCGTGAGTTTCATGATTCCTTGCTGGATCGTTGGCTGCAGGAACGCGATCGGCTGGAAAATCAACTGGTTGAGCTTCTGCCCGAACTAGCCCTACGCCGTCGTTTGCAACTCGTTACCCCCGAGGAGGTGCGGGAGCAACTCCCACAAGGCTTTGCCCTCGTCGAGTTGTTGTACTTGCGTGAAAACGATTTCGCACTCAGTTTCACCCGCGAACCGCACGAACGCACTCAGGGACGTTACCTTGCCTTTGTCCTCAAACGGGAAGGAGGTCCCTGGCTGCTCGATCTTGGGCTGGCTAGCCACATCGATCCGCAAATTGCTGCCTGGTATGCTCAACTGCGTACCGGACAACTCTCGCCCGATGCCGCCGGCCTGCGCCGCGCCCTGATCGATCGCCTCTGGCCGTTGCTGCTCGATGGCAAGGGTTTAATCCTGGCCGCGGATGGCGAATTCCTCAACGTGCCCCTGGACCTGTTGCCGACTGAGGAAGGTTTGCTGCTGGATCGCTTTGAGATTCGTCATGTCCTCTGCGGGCGTGATCTGCTGCGTCGGGGTCGTCCGCCTCGTCCCCGTGGTGTTGCACGGGTCGTGCCTGGCCCTGCTCCTCAGGGATTCTGGCCCACGTTGAAACGATTCTTTCTTGGCCAGCAGAACCCCGCTCGGCAAGTACTGCCGTTCAAGGCCCAAGTGGTCCAGTCCCGTCAGGATTTCAGCGAGTCTAGCCCCGAGCTACTTCACATAGAGGCTCAGGTCGAATTTCGGGGCGGCGAATTCAAGCCTGGCCCCTGGATCAATCCCCTCAAGCAAGCGGTCATTCGCCTGCCGCTTGAGGAATGGCATGCGCGGCACATCACCACACAGGATCTGTGGTCCACCCGCTCGGTTTGCCTCGCTCGTCTCGACCTACCTCCGGGAGGACCGGGAGTTTGGCCTCGTTTAGCCGGCTTGCTCGCTTCTTTCGTTTTTGCGGGCGCTTCGGCCGTCACCTACCGTTTGTGGCCAACCCCTGCATCCGCGCAAGCGGCATTTCAACGAATCTATTATGAGAACCTCGCCGAGGGACACACGGCCAGCGAGGCCTTTCGTCAGGCACGGCAAGAGGTGCGGCGTCGCTGGCCCGCACCTCAAGCCTGGGCAGGCTGGATCTGTTTGGGTGAGATGGCCTAATTGGCTCGGGCATGTCTATAGATCAAGTGAGCGTTTAACGCTTTGTCTGTCGATCTTTTCTCACCCACGGAGTCCCCACATGCGTCCCTTCGGTTTGCTGCTTTTGCTTCCCCTTCTGGTTGCTGCGGATTGGCCGCAGTGGCGTGGCCCCAATCGCGATTCGATGGTTCAGGACGCTGCTTGGCCGGACAAGCTCAGCAACCTGGAAAAAAGCTGGCGAATGCCACTCGATAAGGGTTACTCTGGTCCGATTGTTTCCAAAGATCGTGTCTGGGTTGCCGAAACCAGGCAAGCCAAGGACGAAGTGGTGCGTTGCCTGGATCGGGCCACGGGCAAACAACGGTGGGAAACCTCCTGGCCCGGCAGTATGACCGTGCCTTTCTTCGCTCGTGCGAATGGCTCATGGATTCGGTCCACACCCGCGTACGATGGCGAAAGCCTTTACGTTGCTGGCATACGCGATGTGCTGGTATGTTTGGATGCTGCCACGGGTAAAGAACGCTGGCGTGTGGATTTCATGGAACGCTTCAAATCGCCTCTGCCTGCTTTTGGGTTCGTCTCCTCACCGCTTGTGGAGGGGGATGCGGCCTATGTCCAGGCCGGTGCCTCGCTCGTTAAATTGAACAAAAAAACGGGCGAAACGCTGTGGCGTACTCTCAAGGATGAAGGTGGCATGTACGGCAGTGCCTTTTCCTCGCCCACTTTTGCCACCCTCGCGGGCAAGCGGCAACTGCTGGTTCAGACCCGTACCACCCTGGCGGGCGTCGAACCCGAAGACGGTTCCGTTCTGTGGGGGCAAAAAATCCCTGCTATGCGCGGCATGAACATTCTTACTCCCACGGTCTATGGCGAGGGTGTTTTTACCTCCGCCTATGGGGCCAAAACGTATCTGTTTACCATCAACCGCGACTCGACGGACTCGCCCAAAATGAAAGTTGCCGAGGGCTGGAACCTCGCCATGGAGGGCTACATGTCCAGTCCCGTGGTGATCGGCAATTATGCTTATTTGCATCTGCGTAATCAACGAGTCACCTGTGTCCATCTCGAAACTGGAAAAACCACCTGGACCACGACCAAGACTTATGGCAAATACTGGAGCATGATCAGCAACGGTGACAAAATTTTAGCTTTGGATGAACGCGGCATTTTGTACCTGCTCAAGGCCAACCCCGAGAAATTTGAACTGCTCGATGAGAAAAAAGTGAGCGATCAAGAATGCTGGGGCCACTTGGCCATCTCGAATGACGAGTTGTTCATCCGCGAACTTCAAGCCATCAGTGCTTGGAAGTGGAAAAAGTAACTAACGAACTCCGAGGAGTTGCTCATTCAGATATGACAATGGGCCGCAGTCACTCTCGTTTGAATACATCAGTGAGCGACTCGGCCCTTTCACTTGTATTTCAACCATTACGCGGCGGAAGCCTCGCTCTCCAGCAAATACTGGATCGGGGGCGAGGCTCGCTCGATGAAGTGGCGATACCACATGTCATAGCACAACGCACTGTAGGTGAACCATGTCGGCCCACTGACGGTGCCCGGAGCCAAAAATCCGTGTCGACTCATCCGCGTCACTGCCCCACTGAGTTGCCCACCTGGACGCAACCACTCGAAGATCGGTTGACCAAATCCCAGCTTAACGCGGTAAGCAATCTCGGGCGTGACACGCTGTGCCAGAGCCGCCTTCAGCAGTGCCTTGGGTTTGCGGAACGCATAGCGCACACTCGCAGGCAGTTGCAAAGCCAAACGAAGCATCCGCGAATCGAGGAAAGGACACAGCAGATCAACCCCCTCACGCTGGAACAGGGTTGCCCAAAGTCCTGCGGAATCGACGGCCTCGGCGAGGAATCCCTGAGCATGCAAGCGGTCCAACGGATCGCTGCCCACTTCGTACAGATCGACCAACGCGCGACGGGCCGCCTCGGCCTGCAACACCGCTCGTTCGCCAAAGCAACGAATGACCGCTTGCCGATCCGTAAAACAAGCCACTTGATTGATGGGATGCTGGGGGTCGGCTTCGTCATAACGTCGGCCGGCCCGATCAATCGTCCGCCGCATACTTTCCCATCCCATCAGCCCGGCCACTCGCGAAGCCAACCAGCGTAAGGGCGGCACGGGCAAACCTTTTTCCACCAGGGCCGCATTGTGCAACTGGTTGGCCATCCCTACGCCGAATAGGCTGTCTGCTCCCTCACCACACAACCCCGCTTGGATGCCGTCTTCGGCCATCCTCCGCGCCAGGGAACCAAAATACGCACTCTGCACATGATTGAGCGGTTCGGCCGTGGCGGCAAGTGTCTCCTTGAGATACCCTAAATAGGGTCCATCGGCCGGTGCAAGCATATGCCGGGTGCCAATCGCCATGCTTGCGGTGATGGAGTAGTCGGTATCGATCCACGTCATGGGATGATCAACCGCTATGCAATAACTCAGGGGCAACTCCGGGCCGCGAGCGATCTCTTGATTGTAAATCGCTTGGATGTATGAGCTATCCACTCCTCCCGAGAGCAGGTTGGCCGAGTGCGGCCGATGCGCCTCGATGTCGCGCAAGATCGCCGTCATGGTGGCATCGGTCTGCTCCAGAGCGTCACGCGCGGCGATCGGGGTGCCCTTGAGCGTTGCAAAACTCTGACGCTGAAAACGCCGCCATTGGCCGTGTTGCCATTCCAGTTGTTCTCCGGGCAACAGGCGTTCAATCCCCTCAAAAAGAGTCTCACGGCCGGGCACACAACGATACAAAAAAAACGCAGGCAACACGTCGCGATTGGGCCGAGCTTCGGGAAGCAAGTCTAACAACTCGGTGAGATTGCCTGCGAACAACAATCCCATGGGCGTCACTCGGTAATAGGTGAAGCCGGTGCCTATGAGATTGCGATACAACACCACACGCTCAGCTCGACTATCCAGCAGAGCTACTGTAAAGGAACCATCCAAAGCATCGACGGCCAACTCGCCCGTGAGCCTGTATTCATCGTGCAAGTGTCGAGCCACACGACCCAGATCGAGTGGTCCATCGGCGAAACGAGCATAGCCACGCAGAAATAAAGCGATTCCGTCCCACTTGAACAACTGAGCGCATGACGAAGCCCCGCGAAGAAAAAGTTCGTGCTGAGCTCCGATCCATCCCCATTCCTCTTCCTCAATCCGTGGCGCAGTACCCCGCCGCGTGATGCCCCCCAGAAAATGTTTGTGGCTCATACGGTTCCCTCCTGCGTCAGTCGCATCCTTGGTGATTTGTAACCCAGCCAACGACTAAGGATTTGCCATTCCTCAGCCGAAACGAGCGTAGCGTACAACAGAACAGCAAGCAAAAACAGACCAGCTCGTGCTGTCAGTCGCAGCGGCATCGATTGCACCCACGGCATCAAAACTGAGACCAACCAGATGCCAATCGTGATACCCAGCAAAGCCCCAAGACGACCCCATTCATAGCGGATGGTAAATAGGGGTTGACTAAACAGATAGGTCAGCAACGCAAGCCAGCCGAAACCAACAACGGTAGCTACCGCCGCTCCATTGACACCGCCCCACGGAATCAGCAACGCATACAGCACCAGCATGGCCAAAGCGGCCAGCAGAGAGATCCACAGCTTGCGGTCCGTTCGTCGGCGAATGTATAAACCACCATCGGCCAAAGTGGCAAAAGCCTGAAAGCAGCAGGCCAGGACCACGGCAGGGACCAATCGCGTCGCGAGGGGAAACTCTTTACCACCCATCCAGCGCAGCCCATCCCCGACGAATAAGCATAATCCTAATCCGGTTAAGAAAACCCAGGCTAACATGCGCGTAAACATCTGGCCGAAGGTTTGGGCAGCCAGCGGTTCGTGGGCCAGCTTGTACATTCGCGCGCTCCAAACCATGTACAACGGTCCCAAACCAAAAGTCGTCACGAGCATGCCGAGCTTGTAGGCAATGCCATATTCACCCACTTCGCCCGCAGTGGCATACGCCCAGAGGAAAAAACGATCGCCGTGATGCAACACAAAAAAACAAACCCCACTGGGTACCAATGGCAATGCAAAGCTGAGGATGGCTCGCAAATCAGCGAAGCCCGGCCAGCACACGCCGCGAAGTAACTCCCGTGCGGAAAAAAGCAAACCCAGTGATCCAGACACAATCGCCTGTGCGCTAAGAACGCCCAGAACGCCCCAGCCCCACCAAGCCACCAGCCAAATTGCCAACGCCAACCGAACAAAAAACTGTATTGCCACCAATCCTACATACCAAAGAGATTCCGATCTAGCTTGCATGAGACACAAAGGCATAAGTAGGAATGGCTCGAGAATTACACTTAGCACAGCTAACAGAAGAATCGGCGCGGGCAAGATGTTCACAATAGAAAGTGGAACAAATAACGCTAAACCGATTCCTAGCATGGCAATTAGTAACGCATAGGTGGCTGTCACCATGCGTCGTTTTTCCACGGGCGTCTGCGCTTGGGCATACAAAGCAAACAACGCTTGTCGAAATCCTCCCAAAAGCAACAAGGTGCCAGCTGTCTCGGCTAGGCGTGTGGCCAGTTCGAGCGTACCCAGTTCCTCACGGCTAAGACAGCGCAGGTAGAGCGGCAAAAGGACGAAGCCTGCTGCCTGCATGATCAGGCTGCCTAACCCATAAATCGCCGCATGACCGAGAAAAGAGCGATTCATGCGTAGCCCTCGGCGAGATAGGCAGAAGGTCTCGAATGAATAAGTCCGAATGTCGAATTTACACGTTCACGTTCGAGCATCCATTGTAACGCGATTCCTTGGAAGGCCGCGAACCATTGCCATTGGTAACGGAAGAGATTGTGTCCGCCCCAGCCCAAGAGCAACAAGAGAATCACGCAAAACCCGACTGCTCTAGCCACTTGATACAAAAAATCCTGTTCTCCCAGCCGATGCTGGTGAGCCCACCACCAATTTGCAAAGAAACAGTAGACCATCATACTTAAGGCAACGACGCCAGCCAAACCTAGCTCACTTGCTACTTGCCCATATAAATTATGTGCTTGCAATCCTTGTCCTGATAGATGAGCAAAGGTGGCCGGTCCATTTCCTAAGATGGGCGAACGGCCCATTAATTCGATGCCTCCAAAAAAGCCGTGGTAGCGGCCGTCAGCGGAGGTGCGAGCGTTTTCCGGTCCACGCTCAGGGTCGATCAGAGTGAGGTAACGATTCTGCACATCTTCCGGCATAAGCAACGCCATTCCTAACACACCAGCCAGGCCAACCAGAGCAACGAGAGCCAAGGCACGCATTTTCTGCTGGGAATTGCAGACAAAATAGAGAACCGTCCAACAACACAACGCAAGAAAACCACCCCGAGAACCGGTTCGCAAAATGCAAAAAATGGTCAATGCCAGGTAAAGCACCAGCAGAGCAGCATGAAGACGTCGCGGTCGCTCTCGCCAAAAGATCGCCACGAACGGCAGGGTATAAATCAAAGTGGAGGCAAAGGCGTTCGGATCGCGATACGTTTGATCGACGCCGACCATGCGGCTTACCCCCATTCGCCATTCATAGCGTCCGCACATAAATTCATAAAAGGAATGACTCATATAAAGAAAATTCGCCAACAAGAAAAAACAGATCAGCTTCCGCAGTTCTTCTTCGTTCCGTACAGAAGTGACCATCAAGACATACACAACAAACACTTTAAGGGCGTTCTCAACTGTCTCCCAGACTCCACTGAGATGACTATGGGGTGTCATTAGATAACTCGCCAATATGACGCTTAGAAAAGTGCCGATGGCGAGGTGCATCCGCGTGAGATGGAAAGTTTTGTTGGGTGTGACTAGCCAAACCACAATCATCAATAACGCGTAGCCACGTTCGAGTTGCACCGTGCCTAACCAGGGCCAGACTTCAAATGGCCGATGGACATACATCCACAAATACCCACCCAATAGGTAGATCATCGATGTATCTCCATTTTCATAGTTGTCGATTCTTTCCAACCATCTACTGGCACATGATCAGGCGGCAGATGATCGGGCAGTTTCATCTCTGGCCGATGGGTGGCCAAGGCAAAGACGTGGCGCATCGTCCGCTCGGTGGTAAACCAGGCAGCACGTTGAGCGGCACGTTGACCCATGCGTTGGGCGGCCTCGGGATGCTCGATCACCCAACGAATAGCTCGGCTGAGACCGGGAACATCGCCATATTCCACAAGTAAGCCATTTTCACCATCTGTGATGAAGTCACGTGCCCACTTCAGACCGACGCAGATCGTCGGTTTGCCCATGGACATGGCATTAAGGGCTGTCTGTTGCCCTCCCGAGTGGAGCAACCCGGCAGCCATCGGCACCACGACCAGCCGAGCTGCCGCCATTGCCTGACGGAAACCGGCCACGCTGGTTCCTTCCACACGAACGTGCGCGGGAATGTTCAGTCTTGCCAACTGTTCGGCACGAGTAGTAGCAATCCATGTGGGAATGTTTAGATCGCGAACGGCCTCAATCAACAGAGCGTAATCTCGATCGTAGTTGCCCCCTGCGAAAAGATAGCCATCATCTCGAATCTGGTAGGAATAATCCGTCAAGGTTGTATGAAACGGCACATATTCAAGTTTCTCGATCGGTAGTCCGAACGCCTCCGCGTAATCTTGCACCTCGTGACTCGCCCAAACCACAAAACGCTCGACACTACGGGCCGCCAACCGCAGACGCATGCTCTTGAGCCAATGTCCCAGCGGCGAAACAGAGCGGTACCAGTTGCAATCCACCATCACATGTCGCCGACGACCCCAAGGAAAGAGAGATTGCAACATGGCAAACAACTGACCGCTGGCACCACCATCGGTGACGACTCCCGAGAAATGCTTTCGTCGAAGAAAGATTCGTATGGCTGCCAAAGCCCCACACAGATCGTGAGCGCGCGCGGAGCCGACCAGACGGATCAGCCAACGCGGCGGATCTGTCGGGCCAACGCATCGAGTGTGTTCATGCCAAAAACGACCGGGCTTGCCGGGTATATCCGTGATAACCTCAGGCTGCGATTTCACGATGGGACATCTCCCCAAAAACCAAGCGAGTGTAAAAGTTCTCGAAGCGGCGAATCATGGCCTGTCGACTAAAGCGGGCAATAGCGCGGCGACGAGCGGCTAGGCCCATCTGCCGGGCTTTTGCAAAATGGTTGCGCAAGCGGGCAATCGCTTGAACCAGAGCATTCGCATCATTAGGCGGTACAAGAAAACCTTCCTGCCCATCTCGGATTAATTCGGTGGTCGCTCCCACAGCCGTGGCTACGATCGGTCGGGCAGCGGCCATGTACTCCAGCAGGGCGTTGGAAAGTCCCTCGGCCCGAGAACAAAGAACGGCGATGTCCAAGGAGGCGAGAAAGGCGGGGATATAGTGACATGCCCCTGTCAGAGTAAAGTCCAAACGATGGCGATCAATCATCGCTTGCAAAACAGCACGCTGGTCGCCTTCTCCGGCAACTCGGAAAGTCATCCCTGGCAGAAAGCGAGCCGCTTCGACAAGTAAATCTAACCCCTTGACGGGACGAAGGTTGGCTACCACTCCCACCGTACGAGCGGGACCACAGGGAGGCGTGATTTCTAAAAACCGATCTAAATCTACCCCGTTCTCTAAAACATGCACTCGTTGAGGATTTGGCTGTTCGTCTCGCAGCAGAGCCTCTCGGGCAGCCTGACAATTGGCAATCGTTGCCGATACCATAGGGTTGAGTATGCGTCCCAACCAGCGATCGATCGTTCGCATCCAATGACCGATATTGTTGCGGGTACGAACGACGTAGGGCACCCCCGCCACAAGGGCCAAGGGCACGGCGAAATAGCTGCTATCGGGGAAATAGGTTTGCACCACATCGGGTTGAAACTCCCACAAAAAACGCAGGAATTTCCACCCTTTCAGGACGGTTCGCGGCTCACGCAGGCGACCGGTCTCCAAGCGAACAACTGGGCAGTTAATTGGCTCCAAAGCCAGGGATTGCGGGCTGTTTCCTCGCAGGAGAACGAGAGCAGGCTGAACCCGCCGACGGTCCAGATCACGGATCAAAGCCAACAATTGGGTTTCGGTGCCTGCGGTGGCAAGTGCATCAATGACATATACCACGCGCACGGGTCGCGGAGGAATGTTCATACGGCCTCCGATGGTGCAGAGACACGTTTGCTTCGAAGTCGCTCCACCAGTTGCAAATAAGCCAAGGCTTGTTTGCGAAAGCTAAACCGTTCCAGCACCGTTTGCCGACCATTGAATGCAACTTCTGCCATGCGTTGGGGAGAATCCATGGCGTCGAGGATGCGTTCGGCAAGCATTTGGGGATTTCCCGGTGGCACAAGCCAACCACTGATTTCGTCATCAATAATTTCTGGCGTGCCCCCGGCGGTCGTGGCTACGACAGGCACCCCCGCGGCACAGGCTTCCAGCAACACATTTGGAAGCCCCTCGGTATAAGAGGACTGAACGAATAAGTCTAAGACTGGTAAAAACTTATCCAGATCCGTTCGATGACCTGCCAAAACAAAAGAACCCGTCAAGCCACGGCAGGCGATCTGTGCCTGAAGCGACTCTTTACACGGGCCATCGCCAAATAAAACAAAGCCTACCTCGGGACATTGCTCACATACTTCCGCTGCCGCTTCAATCAAAATGTCAAAGCCTTTCTCAGGGCTCAGACGTCCCGCTGCTCCGATGATCAAACAAACGCCATTGGTGAAATAGCGTTCCAATCGCAAACGATAGCGTGGGTCGGGATCAGTAAATCGCTCGGGATCGATGGCATTGTGAATGACGCTTAGTCGGCCCTTACAGCCGATGATTTTGTTCGCTTGTGCCTGGGAAACACCGACCACATGATCCATGAAACGTAGATGCAAACGGTCTAGCGTCTCGTACAGTCGCACCTTCCAGTTCTCCCCGGTCCATCCTCGTGAGACTCCAATCGCAGGTATCCCGGCCCATCGAGCAGCCAATCGACCGAGCAGATTGGATTTGTAACCGTGACAAAAAAGGGCATCGGCTTGCAGTCGAGATAAATGAGAGGCAATCTCGCGAACCGCTGACAAAAAACGCGGACTATCGTTGGCTAACTCGATGGCTTCCAGACCGAGCTTGCTTGCTTCAGTGAGAAAAGGTCGGCATTTGCCCCCCTCGCGAAAAGACAGCACACTGACACGAGCACGATCGGCAATGGCCTCGGCCAAGCCGAGCATCTGACGTTCAGGACCGCCGTAGAAAGTGGAGGCAGTCAAATGGACAAGTTGATATTCCGCGGTCATGGCTGGCACTCCCGAACACAGCGTTGCCAGAGAGACTCCAACCGCTGAGCTAATGAATCCCAATCGTAGAGGCGTAAGACTTGTTGGCGACCCCGAAGCGTGAGCTTATCCATGCGCTGACGATCGTGGATGGATGCAAGAATCGCCTCGGCCATTTCTTCGATGCGTTCTACCTGAACGAGGTGCAGATCGTGTTCAAGGTGTAGCCCTTCGGCACCGATGCGAGTCGAGACTACCGGTGTGCCACAGGCCAAGGCTTCGAGGATTTTCAGACGCGAGCCACCGCCTACCCGCAGAGGCACCACGAGTTGACCCGCTTGGCGGAGAAACGGCCGGACATCTGGCACGCTGGCATGCAGGTAAACCCCTGGGCGACGAGCGGCATGTACGAGCCAGTCAGGAGGGTTACGGCCTACCAGCCAAAGCTCTGCCTGAGGGACCCGAGCTTGCACGACCGGGAAGATGAGGTCGAGCAGTTGCCGTGCGGCATCTTGATTGGGACGCCAATCTAAACTGCCCAGAAACAACAAGACCTCGGGCCGACGCGGGCTGTCATCGGGGCAGAAGTAGGAGGGATCCACGCCGTTATCTACCACCTCGACACGAGGCACGCCTAGTTCCTGGCGAAAACGCTGGGCATCGAGATCGCTGACGGCCACGGTCAGATTTGCTTGACGCAAGATGGTACGCTCGAAGCGTCGCATCTTGAGCCATTGCTGCCGAATATACCAACGTTTGAAAGGATTGGATTCTGTTTCCCAATAGCGTTGCCAAATAGTTGATTCAACATTATGAGCCATCACGAGTCGACGACCGGGTAAGCCGACGAGCGACTGAGCATAGGGAGTCCACTCGACATGCCACAGATCCACGCGCTGTTTTTCTGCAATCTGTTTCAACCGGGACCGCAAAGCAGAGCTGGTGTGCGACGATACGCTGTAGGGCAGGGGGGAGAATAGATTGGCGGCCAAGCGCCCGTAGAAACGCAACCCACTTTTGGGCGGAGTCGGTCGCTCGACTACCTCCGTGCGAATGCCCTGTTGCGCGAAATACGCTGCTGCCGTGTCAGCTTCGTTGGCATCGGCATTGCAATGACAAACATATGTCAATCGATGACGACCAGCCAGACGTGAGAGCAGCCCCATGGTGCGCAGACGTTTGCCCGAAAGTAACGGATAGGGTAACTCTTCGTCGATGACGACAACATTGAGCGGCCGGGTTGTCATCTGCCGAGAGGTAGTAGGAAACATACAGGTGTCGTACATGATGGAGGATTACCTCGGATGTATGTTCGTGTGTGGATACTCCGTTAGGAACATCCTTATCTCAGGCTGCAAGGATTGGGGCGGCCTTGGAATCCTTGGAATCTCGGAGCTTCTCCAAGCTCGATTGCGCGGCAGGTTGCCAGGCCAACAACGCCTCCCGCAGCGTTCCGAAGCGAAACTCGCGTAAAAGCTGCTTTAACCGTTGCTCTGTTTTGTCCAGACCGACATAGTGCCGAAAGCGTTGTTTCCAACCACAAGCCAAACGCGGTTGCTCGGCATCCAATTCCCAGGGATGCAAGTAAACAGCGAAAGGTCGTCCCTCCGCATTGATGCGTTGCAGCGCCCAGCGAGTCATCGCGTAAGGCAGGAGTCGAAAATATCCACCACCACCAACGGGAATATTTAAACCACAGATTCGCACCACGGGCGGGGGAAACTCCCACAGCGAACCACCCGAGCGGCCAATGCGATGAGGCACCAGCGGAGCCTGAGGCATCCCATAGCGATCATGACGAATCGGATAGATGCTTGAATCGAGAGTTATTCCTTCGTCGATGAGAATATCCAGTGCCCATTGAGATCGAGCCGTAATAGAGAACGACGGCGCGCGGTAGCTATCAACTTGTTGGCCGATCGTATCTTCCAGAACGGCTAGGCTGCGACGCAAATCGGCACGGAATTCACCGGGCGACTGACTGTAAACCAAGCGATGGGCATAACCATGTGTGGCGATCTCATGACCAGCCTGATGCAACGCACGAATCAAGGAAGGTTGACGTTGCGCTACCCAACCTAGGACGAAAAAGGTTGCGCGGACCTTTACCTCGGCTAGGAGTTCCATAAGGCGTTCAGTCGAACGGCCTACTCGGCTCGGGATACGATCCCACAGATGGCGTGGGATGATCCCTTCAAAGCCATTCACCTGAAAATACTCTTCAACGTCAATCGTGAGGGCATTTAATCGCTTGTTTTGCTGATTCGCTGTCTCAGGCGGCGCGATGAATTTTGACGGGACGGGCTGGGTGTTGCGGCTCATCGGTTGGTTCCTTCCGTGGAGGTCCAAACATCAATTCCCACAGAACCCCGGCAGCGGCTCCTCCGTGAATCGCCAGAAAAACGGCTGGTAGCCAGGGTAGTAGGCGGTGATCGCCTTGTCCGAGGACTAAACTGTACCCGATCAGCAAAATCAGGTAAAGGCCGATCACTCCCAAATAAATCCCCATCAGCAGGGGCACAAACCAAATCGCCAGAGGCCCCAGTATCACTCCGAGAAAGAATAGTGCAGGGACAAAGACTGGCCAAGAAAAAGTCGAAGGATGTTTACGCAACAAACGAATGCGGCCTCGGCCGTATCGCACCAACTGGCGGAAAAGTCGTACAAGGCTATCGCGCGGGGTGTAGCGTGCGGTGACGCGAGGCGTGAGGAAACAGGTGAAGCCAGCCTCGGCACAGCGGGTGTTGAACTCATAGTCCTCGCAGGCATCAAAGGTTTCATCAAACTCACCAACCCGTTTAAATACTTCTCGTCGATACGCAATGGCAACACTTTGCGGCGGGACGAAGCCTTCTTGAGTAGCCCAGATGTGCGACGAGGGATGATGGCCTAAACGACTCGAACGAGCCAGCGCGATGGCCCGTTGCAAATCGCTCGCTCCTTGAACATCCAAAGGTTGCGGCCGACCGACGCAATCGGCCCCACTTCGTTGAAAGGCCGCAGCAATCTCGCGAAGATAGTGAGGCCCCCCCAGGTCGCAATGACCATCGACCAGTACGACAATCTCGCCACGCGCTTCTCTGAGGGCGACATTTCGGCCCGCACTGGAAAGCTGACCCGGGTTGTCCAACAAGCGCACATTCGGCGTGGCCATCGCTTGCACGATGTCGCGAGTGGCGTCAGTAGAGCGACCATCGGCAACGAGAATCTCAAAGCGATCGCGTGGGTAGTCCTGAGCGAGGAGCATGCCAAGTGTCGCAGCGATGTGATTGGCCTCATTGCGAACGGGCATCATCACCGAGAGAAACGGCAGCGTTGTTTCGGCTGTGGTTTCCCGTCGCGGCGACAAGACTTCCGGCGGAGTGTCCAACTGAGTCATCGTGATCCTCTCGTTTGGAAGCCGAACCATCACGCACTGAGTTTCAAAGGTTTATTGATTGGTTCAGTAGAGACGACATCGCTCATCCTCTGCTCGATGGTCGAGCTGTCGGGCAGACCTAGCAGCCAACCCCACAAGCGAAACGGCAAGGTCAATGCATAAAATCCTGTGGCGATGTAGAGACGCACATCCAACCAAAAACTCAGATGGCGTATGTAAAACAGATCGTGAGCCAGCTTGCGTCGCACACTGTCGAGATCGGTGTCCGGTGGGAGTTGCACTTGTGCCAGCCCGCTGACACCCGGTTTGACTTGGAGCCTTTGCCGATATGCCGGTAGAACCGCTTCCAAGTGGGGAATAAACTCGGGCCGCTCGGGCCGTGGACCGATCAGTGCCATCTCCCCTCGCAGGACATTGAGCAGTTGCGGCAGTTCATCGATGTGACTTTTGCGGAGAAACCAACCGACAAATGTAACGCGCGGGTCGCCTTTGGTACACCACTGCGCACCGTTGCGTTCGCTATCGACCACCATCGAGCGTAGCTTCCAAATGGTGAAGGGTCGGCCACTTAGACCAATACGTGTCTGAGAATAAAAAGCCGGGCCACGCGAGGTGAGCTTCACTAGCACTGCAGCCACAGCAATCACGGGCAAAGCAGGTAGAGCGATGAACAGGGCCAACACCGTATCTAGCCAACCCTTGCACCGCAGGTACCACCCCTCGGGGGGACGCACGATCGGCCGGTGTGTACTGCGAGGCCGACGTAGGCGAAGGGTGCTTGTTTGTTCCTCGGTTCGCGTCTCGAGATTACGATTGGCCAGAGAAACGGGGAGATTCGTCGTCAAGGGATCGCCTCCATGCACAAGAATCAGGGAAAATCGCAGGCACGGGGTCAACTCGTCCTGAGTCGCCCTATGGAAGGATTAATACTCGTTCAACCTTTGAACAAAGTGGACTGCATCACTTCAATAAAATCGTGCAAAAATGCCTCGCATGGTTCCACGTTACCGGCCGTTGGAGTGTTTAGGTCGCGAATCACATAAAGCTTGTGTAGGATCGAATGTCGAAAACGCGGAAAGTCCCGCCGTGCCTCCTGACTGGCAACCCAGCCTTGGCCAACGCTCCAGGCCCAGTACAAGCGGATCTTCGTTTGTTCCGAAGCTCGCGTGCGTGTGGCATCGGCAGTCCAAAACTGTGCCGGTAGTCCCGTTGCATTGGCTATCTCAACCGCCTTCTTCGCGCCTAGTACATAGCCGCTCGCCCCATAGCAGGCTTCGGGCGTGTGCGTCGCCACCGGACCAGGTCGGCCATTGACGAGTGCGATCACCACCCGAGCGTTCGTCAGGCGGTGGGTGTAGATACGTTGCAAGGAGCCAGTTACGCCCGGAGCACCGCTGCCGCTACGTTCGATGGGGCTACCTTCCCAATCGCCGATCTGTGTCGGGATCTCTAGCAGACGCATCGCTGCTGCCTGAGTGTCCTCGCTACGCGTCCAACGATCGGTCCACCAGCCGTGAATCAGTCCTGTTGCGAGAATCAACATACTCGCTGTTCCAGCATAGATCCAAGTGATCATCGTTGTTCTCCTCTTGGTTTTCTCTTCATGGATGACTCGGTGCCACCGCTACCACGGCAGTAGCCGTCAAGGCTTCTTCTGGGTTCGCCGCATTGACCACTGCTCCCAACACTTGGATACCCAAGGAATTCATTTGTTGTGCTGCCGCATAAACACGCGGCATCTGACTCACACCACTGAGAACACTCAACAGCACCGCATCGACCTGCTTGCCAATATGTAACGCATCGGCGGCTTCCAGGACTGGGTGGCTGTCGATGAGTACAAAATCAAACTCTTCACCGATGCGTTCAAACAACAAGTTCAGGCCGTCGCGCGACAAGGCGAGCAAAACCTCACGATCCCACTGTCCGGCCGGCAGCAACCAAAGGTTATCCAGAGGCGATTCGACGACTGCCTCAGCCAAGGGTACTTCATCGAGCAAGACTTCGCTAAATCCTGGTTGCGGATCGATCTCAAAAAGCTGATGGACACAGGGCCGACGCAGGTCACCATCCAGCAGCAAGGTTTTACGCCCAGCCCGGGCTAAGCTACTTGCCAAGGCAGCAGCCAAAGTGGTTTTTCCTTCACCGGACGACGCACTGGTAACAAGGATGCTACGGATGGATCGGGTCGTCTGTTCATGCAAGAGTACGGCGCGGATCGAATCAATTGATTCCATCACTGGGGTGCCTTCCAGATCGGACGTGCCGTCGGGGCCGACCAGTTGTTTGCTCAACTCGCGTTGAGCGGGCACGGCCCCAACCACACGGATTCCCAGGCCACGGCTAATCTCGGCCGGTCCACGTACACGTTTCTTGGTGCTTTCCAAGTAGGCAAGCACTGCGGCCACCCCGAAAAGAATCGCAAGGGGGGTCACCGCGGTAGCAGCGAGTTGTTTTTTGATGTCTGGTTTAAGAAGTTCGGCCTGATCGGAGAATGGAGAGACACGTGGCTGAGCCTTGGCTTCAAGGCGTTCCGTTTCCAGTTTGGTGAACAAGGTGTTGAGCATTTCTTCGTCCCGGCGAATCTCAACAGCCAAGCGATCGTACTCAGGCCCTGGGGGAGCAATACTACTGGCTTTCTTGGAATCTTCGAGAATTTGACTTTCAAACTCCTCAACGAAGCGTTCCAGATTCTTCACTTGACGCAAGAGATGGTTACGTGTCAGCTCGGGGTCGAGGGAACGCTCGTTGTTTGGTGTGAGATTGGCTTTGCGAGCTTCTTCTTTCTCGCGAGCTTCGGCAGCGTTTTGAACACGCAGTGCGATTTCTTGCTTGCGACTTTCTAACTCACTACGCAGTTGATCGAGTTCCTCGCGATGTTTGCGGGATTCAAAACCGAACATCCCGCGCCGATCATAATCTTTGACAAGTTTTTCTTTTGCTTTGAGTCGTTCCTTTAAGGAGCGGAATTCTGTGTCTGCATCCAGGGCGTTGGCAATTAATTGCTCCACATCCAGTTTAGGCGTCCAAGGTGAGTCAGAATTCTTCTTGTTTTTTTCGAGATGTTTAAGGTTGTCTTCAAAGGCTTGAAGATTGGCTCGAGCTTTTTCGAGTTCGAGTTGAACCTTTGTTAATTCTGTCCGTGCAGTACGAATGCGGAGCATCAGTTCTGCCCGATCATTCATCGCCTGAATCGGGTCTTTGTATTCACCGATCTTGCCGAGTTTTGCCAAGTTTTCCTTCTTGTTTTTGTGTGCCTCGACATGTTGATTATACTGCTTCTGCAGATTGGCGAGCTTGTCGCTTCGCATCTTCTGTTGTTTGCGATGGATCACATCGAAATAGGCATTGCAAAGTGCGTTTGCGACAGCTAAGGCAACTTGAGGGTCGGGGTGAGAATAATAAACAGTGAGCAGTTCATTGTTATCTTTGAATTCCGTTCGAAGACCATCCTCAATCATCTGCACGGGATCAGGACTCATTTTGTCCAGTTGTAAGCGTCGAACCGTTTCAGCCTTCAAAGCGTGGTTGATCACCACACGCGAAGTGATCGCTGAGGCTGTCGTAGCGAGAACGCTTTTGAAATCGTTTATGGCACCCGGACGATTTAGAAAGCCTGGTTCAGTGTAGGCCACTGCTATCTTGACATAAGCAGTCGCGTAGGGAGCCATCAAGTAATAGACAGCGATGGCACCAGCAGTACCCAGCGTGCCTCCAAGTAAGATTACAAGAATCCAGCGTCGACGCAGGCCGTCGATTAATGCCATCAAATCAGGCCCTGCACTCAAAGCAGGGGGTATCGAGGGCAACACTGGTGTAGTGAGCGTCGGCTTGGAAGCAACTGTTGCTGGCTCGATTGGCCGTGGGAAAGGTAACGGGGCAGAAGCGTCATGCTGCGGAACCACGACTGGATCTCCTTATCCAGGTTGAAGACTCACAGACAACCAGATAAAAGGCCAGGATGAAACATTACTGTTTTTCTAGCTGAGTTTTCCTGGCCAATAGTCCTAGAAAGTTCACATTCAGGGATTTGTTTCTACCGGTTGAGGCTGAGGCTCCTGTTCAACTCGAACCTCCGATAGCTTGCGTCGTGGCCGGCTTGGAACCCGAGTAGCCGTTACCGCAGCCGATCGACGCGGCAAGGAGGTCACTGCTGGGGTAGACGGTTGTGGTTTGTCCAGGAACAGAGCATCGAGCAGCTTAATCTCGACAAAAAGCATTGACATCGCCAGGGGCATCATAAACCAACCGGCCAGATCATGGAAAAAGTGATTGGCCGTCTCACTCATCCCAAGGTTGTAAAGGACGCCTGTTGCGGTGATGCGAAACAGGTTGGACAGCAAAGCAATCGGGATGGCACTAAAGAAGAGAATAGTCCGGTCAACCCAGTGACGGTTGCTAATAAGTACCACCCCGGTCGATAAGGCAAAAAAAACGACTAGCATTCGCAAGCCGCTACAGGCTTCAACGATACCGATCTGATGCTCATTCAAGAAAATGACGTTGCCTTCGGAGATAGCGGGAAGCCCCATGGTTTGCATCAGAAACGTCGCGCTGAGGGTGGCTAAACTCTGCAGTGGGCCTGCTAGAGCAGTTGCGACACTAAAGGGCAGGGGGATCATGAAGACCAAAAACAGCAGAGACGGCCAAGCCCAGCGGATGGCAGCGCTGCCCCCCAAAAGCACCGTCAGTCCAATCAAACACGGAATCAACGACATCTGTTCAATCGAATGAAAGTAGAGATACGTCGATGTCAGACGCATGCCCAGGCCCGCCGTGAGCAGCACCAGTCCCCAAAGGCTCGGTCGCAACTTTGCGGAGTTGAGTTGATCGCGACGATGATACAGCAAATACACTGCAAAGACTGGCACAAGCCAACCGTGCCCGTACTGTTGATTCGTATTCCAGGTGTAGGCGAGTTCGGCGAATGTAGGCCAGAAGGTCCAGCTTAGAGCCAAGCTGCATAGTCCTAAAGGGGCTAGAAGCCACCAGCCTTGGTAACCAGAGCAAGGGGTTTGCACGGTCTCAGTAGTGTTCGTCATGGCATCCCTTCCGATCGACGAAGTTCGCGGCTTTGCCGTTTTGGGCTGCCGCGTAGGGAATGAAACGGCGGGTATCGTAATTCAAATCGTGTTGGCGAATCAACCCCGGAATGACGATGTTGGGAATCTCGAGGACTCGTCTTGTGTTTTGAGGGTAATCAAGGGTAGCATGCAGCCCGTTTTCGGCTCACCCCGAGGAAACAGTGCCTGAAAAGCTCTCGCAACTCGTACTGACGGCTTTGGCACGAGCGGCCACGCAGCCTAGAATGCAGCCGTTGCACGGGCAGGCGAAGGCTGGGGGATTGTTTCCGGCCAGTGCATCGGGCAAGCGAGCGGCACAGTACAGTCGGGAGCAGGGATATCTCGATGAGTCCGGCCGATTGCAACCCAAAGGATTAGCATATTTGATACAAGAGCGTCCGCCTCGACAATTGCTGGAAGATTTTGTTCGGGCCATCGAAGCGAGAGAAAAACAACTTACTGACTTGGGCCAACAGATTTGTACCCTGCTCTCTAGTCATGAAGAGATGCGAGAGCATTTGATAAATATGTTAAAAGTATATGATCAGCCGATATCGCTCCCTTTGGAAGACGAATTGCTACGGGCGATCAGGAAATGGTCCGGTCCGCAGGATATGCCTTTGCCTGAACTGTATCGTCAAGCAGGACAGGGGCACAGCATCGGACAATTTCACGATGCGTTGCGGTTGCTAGTCAAACGTCTCGAAGTACGCATCCAGCCCTGGACCGGACCGCTCTACGCTTTGCCCGAGCCAGAGTTGGCTTTGTTGATCGGACACGAGATTGGCTATTACGTCAGCTTGGTAGGCAAGGAGTGATGTCATGATGACAAACAGCCTCACGGCGCGGCCGGCCATGGAACGGGCCATCGAGATGTTGAAGCGATCGGGCAATCCGTTTCGCAACTACTTTGCCCGCAACGCCGACGATGAACTCTGCGCTCGCTACCATGTGCCGGAACTCTATGCCAGCCAGCGGGAGATGCTTCTGGCCGTCGTGGAGTTGTACCGCTGCACCCCTGCCCATCCGTGCGAGGTGATTCCGATTCTGGGCAACAAGGGAGCTGGGAAAACCCACCTGCTGCACTCGATCAAGCATGGCAACAATGCAGCCTGGCAATTACTCATTACCCCAGGAACCTATCAGAAGGATGCTGAGTTTCTGGAATATTTACTGTTCCAATTCATTGACACTTTGCTCGGCGGAGGTCGCCAACGCGGAACCCGGCCACTGGAGTACATCGGCGAGCAGGTCGTTCGCACGCAACTAGCCCACGCATTAACTGCTTTGACACCAACACAACGGCTGGAGTTATATCCGCCTGTGGGGGGAGCTTGGTTGGGACGCTTCGGCGTGGGCTCGGCCGCCGCTCAGGAACGGGTGCGGCTGCTGCTCGAAGCACTGAGTCGTCCTCTGAGCATTCCTTTTCAGCCAGGCGCGATTCGCCGTTTGTGTGAAGAAAATGGTTTAAGTTGCGACCGAGTGGCCAAGCTGGTCCAAGAGTATACCGAACGCAGTGAACCACGCAATACATTAGGGTTGATGCGACGGCATATCTTTCATGGTTTTACACGAGCGATCCTTTCAGGGGACGAGGCTGACCTCGCCACGTTTCTTACTTATGGGTTTGCTGAATTAGAATTCCAGGTGCGTCCAAGTCGGCAAGATTTAGTGTTGGCTTTGTTCAAAGCATTGTTGAGCGTTTTTCAATCGTTGCGCATCCCCGTGGTATTTGCCTTTGATCAACTCGAAGACCTGCTCTTGTCGAGGCGGAGTGAGGACGCCCACCGGATCGCCGAGGCATTTTTCGCCGGCTTGGTGCAAGCGATGCATCAACTCAGTGGCATCGCTTTTTTGGTCTTCGCGGAGCGTGGCCTGTGGAACAGGTTTGTGCCTTCGCTGGATGGTTACATTCAAGACCGCCTGAATAATCCGCTGCATCTGCCAACGCATGGGACGTTGACCTCGCTGAAGCTGGAAGCACCCCCGGTTGATTTGGTTCGTCGAGTGGTCGAAGCACGACTCAAGCCAGCGTTGCAGCCTTTAGTCGAATCGGGGACGTTGACGAGTGTTTTTCCGTTTCAGGTTGAACAAGTCGAACGCATTGCCCAAACTGAGCCAACCTTGCGCGACATGCTACAGCAATATCGACAGTTGTTTGATGCCCTGGTGTATCGCATCGGCGAGACCACGGTCGAAGCTCCCGTCAATCGCTTAACACCTGAGCTAGCGGCCTCAGCCCCAACGGTTAAGTCGGTCAAGGTCGTGCAACGCGAAGCAGAACTCACTACCACAAACAAACTGCCGCTCGTCGAACTGTGGGAACAAGAGATTCGGGCGGCCCGCAGAAAACTGGAACCGGATGGTGCCTTGACCGGTGCTACCCGTGAGTTGCAAGCCGGCCTAGGATTGTTCTTGCGAGTCGGCCATGAGCAAGGCTTTAAGGTAGGACCATGGCGGCTGACACACGTTGTGCCCGAGTGGGTATTCGGTGAACATCCGACCTATGGGGTGCTGAGCATCGCGCATTGGGTGTGTCGAGGAGGCCAACCGTGGAAGGTGGGGGTGGGCCTGTTTCTGGCCAAAAGTGCCGCTAAACCGCGTGACCTGGGGATCAAACTTTCGGCTTTGGAGTTGGAACCGGCCGTGCTTGATCACCTCATTCTGCTGCGGCCGGAAGATGACCTGTCGTTGACGGGCAAGAGCAAAGCGTTGTGGCAGGAGGCAGAAAAGCGTGGGCGACACGCCCGGTTAGAACCGGCGAGTTTGGATTCGTTCGCGGTGCTGTATGCCTTTCCGCGGATTGTGAGCTGTCTGACCGAATCGTTGGGCGAAGGCCAGGCGTTGCCCGATCTTTCGGGGCTGGTGCAGCAGCGGTGTGAGAAGTTGCTGGAGCAGATTTGCATGCCGGTGCAGTTATAATCACACTTGTTATTTCTGCCGAGCCATGCAGGGAGTGCGAAGCGGGGTTTGTGGGGTATACTGAAGCGCAGAGAGGTGCGGAGGTTTCCCCTCATGCGAGTGGCAGCGGCTACAACGCTAGTGTGGTTGTTGGCCCTGATCTATTTCGGGTTGAATGTTTGGCTGGAGCGAATCATCTCTCCCGTCGAAGCATCGCTGGTTTGCGCCTTTGGGGCAGTTGTTGTGGCGGTGTGGGTGGCTTGGCGGGTAGAAGTGGGCTGGCGGCGGGAATGTCGGAGCTTGGCCAAGCATCTCGATGAGTTGCGAACCCAAGCACGCCAGAGTAGTTTTCAACTTGTTCGAGCGCAGTTGAAGCGTCCGATCTTGAAGGATCTGGAGGTTTCTCTGACGAATCTCGTGCGTTCCTACCGAAAAGCTTTGCTGGCGATTGTGCGGCTGCGGGAGCGTCAGGCCAGCCAGTTGGGCAGTGATGTTATGCTTCCGTTAGCTCCGCAACCGATCTCGGCGACACACATTGTGGTAGGCTCATCACGGCATCGTATGGTGGCGAGATTGGCTCCAAATTTAGCGATTATCGCCGCGACGCAGCCTTTTTGTCGCTATGTAAAGCGTCCGATCAATCAACTGTTAGGCTTGTTCATTTATGATCTCGTACATCCCGAAGATGCCTCGAATGTAGAGGCAGAATTGACGCAGGCCCTCCGCGATGGAGAAACGCACAATGTCGTGCTACGCCTGCTCGTCGAAGGGCAAGAAAAATATCTGCAGATGGATGTGCTGACCTGCTACAACGAGGATGGCCTGCCGCTCAATCTTCGTTGCCATTTTGCCGACATCACCGAGCGAGTATTGGCTGAACGCGAGTTGCGGCGGATCACTCAGGAGATCAGCGAGGCCAACGAGCGTTTACGACAATCGCATCAGGAAATGGAACGCCTCAAGGAAAGCTATCGCGATTTGTATCATCATGCACCGGTGTTTTACTTCAGTCTCGATCCTGCCGGCCGGCTAGTGGCGTTTAATGAAGGTTTTCTACGGGCGTTGGGCTATCCACGGGAGGAGCTTTTGGGAGCGCCATATGAAAAACTCCTCACCCCCGAGGCACGTCGGGTTCTCCAATCTGACCCCGACATGATGAAACGCCCCGGCGAAGTCGAAAGCCAATGGCTCAAGGCCGATGGCAGCTGGATGGATGTGTGGATCGGAACAACCACCATACGCGATGCCCAAGGGGCTTTTGTCCGTAGCCGCAGTGCCGCTCGCGATGTCTCGGAGACCAAACGATTGGCCCTGGATCTACGCAAAAAGGCCGAAGAGTTGAGCCGGGCCAATGCCCAACTGTTGCGTATCAATCAACAGCTCGAAGAATTCACCTATGTGGTTTCTCATGACCTCAAAGAGCCGCTCCGCACGCTCGAAGCGTTCAGCAATTTTCTGGCCAAAGATTATGGACCGCAACTCGAAGGCGATGGGCAACTGTACATCGATCATTTGGTCCAGGCCAGCCGACGACTTGGTCAGATGATCGACGACCTGCTCGCCTTGAGCCGAACTGGTCGTGTGATCCATTCACCGCGACCTTTCCGATGGGATTCGCTGCTAGAGACGGTTCTAGGCGATTTGCAGGATTTGATCTCCCGCACGGAGGCGCAAATCGTTATTCAGGAGCTGTTACCGCCTTGTCTGGGTGATCCAGAGCGGATTAGTCAATTAGTCGCCAACCTGATTACCAATGCCCTGCGTTATCGTCTCCCAGGGCAGACCGTCGTGACCATCGGGGCCTTGCCTCCAGATGGCACTGTCATGGCTACTTTTTTCGTGCGGGACAACGGCATCGGAATCGCACCGGAGTATCATGAACAGATTTTTCGTTTGTTCTGTCGCCTGCACCGTCGCGAGGAATATGAGGGGACGGGAGCGGGCCTGGCGATCTGTAAGCGGATCGTCGAAGCTCATGGAGGCAAGATCTGGGTCCAATCCCAGCTCGGTCAGGGCGCTACCTTCTTCTTCACTTTGCCTTTGGCCACCCAGGCAGTAGTCAAACCCGAGGAGTTGGTGTCGTGAGTGACCGGCTGTGGTTACTGGTGGACGATGACCCAGACCTGGCTTTTGTCGTGAGAGTGTTGCTTCGCCGGCGGGGAGACTCCCTATTGCATGCTTCTTATGTGGCCGAAGCGGAGCGCATTTTGGCTTCCGAGTCTCGATCGCTGATCGTGTTGCTGGATGTCCATCTGCCTGATCTCTCGGGGATTGATTGGTTGCGGCAACGGCCTCCGCAGCAACCGGTGGCTATGTTTGTGCAGAGCCAGATGAACGACGATCTCGCATCTGCTTTGGAACAGGGGGCCACGTACTGGATGCCCAAGGAATATGTGATCCACATCGAACAGTGGAACGAAAGGCTCCAAGAAATTATTGGACTCGAATCCGGGTCGATCACCTTTGAATTGGGGGAATCGGAACGCTCTGTCACCATTTCCAAATGGTGGGAGTTAGCACGTCAAGCCTTGGCCAGACCCATTGAGTCGAGCCTGCTGGCTGCCACTTTTCTTCGCGCCCTGCGTGGTACATCCGAGGAAGAACTCGCGGCCTGGATCGTCGAACGGGGCAAAGGACCGGTAGCCGTACCCGGTCCAGCGGTTGCAGCGACGAACGGACGAAAATTCCTGTACCAAATCGCATGCGTGTTTGGTATGGCGGTCGCCGAGCGTCTCCAAGCTGCCCTGACCACACGAGCCGCCCCGCGATGAAATGGCCTCACACGTTCCTCTTGGTCGAAGATAATCCTGCTGATATTATCATCACTCAGCGGGCGATTCGGGAGTCGGGCTTGGAGGTTCATCTCATGGTGGTTCGTGATGGTCAGGAAGCCATCGATCTGCTTCTGAGCGAACCGCCACGAGACCATTCTCCGCCTCGGCCCGATCTGATCCTGCTCGATCTGAATCTCCCCCGCATGACCGGACGTGAAGTGCTTGAACGGATCCGCCAACACAATCGCATGTGGCCCATACCCGTGGTGGTGCTGACGAACTCCGGCCGCTCGGAGGACATCGACACCATGTATCGCGCTGGGGCCAACACCTACATCCAAAAGCCGACCGACTTTGAGCGGTTTGTGGAGGTGTTGCGTACCATTCATCATTACTGGCTGGAGACGGCGTTGCTCCCGTCGCGTTCCACATGACATACGAGCAAGCATTGGCTTGGTGGTATCAGCACGTCAATTACGAACAAAGGTCGGCGACCCCGGACGACCTGAAACTCGACCGCATGCGTTGCTTGCTCGATCGGTTGGGTAATCCTCATCAGTTGCTACGCATCGTTCATGTCGCCGGTAGCAAAGGCAAGGGCAGTGTCTGCGCGATGATGGCGGCGATTTTACAGCGATCCGGCTATCGCACCGGGTTGTTCACCTCGCCCCATCTGCTCCGGCTCGAAGAGCGTTTTCAGATGAATGGCAGGGAGATTACGGCCCAAGAGTTAGCCACCGGCCTGAACGATGTTCGCTGCGCGGTGGAGCGCTCGCCGACACTGGAAGTGACCTTTTTTGAAATCTGCACGGCACTGGCGTTTTTGCATTTTTGGCGGCGACGAGTCGAGGCGGTGGTGCTGGAAGTGGGATTAGGAGGTCGGCTCGATTCCACTAACGTCTGTCGTCCCGAGCTATGTATCATCTCATCGATTAGCTTCGATCACATGAAACAACTAGGCAACACTTTGGCCCTGATTGCCCGCGAAAAGGCCGGCATCATTAAGCCAGGTGTGCCGGTCCTCAGTGGGGTGATCGACTCCGAGCCGCGCCTGGTCATCGAGGCCATCGCCCAGCAGCGCCGGGCACCATTGCGGCAACGGGGCCGCGATTTTACCTACAGCTACAGGCCCGGCCATGTCTCGGGATTTTTACCCCAAGTGCAGGTGACGACGCGTCACAAATCGTGGCCGATGCTCGAACTGAATTTGCTTGGGGAACATCAGGCCGCCAATGCGTCCCTGGTGGTCGCCGCCATCGAAGTGCTACGACAACGGGGCTGGACGATTAGCGATCAGGCCGTGCGACAGGGGTTGGCAGAGGTATCTTGGCCAGCTCGCATGGAAGTGGTTCATCGTGAACCGCTGGTGGTGATCGATTGTGCCCATAATGCGGCCTCGGCTGCGACGGTGGTCAAAACGCTAGAGGAATCGTTTGAGCCGGGAAAGCGTGTGCTTGTGTTTTCCTGTTCTCAGGATAAAGATCTATCGGGAATGTTTGGGCATCTCAGGCCGGCTTTTGAACAAGTGATTTTTACGAGATTTCGCTGCAATCCGCGGGCAACTCCACCGTGGGAGCTTCGCCACCGCTGGGGTGGCGGCGAGGTCATCGATTCCCCCGCCGAGGCGATTCGGGTCGCCATGCAACAAGCCCCCCTCGTGTGCGTCACCGGTTCAGTGTTTTTGGCGGGCGAAGTGCGTGCCCTGCTGAGGGAACCAACTGGAGCAAATGTACCGCGCGCAAGTTTGCTCTTTCCCTCCGTCTCTACTAGATGAGTTCCGTACTTTGCGGTATCCTCTACTATGAGTGATTTTCCCTATCTGGGGAGGAAACCCATGTCCTCGATGCTGACCCGCTTGCTAATCACCGGCTGCCTCTGCCTACCTTTGCTTTTGCCCTCGCTCTCCGTTTCGGCCGACGAACTAGAGGATGTTAAAAGCCGCCGGATGGTGGAGGCGCAACGCCTGGAGGAAGAGTTCCGCACGGGACGGTTGCAGGCCTACCAGCTGGTGCGGGCGGATCGTTCACAGCTGCGCGAAGCGAGTGAGCTTGTGAACCGTTTGTTGGTGCAACTGCAAAATGATACGGTGCTGAGCAACGAAAAAAGAAGTTTGTACATCCGAACCCTCAAAGCCGATCTAGCCAATCTGCGAGACATTGCGGACGCTCCGCGAGGAGGGATTGCCGCACCACGTCCACTCGGCGGCGGGGATAGGCCAAGCTCGCTCGGCAATAGCACCAATCCTGCTACCCGTCCAGCGAGCGACCCCGGCAAAGAGCGCATCGCAGAATTGGATCGTCTTTTGAAGACGCGGCGGGAGATCGTGCAAGCAAGTCGAGTGGATCAACTCGATCGGGCCGAACGCCTCAACCGTGTCTTTGAAAGTGTCGAGAAATCAGCCAGTGTAGACACACTTACCGAGAAGTTCCCTGACAATTGGGTAGAACTGTCGAAAAAGCGAACCACGGTCAAAATGACCGACACCGAACGGCAGATTCTAAAAGCGTTGCAATCTACCCTGAAAGTGGAATATGAGGGAGAAAAGTTTCAGGATGTGTTAGATCATTTGCGCAAGGTAACGGGCTTGCCCCTCTCGGCTGATCGTCGCGCTCTGGAAGAAGCGGGCATCAGCTATGAGACTCCCATCAATCTAAAGCTGACTGCCACGACACGCTCGATCCTGAAAAAAATGCTGGGCAGCCTCGGCTTGGCCTACGTCATCAAGGACGAGGCCGTTTTGATCACCACGGCGGAACGGGCTAGCCAAATGACCGTCACCCGGGCGTATTACATCGGTGACTTGGCGGGGGTCGTGGGGGTGCCGATGGACCCGATTACTAGCCAGTTGGTGATGCTCGAGCGGGTAAAAAATATCATCGCACAGATCACCAACAAGGTCGATCGCGGATCGTGGCAGGTCAACAACGAAGATGCACCCGGGACGATTACCTTCGATCCCTTGACCATGTCGTTGATCGTCAAGCAGTCGGCCGAGTTTCATTTGATGATGGGCGGCGGGCGTTGAGCGTTGTTCGTCGCGTGCCGGCTTTGGCTCAGATCGATCATCTCCAATCAAGACTGTGGTTGTCGAATGACCCCCGAGGGATAAAACACCTCGGGGGTTGTTGATTAACCCACGGAGTCCAGACGTGACTGCCTTTCCCAGCACCGAGCAACTGAGCCGCCACACCATCTTTCCGGGCGTAAAGATCCAAACAGCCAGTGCCGAGCGGATGCAACTCTCCGTGGTGGAGATGGAGCCTCACGCCGTTGTGGAGGCACATAGCCACAGCCAGGAGCAGGTCGGCATGGTGTTGGCGGGTCGAGCCTTATTCATCGTCGGCGACGAGGAGAAGATGCTAGGTCCGGGGGACTTGTACCGTATCCCGGGCGGTGTGGTGCATCGAGTGGTGGCCAGCGAAGAAGGATTACGTGCTTTGGATGTGTTCACACCAGTACGCGAAGAATATCGCTGAGCTAGCGAATGTCATGATGAGTAAGCATGTTTACGCTTCATTCGTTTCACGCTCCTGAGCGGGATTGCTCCTACTTACCTGGGCGGCAGGCCCGGATGGGCTATTCCGTCGCGATGCGTTTGACGCCTGCCGAGTATTTGCGGCTGATGCTCGATGGTTGGCGACGCTTTGGACATCTGTTGTTTCGTCCCGAGTGTACAGCGTGTCAAGAGTGCCGTTCGCTCCGCATTCGCGTTCAGGAGTTTCGCGAAGAACGTCGGCATCGTCGCAACCGCAAAGCGAATCATGACTTGATCTTACGCATCGGTTCACCTCAGCTCAGCGACGCCAAACTTCAACTGTATGACCGTTATCATGCTGCTCAGGCCCAAATCAAAGGCTGGCCTGCACACCCTCCCCAAGATGCCGAACAATACGCCCAGGCTTTTGTTTATCAGCCCTTTGCCGTGGAAGAATGGTGCTATTACCTCGACGATCGACTTGTGGGCGTGGGCTACGTCGATCCCCTCTGCTCCGCTCCGCCCGACCTGAGCGGACAGGAAGGACTGTCGGCTATTTACTTTTTTTGGGAGCCAGAGTTACGCGAGCGTGGGCTAGGTACCTGGAACGTCCTGTGTCTGATCGACAGTGCTCGTGCACGACATTTGCCCTATGTCTACCTGGGTTATTACATCGAGGGTTCGCCGTCGATGGCCTACAAACCGACGTTTCGCCCCAATGACATCCGCGAGCCGGATGGCCAGTGGCGCGAGTTTCGGGGGGCGAAGTGAACGACGTTAGCTGTGGGGAGAGAGAACCAGCCCGTGTCGAGGAATCGAAGAGTCCAAGTGTCGAACCGTTACAGGGTGCATCGCGTATAGCAGGTAAGCACGAGATCGGATCAGCAAGAGGGTTTGGGCATGAGTCGTGAGGTGATCGTCGAAACGCGGAAATTAACCAAGATTTACCGCGATTTCTGGGGTCGGCAAAAGAAGACCGCCTTGCGTGCCTTGAACATCGAAATCTATAAAGGGGAAATTTTTGGGCTGCTGGGTCCTAACGGCTCGGGCAAAACGACGACCATCAAGATGCTGCTAGGCCTGCTCTACCCCACCGAGGGCGAAGCGTTTCTCTTCGGACAGCCTTGTGCCGATGTCCGTAAGAACGAACGCATCGGCTATCTGCCCGAAGAATCGTATCTCTACCGTTTTCTCACCGCCGAAGAGACTCTGGACTTCTACGGCCGACTGTTCAACCTCGATCCGACGGTGCGGAATGAACGTGCGGCACAATTAATCGAGCGTGTGGGGCTGAAGAACGACCGCAAGCGGATCTTGCGGGAGTATTCCAAGGGGATGCGGCAACGCATTGGTTTAGCTCAGGCGTTGATCAACGATCCCGAACTGGTGATCCTCGACGAGCCGACTAGTGGTTTGGACCCGCTGGGGGCGCGCTGGATGAAAAATTTGATCGTGGAATTACGCGATCAAGGCAAAACAGTGATCATGTGCAGTCACCGTTTGGAAGACGTCCAGGACGTCTGTGACCGTATCGCGATTCTCAACGAAGGCGAATTACAAGCCTACGGCCCGGTGGCTAAACTGCTTCAAGACACCAACCGTATCGAGATGCGGGCCAGTGGATTGCATCTCACACCTGAACTAGAACACGACCTGCGCAGCGTCTTGGAAAAGCATGGTGGCCGACTTGACACCGTGGGTCATCCCACCAGTACCTTGGAAGATTACTTCCTGCGTGTGGTCGAAGAAAGTAAAGCCAACCCCGGTCGTCGCTATTTGCCTGGCAGCGAGGAGAGCAAGCCAGCCGCGACTTCTGAAGCCATCCGTCCTTCCTAAGTTCTGCGAGGTGTCTTCACGATGTTCGCTGCCTTAGCTATTGAACGCGATCCGCTGAGTTTGCGGGACATCCCCACCGGCTTTGTCATTTGGGTCCAGGATGTGGGCGGTTTCGCTCTTGTGGCCATTCTACTCTATCTGTTGCTGGGGGTGAGCCGCTGGGAGAAACGCGATTTTGAAGCCACACCGCGTTGGATGAAATCGACATTCATAATCGGCACCCTCTTGGCTTGTGTGTTGCTGCTGCTGGGTAACGTGCTGAGCTTGGTGCCGGATCAAACTCCGCCGGGGCCTCTGCGTCCGGGTCAACTGCCACCGCGCCCCGTGTGGACAGTGGCCGGTCTGTTACAATTTTTCGGTGGTTTATCGGCCATTGTGGTGGTTGGACTGCCCTTTGTGCAAAATCTGTTTCAGCTGAGCTGGCGACGCATTTATGCCATCGGATTGTTGAGCTTCAAGGAAGCGTTGCGGCGACGGGTTCTTTATGCGTTCTCGGCTTTGTTAGTGGTGTTCTTGTTCGGGTCGTGGTTCATCACATCCAAGCCGCAAGATCAAGTGCGAACGTATGTGTTCGTGGTTTTCTACGCTATGAGTGCATTGTTGTTTTTGACGGCAGTGGTGCTCTCCTCCTTCAGCATTCCAACGGACATTCGCCAGCAAACCATTCATACCGTCGTCACCAAACCTGTTGAACGCTTTGAGATCATCCTGGGCCGCTTCTTTGGCGTCATGGCTTTGATGACGTTGGTGTTGGTGGTCATGTCCTCACTGAGTCTTTTATATGTCTTGCGTGGGGTCAATCCTCAAGCGGCCGCCGAGAGTCTTATGGCTCGGGAACCGATCTATGGTGATCGCCTGCGGTACGAAAACACCGACAATGAATATACCGGTGTGAATGTCGGCCGAGAATGGGAATACCGGGGCTACATCACAGCTGCCCTGCCTGGTGCCCCACCGCAACAAGCGCGTTGGGAATACGATCGAGTGCCGGCGTTTCTGGGCAATTTCAAAAATGTCCGCTGCGAGTATACGTTTGATGTGTATCGCACCACGACGGGGTTTGAAGGTCGCGATGTGTCGTGTCACTTCAAATTTGCCACTTGGCGTTGGCGGGAATCCAAGCTGGAAGAGTATCGTCAAAAAGCGGCTCAGCCCAACGCCAACCTCGATAGCTTGGCCGAGGAATATGGGTACTATGAGATTCCCGCTCAGGAAGTAACGGATTATCTGACACAATCATTTACCATTCCGTCGGGGTTGATCCGCAATGCCCTAGCAAGCGATCCCGAGCGCGAGGCCGAATTGACCGATACCCGTCAGAAAAAGGTCGCCCTGACCGTCTTGGTCAGTTGTAACAGCCAAACGCAGTATGTGGGGATGGCTCCGTACGATTTTTACTTGCGAGCCGATGCCCGCGATGCCAGCCAAGGCGAGGCTTCGCCCGCGCGTTTTGCTTGGAATTTCCTCAAGGCGAGTTTTGGCCTGTGGATGCAGATTGCTCTATTGACCGGTGTGGCCGTCGTGGCCAGTACGCAACTCAACGGAGTCATCAGTGCGATGACCGCTTTCCTGCTCTATTGGGGGGGAGTGGCCAAACCGTTTATTGCAGCGGTGAGCCTGGGCACCAATGAAGGCGGTGGGCCGATGGAAGCCATCCGCAACATAGCGAATCGACAACTTTCCAATGTACGCAATGATGAGAGTACGAGTGCGGCGGATCGGCTGGTGCGGTTTTCGGATGACTCGTTCCGCTTGCTCGTGGGAAGAATATTAAACATCAACCCAGAAGTGTACGCTTTAGACTTCACCCGCTATGCGGGGGAGGGATTTAACATCCCGTTGGAGCAATTGTTGATTGGTTCATTGTTGTTGCTGGGTTATCTATTGCCCTGGTTTGTCTTAGGTTTTTATCTGCTACGCTGGCGTGAAATTGCCGGGGCGACCTGATCTTTTGGGAGAGATTCAAACGATGGCGACTCCTTTTCAGGCGCAGGCCCAACAGCGGAAGCTGTGGTATCTTGGGTTCATTCTGCTGCTGTTTGTCGGTTCGTTTTGGCTGCGTCAAAACATCATCGAACCACAGGCCCGAACCTTGGCGATCCGTGAACACACACGCGGCGAAGTTGAGTTATTAGGTTCGGTGGTACGTCTCAGTCTCACCGGATTACGCGGACTGGTCACTTGTGTGTTGTGGTCCTCGGCGTTTGAAGCGCAGAAACGCAACCAGTGGAATGAGCTGGAACTGACCGTTCGGGCCTTGACCCGCTTGCAGCCTCACTTCATCGCCCCATGGTTGTTTCAAAGTTGGAATCTGGCTTACAACGTCTCGGTGGAAGCTGACCGTCCTCGAGATAAATATTTTTATGTGGCCCGGGGGATTGAGTTGCTAGCTCGGGGGGAACGGCAAAATGCCAACCAACCCGATCTGCGTTGGAGCATTGGTTTTTACACCCGACACAAGGTGGGCAAATCAGACGAAACGAATTATATTCGCTCGTTGTTCCAGTTGAGCCTGATCCCACCCAATGAGCGTGACCCGGCTCGTTTTTGGAAACCCGTGGAAGGACAGGAAGCGGAATTCAATTACGAGGAATTTGAGAAGTTCTGCACGGAACATCCGCAATTGGTTCGTCGTCTGCGTGAGGGGATTTATCGTGACAACAAAACCCTACGCAGTCGCCTTTTCACCTGTGAAAACCCGACGGATGTGGTGCAGTTTCTCGAGGATAACTACCTTATCCCCGGTCTTTACAAAACCGAACCACTCAGTGGTCCGGCCACCGAGCGGGCCTGGATCGCGACCACCACGGATACGCTTTTGCCGGAACTGGAACGTTTCCCGGCTCTGCCGCCGCGGACCACCGCGGAATATCCCGACATTCTCACGACACAATCACCACTTGGGGACGATATCGACACTTTTGTGGTAGCGGGTTCGTGGTTCAGTTACGCCCAAGAACCGTTGCCTGAACCAGATGTCTTACCTGGCTCGACCAAACCCATCACCGATCGAGCCAGACAACGTCGGCCCCGGCACATGACGACCCTCATTTTCCGCAACCAGCCGGCCTTGGCCAAAAGAGATGTTGCGGAACGCTTGCAAGAAGAAGGCTGGTTCGACGATGAAGCCTGGGATGCCACCGAGTGGTTCCGCAACAGTGATGCCCACCGCGGCCGGGTCATTCGTGTCGGTGGCAAACCAGGTGGCTCTTGGTCGGGTAACGCCTGGGAGGCCGCCTACACTGCTTGGCGAACGCACGGCGAAGCCAACAAATTAATCTTCCCCAGCCCTGAGGAAGAGCAGAATCGCCGTGAGGCCGCCGAACGCTTCAAACGCCGTTTCTCCACGGGGCCTGATGGCCGAACACTGATACCGCCACCCGAGCAAATGAGTGCCGCGGAGCTAGCGGACTTTCAGGCCTATCAATGGATGGAAGAGTATAACTTTTATCGAAATGTGAGTAACTTTGCCCATCACCTCAATCGGTGTTTTGTGGAACGGAATCCCGAAACCGTCGCTTGCCGCAAAGCGTTTTTCCTGGCAGAAAAGTACAATTTCTCGGGAGATCCGCTCTTAGCGCTACGCACCTATCAGGAACCGCAGAGCAACCCCGCTTGGCCGGGTCAAACCCTCAGTCCGTTGCAAGCCTGGCGCGATCTCGTCTTGCTGAAAAATAAAGAGTTCCGCCGCGATAACTCCATTCAGGAGTTCACCGCCGAACTGCACTATCGCTACCTGCTCCTGTTTAATCGTTTCGATGGACGAGAATTGAAAGAAAAATTGGCCAAGGCTTCCTCCGTGGTTCCTTTGTTGCCGGTGCTTCATCCCGAGGTGGTGCGTGGCCCGGTCACGCGAAGCCTGTTTGAGATCAACGATCCCGAGGGAGTGCCTTTGATTCCGGAGTATACTTTCCAGGCTGTGGTGGATCGAATGCGGCTCAACTCCCGGCGACGACCCGAGGCACCGGCTTCAACTACTCCGGAAACCTCGCCGATGGGTAAACCAGAACTTCCCACAGACAGCAAATAAGTGGTGTACCATGCCCGTTGTTCTGAGTGTATTGGCCCATCCGGACGATGCAGAATTTCTGTGTGCGGGCACCCTGATTCGCCTCGCTCAGAAGGGTTGGAAGGTTCACATAGCCAGCATGACCCCGGGAGATTGTGGTTCGGCTGACTTGGATGCGGCAACCATCTCAGCCATTCGCCGAGCCGAAGGAGCAGCCTCAGCCGCCCAGATCGGGGCTAGCTACCACTGCCTGGAAGAGCGTGATCTGCGGGTCATTTACAGGGAATCGGCCCTGGAAAAGGTGGTTCGGCTCATGCGTCAGACCCGGGCGGACCTGGTTCTGACGCACAGCCCAGCCGATTATCATCTCGATCATGAGATGTGTAGTACGTTAACGCGGGCAGCAGCCTTTGCGGCGGCTGTGCCAAACTTTCAGGAGGCCCAGGGTCCAGTAACCCAGCCGCTGGATCGGGTGCCCCATCTGTACTATTGCGATCCACTGGAAGGGGTCGATGCCCTAGGGCGTGAAATCCCCCCGGCCTTTTGTATCGACATCAGTGCCGTCATCGATCAAAAAGCTCACATGTTGGCCGCTCATGCCAGCCAACGGGATTGGTTGCTCAAGCATCATGGTGTCGATCACTACATCGACGCCATGCGTGAATGGAGTCAGCGGCGTGGCCGGGAGGTGGGCGTGGCGTATGCCGAGGGTTTTCGTCAGCATCTTGGCCACAGCTACCCCAAAAACAACTGGCTCGTCGAAGTTCTTGGCAGCGGTGGTTAGTTGAAGTTTTCAAAACTTTGGCCGTCGTTGCGAATGCAGTAGCGTTGCCAGGCGATCAGGTTGACTTGGTAGCGCACATGACGAACCGAGCCATCCACCGACAGGCAATTCATGCCACTGTCGTGGGCCGAGCCAAACTCGGTGTAGGATTTCAACTCGCTTCGTGAGGCATCTCGTGCCGGCCCGAAAACAGCCGTCCGGTAGACATCGTAATCACCGTTCCAACCGGAACGGTTGTACGGTTCGTTGTCATCGTAAGAGTGGCCAAATTGGGACGGGTTCAACCGTTTCTCCGCGACAAGCAAAGTAAGGCTCGTACCGTCGAGAAAATCGGCAAAACGAATCATAGGACGCTCGCCGATCTGAATGGCTCCGTTGGCCCCGGAGGCCATCGTGCCTGCGTTGGCAGCGTAGTCGATGGTGGCGTGGCCGTTGTACAACCGGGCCGAACGGCGAGCGGGGCAATGGTACAAGGGCAGGGGAGAGCGATCGATTACGCGAAAATCGGGATGCTGGAACAGATTTTTCTGTTCGAGAAAAGGCAACAGATGATAGGCCCACGACCATTCCGGGCGATGCTGAGGCCGCGCATGAGCCAGATCGGGTCCGTGGCTTCCTCCTTGAGGCAAAGCTCCAAAGGTATCGTGATGCAGATGCATCGCAAGGCCCACTTGCTTGAGATGGTTGCTACACTGCATTCGGGATACCGCCGCCCGCACTTTCTGAACCGCAGGCAACAGCAAGCCGATTAAGACAGCAAGGATGGCGATAACAACGAGTAATTCGACCAGCGTAAATGCAGAGCGTCGCGCAAACATGAGTCGAGTCCGCCGCAGAATCGGGATAAGCGCGAAGAGGATTAATGAATTTCTGTTAATTTAGCAGGCGGCCGTTTGCTCTGCTAGAGGAAAAATAGAAAAAAATCGTAAGTGGGCTGTTAGCAAGGATTAGTTGCGGGCTAGCGACAGCAACTCGGGGTAGGGCAGGTATTTTTCCCATTTTGCCCCAACGACATACGAACCATCGGGGAGGGGGACACACCAGACTACCTGAGCCAAATGACGATTGGGACGGCTCCCAGGCCCTTCCAAGGTGACTTCAAACTCTTTGCCCATCTCCAACGGCTCACGAAGCAGCAAACGAATCCCCGATTCCGAGATGTCCAGAATCCGAATGGCAATATTTGAACCCAAGCCAAGCCAGTTGCGTGTGGCATGGACTTTTGCGCTCGTTTTGGCCTGGAGCCGGCGAGCCATCCGCTGATTTTTCTTGCTGTGGATGGGTTCCATTCTGAAGCTCCTCTACGTTTCAAAGTAACTTACGCCGAGTCAGGAAGCAACCGTTGCATGGCCGCATATCCCAATTGGGCGACAGTGAGAGGTTTTGCCTGCCACAAGTCCGGGTTGAGCAATTCCAGAGAAACGGCTCGCTGATACCCCTTTTGCGCAAGCAGTTGGAGAATCGGCTTAAGCAGGAAATCCCCTTCACCCGGAAAGATGCGATCGGCATCGCTGGCCAGTTCGCGAGCCACACCGGCCAGATCGCAAACCTGAACATGCAAGAGGCGCTCGGTAGTCAGGAGGGCCAAATCCTCGAACTTGCTAGGACCGGTATAAAAGTGAAAGAGATCCAGACAGATGCCCAGGTTCGGTTCACTAGCAGCCTCGATCAAGCTCATGGCCGTGGGTAAACAGGTGCAAAAACTGCTGCGGGAAACAAACTCGATGGCCAAATGGACCCCAAAAGCCTGTGCCCACTGGGCGGCCTGTTTGAGTGAGCCGATAGCTTGTTGGACCATCTGGGCATCGACGCGTTGCTTGAAATCTGCCAACACGATCAACACGGGGATCTCAAGAGCCTGGCACAGGTCGAGTCGTCGTTTCAAATGGTCGAAATGAGCCGCTCGGGCTTCTCCCTGGGAGAACAGCAGACCCCCTTGGTAGGCCGCCGCTGCTATCCGCAAGCCGTGATCGCGGAACAACGCCTGAGTAGCAGCCAGCCCTTGTGCTTCTAGATGCGTCTCCAGTTTGGTAAGCCACACCTCAATCGCCGAAAAGCCCGCCTCGGCAATAGCGGCAAGATCCTGAACCAGAGGGGTGGAGAGCAGAGTAGCTTGCGAAAAACAAGCGAACATGAATAACCTTTCCGGGTTAGGAGAAAAAAGTCGATTCGTGCTTGAATGAAGCCGGTCAGCTTGGCAAACTAAAGAATAGAAAATCCCCCAGGACAAAACTTCGCCACAATCTATAGTTGGAGCAGATGGATTTTTTTGCAGAGATCGTCCAGCAGGATTTATTCCGCGGCTCAAAGGGAATCCCATGCCTGCCCCTAGCACCATCGATGAATTTCTCGACCTGGTTCGCCGTAGCGGCGTAATCGAAGAAAAGCGTCTGGGTGGACTCTTGGAGCGTCTGCGTTCGCAGAGCCTTTTGGGAAGCAATCCACGCAGTGTGGCCGACCAACTCATTCAAGAGGGAGTGCTGACTCCCTTTCAAGTGGAACAACTGCTCCAGGGACGCTGGCGACGCTTTAACATCGGTAAATACAAGGTTCTTGAACGTCTCGGTGCTGGCGGTATGGGTAGTGTGTATCTTTGCGAGCATACCTTGATGCGACGACGAGTCGCTCTGAAGGTGTTACCGGCCACACGGGCCAAGGATAGCTCCTCGCTGGAACGGTTTTACCGCGAAGCACGGGCAGTCGCAGCCCTGGATCACCCCAACATCGTTCGAGCCTACGACATCGACAGCGATGACAATCTCCATTTCTTGGTCATGGAGCATGTAGATGGCTCTAGTTTGCAAGAGATGGTCAAACGTTCGGGCACCGGCATGGATCCCATTCGAGCTGCTCATTACATCCGTCAAGCGGCCCTGGGATTGCAACACGCCCACGAAGCGGCTGGGCTGGTTCATCGCGACATCAAACCGGGCAACATCCTCGTTGATCGCAACGGCATTGTCAAAATTTTGGATATGGGGCTGGCTCGCTTCTTCCATGATGAAGAAGACCCCCTGACCAGAAAATATGACGAAAACATCCTCGGCACCGCCGACTATCTTTCTCCCGAGCAGGCAATCGACAGCCATACGGTCGACATTCGCTCCGACATTTACTCGTTGGGCGGGACGTTTTATTACTGTTTGACGGGCAAAACTCCTTTTACCGAAGGCAGCGTCGCGCAAAAGCTCATCTGGCATCAGCAACGCCAGCCCAAACCGATTAATGAATACCGTTCCGATGTCCCTCCGGGACTGCAAGCCATTGTCGAGAAAATGATGGCCAAGAATCCCGATCACCGCTTTCAGACGCCCCAAGAGGTGGCTGAGGCCTTAGCCCCGTGGACTCAGACGCCCATTCCCCCACCTCCCGACCACGAAATGCCGCAGCTGAGTTTGGCTGCCACGCGTGCTTTGAACGCCACTGGGGAGAATTCGGCCGTTGGTCGCGCTACGGATAGCGGCTCCGGGATGAAGTTGGCTACCTCTGGCTCGGGTACTTCGACACAGGTATCGGCAGGGGTAGCCATCCCATCCCCGTCCACGCCGACGCCGCTGCCCTCGTCGGCGCGACCGCAGCAGCCAGCCGCGCCACCTCCACCACCTCCAACTGGTGTTGGCGTAGCTGCCCAGCTGTCTACACCAGCCTCGACCCATCCGGCGATGCCCGCGCAACCTACGCCACCGAAGCCGCTAGCTCCTTCCGAGTTGTCGGCTAGCGGGGAAGCGAATTTGTCCCCACCGTCTCCGTCTGCCGTTGCGGTTCCTGTTGCCTCGCCTGTGTCCGTACCTCCGCCTCCTGCCCTAGCTTCGCCTCCTGCTGCGGTGCCAAGCACTGCCACCTCGGTGACATCAGACACTCCTTTTCTAAGCGAAATGCCAGCCGACTCTCCTTGGCCTGGAGCCGATCCTCAAGCTCCAGAGCATGAAATCACAGACCAAGAGTTATTTGTTCCTCCGCCTGCGGGGACTACTCGTTCGTCTAACCGACCTG
>Ga0272446_1000980_pt1 | contig 43046 bp, 36 predicted proteins | sample YNPCB0061_FD_194587 | JGI IMG/M metagenome (GOLD analysis project Ga0272446, IMG submission 194587) | Hot spring microbial mat communities from Yellowstone National Park, WY, United States - YNP-CB-006-1 | ecosystem: Environmental > Aquatic > Thermal springs > Hot (42-90C) > Sediment | place...
CTCTCCCCTCGGGAGAGGGCTAGGGTGAGGGAAGATTCCCTCTCCCCTCGGGAGAGGGCTAGGGTGAGGGAAGATTCCCTCTCCCCTCGGGAGAGGGCTAGGGTGAGGGAAGATTCCCTCTCCCCTCGGGAGAGGGCTAGGGTGAGGGTGCGCCGCGTTCACATCGAAGAAGACACCGCCAAACTCTTTCACGAAAAAAATTACGCGCTCATTGACTTCAACCGCGCAGGCGTTCCCTTGCTTGAAATCGTCTCCGAGCCAGACATGCGCTCCGTCGAAGCCGCGCTCGATTACGCCACCAAAGTCCGCGCCATTCTGCGGTATCTCGGCGTCAACACAGGCGACATGGAAAAAGGCGTGCTGCGTTTCGAAGCCAATGTTTCCGTCCGCCCGGCGGGCAGCGACGAGCTCCGCACCCGCACCGAAATCAAGAACCTCAACAGTTTCCGCGCCTTGACCCGCGCGATTGCGTATGAAATCGAACGCCAGATTCAAATTTACGAATCGGGCGGCACGGTCATTCAAGAAACTCTCGGCTGGGATGACCTTCGGGGCGTGACGACCAGCCAACGGTCGAAGGAAGAAGCGCACGACTACCGCTACTTCCCCGAACCCGACCTGCCGCCGCTCAAACTTTCGGATGCGTGGATCGAGTCGATTCGGAGTCAACTCCCCGAACTGCCCGAAGCCAAAACCGCCCGCTTCATCTCGGACTTTGGCTTGACCCCGTCCGAAGCGCGTTTCCTCACCTCCGAGCGGGCTCTCGCCGACTACTTCGAGCGTGTCGTTGCCAAAGCCAAGAGTCCCGCAAAAGCGGTGCATTCCTGGATGGCAGGCGAGTTCATGCGCTACCTGAACGACTCGGGCAAAAGCATGGACGAAATCACACTCGCGCCCGAAGCCTTCGCCAAACTGATTGATATGACGACAGACAAAGTCATCAGCGGCAACTCGGCAAAAGTTATCTTCAATGAAATGCTGGCGAACGGCGGCGACCCGGCACAAATCGTCAAAGAAAAAAACCTGGCGCAGGTTTCAGACGAAAACGAAATTCACGCGATTGTCGAAAAAATCCTGAACGACAACCCCGCTGAAGTGGAAAAATATCTCGCGGGCAAAGAGACCCTCCTGCAATGGTTCATGGGACAGGTGGCGCGAGCCACCAAAGGCAAAGCCGACCCAAACGTGGCAAAAGAGTTGCTGGTAAAATCACTCGAAAAACGAAGAAAATAAACTGGTAAGCGAGGAAACATCATGGCTGAAAACATCAGCGTATCGCAAATTTCAAAATACGTCGGGCAAGACGTGACTGTCAAAGGCTGGGTATACAACCGCACAGACAAGGGCAAATTGTGCTTTTTGCTCGTGCGCGACGGATCGGGGTTTGTGCAATGCGTCGCTTTCAAAGGCGACCTCGAACCCGAAGTCTTCGACAAGGTCATGCGCCTGCCGCAGGAGTCCTCGGTCATCATCACCGGCGCCGTCCGCGAAGATAAGCGCGCACCCGGCATCCCCGGCGGCTACGAAATCGGCGTGAAGCAAATCGAAATCGTGCAGGAGGCGGCGCTGGATTACCCCATGTCGCTCAAAGATCATGGCGTAGACTTCGCCCTCGACAACCGCCACCTGTGGATCCGCTTCCCCAGCCAGTGGGCAATTCTGCGTGTGCGTGTGCGCGTCATGTCGGCAGTGCGCGAGTATCTCGACAGCCACGGCTTCGTCAATCTTGATACCCCCATCCTCACCCCCGCCGCCGCCGAAGGGACGACGACTCTCTTTGAAACCGAATATTTCGACGAAGGCAAGGCATACCTCGCCCAAACGGGGCAACTCTACAACGAAGCGAACATCTTTGCATTTGGAAAAGTATATTGCTTTGGACCGACATTCCGCGCAGAAAAATCAAAAACGCGTCGCCACCTGACCGAATTCTGGATGCTCGAACCCGAAATCGCCTTCTGCGACCTCGACCAGTTGATGGAAATCGAGGAGGGTCTCATTACCCACATTGTGCAAACAGTCCTGCGCGACTGCGCTGCGGAATTGAAATTCCTCGAACGCGACGTAACCAAACTACAAAACATCGCCGCGCCCTTTCCGCGCATGTCCTATGACGATGCGGCAAAGTACCTCATCGAACTCTATGAAAATGAAACCGATCCCGAACGCAAGGAACTGCTCAAATTCGAATGGGGTATGGACTTCGGCGCGCCGCACGAGGTGGAATTGACCAAACTGCACGACAAACCGCTGTTCGTCTATGGCTACCCAAGCGCGGTCAAAGCCTTTTACATGGAACCATGGCCCGGCCGCCCGGAAGTGTGCAAGTCGGTGGATTTGCTTGCCCCTGAAGGCTATGGCGAAATCTGCGGCGGCTCCGAGCGCATGAGCGACTACGACAAACTGCTGGCGCGCATCCGCCAGGAGGGTCTGCCGGAAGAAGCGTTCAAGTGGTATCTGGAACTGCGCAAGTACGGTTCAGTTCCCCACTCGGGCTTCGGCATGGGCGTGGAAAGAGTCGTCGCGTGGCTGTGCGGCATCGAACACATCCGCGAGGCGATCCCCTTCCCGCGCACGATCAAGCGGGTGTATCCGTAACTTCGAGACAGAATCAAACCTCCCCGGCCTGTGAAGCGCCGGGGAGGTTGTTTAATCCGCTTTAGGGGATTTGCAAAACCTGCCCCACTTTGATTTTGTTGGGGTCAGAAATTTTGTTGAGGGTGGCAATTGCTGCAACAGTCGTGTTGAAGCGAATGGCAATCGCATAGAGAGTGTCACCCGCCTTGACGGCATAAGTCTTGGGAGAGGCAGTATCGCCTCCACCTGCAGACCCGGAACCTGTTCCGCTTTCAGACGGGATCGCCACCGCCGCAGGGATTTTCAGCGTCTCTCCCTTTCTGAGAAGTTGCGGGTTGGCGCTGACGAGTTCTCGCACAGTCACGCCGTATTTGATAGCAATGCTCTCAAAGGTGTCGCCGTCTTTGATGGTGTGCGTCTTTTCCTGCGAAGCAGCATCAGTGACGATTTGCGCGCCGGCAAATTTATACAATTCTTCCAGCGTGCCATTGAAGACGTTCAAATCCACATTGGCGTTGATGCCGTTGATCCTGCCTTTTTCGCTGTACTGCCAGAAGGTCCATTTGAACCAGCCGCGCGGCAGATAGGGCTGCTGCCCCTCTACATAGACGTTCGGATACTGCGCCAGCCAGAGGGGATAATCGTTTGCCCATTTCGGAGGTCCGCCGCCGGTTTCGGAGAAATACGATTGCAGGAAATATTGACCGGAGTAGATAATGGGCTTTTTACCGAAGGCGGTTTCCACCTCGTCGAGCCAGTCTTTTGCGCGCGAGATGATACGGGCGTTGGGCTGCCCGTCATGGGTCTCCAGGTCGAGAACCGGGGGCAGTTCACCGTTGTCACCAGTGGAATTGACATAATCAACGAATTTTTTCGCCTGTTTTACTCCGTCCAGGTTGGCGCGGAAGAAGTGGTACGCGCCTCGTAAAAGACCTGCGGCTTTCGCGCCGCTCCAATTTGCAGGGAAGGAGGGATCCAAATACGCTGTGCCTTCGGTCGCTTTGGCAAATACGAAGCGCTGACCTGTAGCGCGCACTTTGGGCCAGTCAATTCCTGAGTTCCAGTAAGATACGTCTATGCCGGGGACGGTAGCCATAATTTCTCCTTTTGAAACTGGATTCACTATGTAGGACTTACGCATAAGCGACGTTCTGTAACGTCGTTTACTAAAACCGACTGCCAGCCCGCTTCAGCGGGCTTTGGGGGATCAGCCCGACGATTGATCGTCGGGCGGTGAGGCGGAGAATGAAACTGTCAGGTGGCTAGTTTTGAGACAAGTTCTATGCAACAAGAGTAGCATAAAACAAGGCAAAAGGCAAACCGCTGCTAAATCCGTAATTAAGGTTTCCCTACCCTTGCGCGATTGATTATGGTATAAAAATCAGTGTCCCTGCGGTGTGCGTGATGTTGCTCCATCCGTTTTGAGCCAACACCCACTTTTAGGGTCTCAAACTCCAAAGAAATAACGCGATAGGCCTGAGCCAAGGCGGCGTTTCTGGGTCGGGACCCACCTGCGAAAGCAGGTTCAAAACTCCGCAACACACGGCATCTGCGGGGCATCGAATTTATCAAACTTCACAGGCGTTGCCTGTGAAGTTTTTTTACGGCGCTCGGTGGATGGCGATGGCGGCACGCAGACCGGATTCGAACGCGCCCTGTATCCAGGCGTGGTAGAGGGAGGCATGTTCGCCTGCAAAATGAATGCGTCCTTCTGGAGCAACAATATCATCGTGCAACAGGGTTTGCTGACCCGGGTCGAACAAGGCAAAGGCGCCGCCGGCAAATTCATCATCATGCCACATCCAGGACGCACCCACTTCAAACTCCTTTGTGACCTGCGGGTGAATCTCCGCCACATCTTCCAACGCCTGAACGATGCGGTCATCAGGCTTGAGCGACCCCCAGCGCTGGGCATCCTCCGACCAGGTGTAACTGGCAAGGATGACACCCCGCCCGGTCTCCTGCCCGTGGTCGGGATAGTACAGGTTGCGGATGGGCAGGTCGGTGATGGTACCTCCGCCAAAAATGCCGTCATCCTCCTCCCAAAAACGGCGCTTGCATTGAAAAAGAATTTTTGCCGATGCATCGTAATGCAACTGGCGGATGGCGCGGTTTTTGGCGCGCGAAAACGGTTTGAGCACTTCCACGTGACGCAGAACAGGAAACGGAACAGTGATGATGGCGTAGTCGGCGGTTTCGCTGAAGCGTCCTGCCGCGGTTTGATAATGGATGGTCACATCGTCCGGTGACTGATCAATCGCAATCATCTTCGCGCCAAATCGGATGTTGTCCTTCAGGTCGGGAAAGAAGGCATACGGCAGGCGGTCGGTTCCGCCTTGAATTTCAATCATGTTGGTGTAGTAGTTGCCTGCATCTTCGCGGAACAACTCCAAAAAAGAAGAGTTCATCACCGATTCCTGATTTGCCAGCAAACCGAACATCTCGATCATGCCTTCAGACCAGCCATTCAGTTCCAAAAATTCGCGCGTTGAGAAACTGTCATATTTGGCGACAATCTCATCCCAGGCGGAATCGCCATCCTTTTCGAGCAAATCTAACAGGGGTTTGAGCGCCTCCATGTACATTTGATCGGCAGTTTTCCCTACCTCGTGATGGGCAATATCGAAGCCCATCAGCGAAGGGTCGGCATGCGCTTCAGAGGCGCACATCTTCCTGCCGCCAATGTAGTAGTAAGCGTTGGGATTGTTCATCGTGAAGTCGTTGGTCTTCAGACCGAATTTTTGGATGTATGCCATCGTCAGGGAATGAGCGCGCGGGATGCGCATCGCGCCGACCTCGCCATAGAGTCCCTCAGTGAAAGGCTCGCGCAGGGTGTACACCCGTCCGCCCACGCGCTGCTGCGCCTCCAAAATGACCGGGGTATGACCAGCCCTCTTGAGTTCGTACCCGGCTGAAAGTCCCGCAAGACCCGCGCCCACAATCACCACTTTCTTAGGCTTTTTCGTCCCAAATTTTTTGGTTATTCCGCTCTCAATCACCTCGATATATTCACCAATCGAATGTTGGGGGTTCATACCAGCCTCCTTCGGCAAAGATGACCCATCGTATCCAAAATCAAACAAAAAAACAATCACCTGTTTTTCGCTTGACAAAGGACGTTGAGGAGTATACAATCGCCGCCGTTAACAACTGAATAGCGGAGAGATAGCGGCTGGGTCCCGCCTGCGCGGGACTACGAGGTGGAGGTTCTCCCGTGCGAACGGGACGCTAACCGAACTTCTCCTTCTCCCTGTGGGAGAGGGCAGAAGGAAGGGAAAATCGGATAGATCAGCGGATGCCTCTGGAGTTTGTCACGAACTCCTTTCTCCCTTCCGAAACAAGCGCAAAGATGGCAGGTTATGAACACTGCCATCCACATCGAAAACCGAGTGGCAACATTCGGGACAAGAGAGCGCAGTGAACCGGGCAAATTATCCGGGCAGGTGGTGGAAGGGCTGTTTTTATTAATAGCATTTGCTGTTATTAAGGCATGCCCGCGCATGCCTTTTTTGTTACCTGTGCACCGCAGGAAAAAAAGATGATGGAAAGCGGGTCGCCGGCGACGGCAACTGTTCATAGAATCGCCTCAATTCGAAAGGAGCCCTATGAACACCGAACTCAAACAACTATCCGACGATTACCTGCGCATCGAGCAGGCAATCCTGTACCTTGAAAACCATTTCAAAGATCAGCCCAGCATCGAAGAATTGGCAGCCGCCCTTGGTTTGAGCGAATCGCACTTTCAGCGGATTTTCACCCGCTGGGCGGGAGTAAGCCCGAAACGATTTTTGCAATTCCTGACGAAGGAAAGCGCAAAGGAACTGCTCGACCGCTCGGAAAACCTGCTGGAAACCACGCATCAAATCGGACTTTCAAGCCTGGGACGCCTGCACGAACTTTTCATCACCACCGAGGCTGTTTCACCGGGCGAGTACAAGTCGCGCGGCGCGGGCGTGACCATCCGTTACGGCATCCACCCCACGCCTTTTGGCAAATGTCTGATCGCCACAACCGAACGGGGCATCTGCCATCTGAGTTTCGTGCAGATCAGCGAAGGGAATGCGATTAACGGTCTTCTTGAAGAATGGAGCCAGGCGGAGGTCATCGAGGATTACAAGGCTACCGCCCCCTTCGTTCGACCAATCTTCGATTTGCAATATGGGGTCCGCAGAGGAGAACCGCTCAAGGTGTATCTGCGCGGCACGAATTTCCAGTTGAAGGTTTGGGAGGCGTTGCTTCAGATCCCATCGGGCGCAGTGACCACGTATGAAGGTCTTGCCAAGAGGATAGGGATGCCAAAGGCGGCTCGCGCGGTCGGCGCAGCGGTTGGGCGTAACCCGATTGCGGCGCTCATTCCCTGTCACCGCGTGATTCGTAAAGTCGGCGATTTTGGAAATTACCGATATGGTTCAGTGAGGAAGAAAGCGCTGCTGGCGAGAGAGTTTGGCTTAACTCATGCTGATGAAAATTAACAATTGATGTTACGCACCGTCCCGAAGGTTTGGGCAAAATCCAAGCCTGATTTACGTGAGCCTTCGGGACGTTTTGCGTAAGGTGAGTTAACAAATAAATACCGTAACCGTGTAGTTGGCGTTCTCTAACGCGCTGCTACGCAATATCACGGGATTATTAGATCATAAGCATGAAGCACAAAGGAAAAAAATGAAAACAAAACTTTGGATTGCACTACTGGCATTGTATATCGTTTGGGGTTCCACCTACCTGGCAATACGGTTTGCAGTGGAGACCATTCCGCCGTTCCTGCACGCTTCGCTTCGATTTCTGGTCTCCGGGGCGATTTTGTATGTCTGGCGGCGCGCGGCAGGCGATGCGGTTCCCACGAAAAGCAACTGGAAAGCCGCCGCCATCGTCGGCACGTTTTTGCTGCTGGGCGGCAACGGGTTGGTTTCGCTGGCGGAAAAAACCGTCCCTTCGGGAGTGGCGGCGCTGGTTATTGCCACCTCGCCCTTCTGGCTGACGCTGTTCGAGACGTTTCGCGCCGGCGGCGTAAAACCCAACTGGCTCTCGGTTTTGGGGCTGGTGGTGGGATTCGGCGGTGTGTTCCTGCTAATCGGTCCTGCCGCAATCACGGGAACAAAGCAGGAAATTGACCCCTTCGGGGCTGTCATTCTGCTGATTGCGCCGATTCTCTGGTCGGCGGGGTCAATCTTTTCCAAAAATGCGGATATGCCCAAATCCACGCTGATGTCCACAGGGATGCAGATGCTGGCGGGCGCGGCGGCGCTGTTGATTGTCAGCGTGGCGACAGGCGAGTTGCGCGGATTCAGCCTTGAGCAGGTCACGATGCGCTCCTGGCTGGGGTTGATCTATCTCATTACGTTCGGCTCGCTGGTCGGATTTGTGGCGTATGGCTGGCTGCTGCAAAACGCGCCCATTTCGCTGGTTTCCACATACGCCTACGTCAACCCTGTGGTGGCTGTCTTTTTGGGGTGGCTGCTGGCAGACGAGACGCTGAACGCGCGCATCGGCATTGCGGCGGCGATCATTGTCGGGGCGGTGATGCTGATCAATTGGGCGCGGCAGGTTTCAGTCAGAAAGGAGGCGAAAGAGGTTGTCCCGCTGGAGATCGAGTAATTCCCGAATCAACCCAAAGGACGTTCTCGAAGCGTCCGTCATTGTAGTTGTCAAACCATGAAATCATAAAAAGGAGAAGAAAAAATGGATGCCAAAGATTTGCTCAAACGCGTGAAGGAGGATAATGTCAAGTTCGTCGCCCTGCAGTTTACCGATGTGATGGGTTCGGTGAAGAGCGTGGATATGCCCGTCAGCGGGCTGGAGGGCGCGCTGGAGGACGGCGTGTGGTTCGACGGGTCGTCGGTGGAGGGCTTCGCCCGCATCCAGGAATCGGACATGCGGCTGCTGCTCGACCCCGATACGTACGCGGTGCTTCCGTGGAGCCTGCCCGAACGCCGCCGCGCCCGCATCTTTTGCGACATTCAGACGCCCGACGGCAAGCCCTTCGAGGGCGACCCGCGCGGCGTGCTGAAGCGCATGACCGCCAAAATTGCCGAGCGCGGCTGGACGTATAACATCGGTCCCGAACCTGAATTCTTCCTGTTCAAAGGGACGAACGGTCATGGGGTGCATCCCGTTCCGCATGATGTGGGCGGTTACTTCGATTTTTCGGCGGCGGACGAGGCGGTGCGCGTCCGCACGGAGTTGATGGACGCCCTGCGCACGATGGGCCTTGAGGTGGAGGTCGGTCATCATGAGGTGGCGCTGGGGCAGCATGAGATTGACTTCCGCTTTGCGGATGCGGTGCGGGCGGCGGACAATGTGCTGACCCTGAAGTACACGGTCAAGGCGATTGCCGCCCTGCATGGGCTGACCGCTTCTTTCATGCCCAAGCCTGTCTACGGCATCAACGGTTCGGGCATGCACTGTCACCAGAGTCTCTTCGACGACAAAGGCAACAACCTGTTCTTCGACAAAGACGATGAATACCACCTCTCACCCATCGCCTATTCGTTCATTGCGGGACAACTCAAACACGCCCGCGGGCTTGCCGCGCTGGTCGCGCCGACGGCCAATTCGTACAAACGGCTGGTTCCGGGGTACGAAGCGCCCGTCTATATCGGTTGGGCGCAGATCAACCGTTCGGCGTTGATCCGCATTCCGCGCTACACCAAAGGGCGTGATAAATCCATGCGCGCAGAATTGCGCTTCCCCGACCCGTCATCCAACCCGTATCTGGCGTTTGCGGGCATGCTCGCCGCCGCGCTGGATGGCATTGACAACAAATTGACTCCGCCCAAGCCGCTCAACAATGTCAACCTGTATCATCTCGATGCAAAGGAGCGCAAGAAACTGGGCGTGGGCGAATTGCCCGGTTCACTGGGCGAGGCGCTGCTTGAATTGAGCAAGGATAAGGTCCTGGTGGACGCGCTGGGAGAATCCGCCTACGAAGCATTCATCCGCGCAAAAACAGAAGAATGGGATGAATACCGCACTCGTGTCACAGATTACGAAATCGAGAGGTACTTAGAGACAGCCTAATTGTCGGTAAAGTTAAAACGTCCCGAAGGCATCGCTGCATGATATTTGTTCTGCCATGCAGACTTGATCAAGAAAGCCTTCGGGACGTTCTGCGCCAGGTGAGTTAATGAGTATCAGTAGATCACGAAAACCTCGCGTAGTATGCGCTCTCTAGCGCAAAACTGGCGTTAGAGAACGCCAATTAAGCGCTTTCGTGAAGTACTGAGTATCCATTCTTTACCACCTTGTCAGTTTCTTCACTGCACGCCGTAAGCCGGCAGGCTGGATCGCATCGAGGTTCATCCTCTCTGCGCCTGCAAACTTCGCAAAACGGATAAGCCCCTTCGCCAGCGCGTTCACAAAATTGACATCTTTTACAGGCGCATCGTCTTCGTGCCAGAATCCCTTGATCTCCAGCGTCATCGTCGTGCGATCCAGTTTGGGGTCGAGGCGCGCCACTAAATCATCGCCGTATAAAATCGGCAACACGTAATATCCCCATCGGCGTTTGTGGGCAGGCGTATACACCTCCCACGTATACTCAAAATCAAATAACTGCTTCGCCCGCCCGCGCGCGCTGACAATATCCAGCGGAGCCAGGAAAGTTACCTCTTCCAGCGTGGTCGTCTCTTTGGGATTCCAGCCTTTGGGGACTTTTCCCTTCTCAAGCGACTCCAACACCGGCATATCTTCTCCTAAAACAAGATACGTCTCGCGTCTGTTCTCGACCTGGACCTGTTTCAACATCCCAGACTCAACCCACCCTCCAAGCAGACCTGTCGTCTCTGCTTTCGAATAGTTTTTCCGCAAAAAATACCGCAATTCTCTCTGCATCTGCGACTCGCGCTTCAACCCCATGAACGCAACTGCCTTGCGCGCAAAAAACTGCTCCGCATCCTTTTCCGATGCGATGTAATCGAATTCTTTTGGCGCGATATTCTCCCTGAAATCATACACCCGCTCGAAACCTTCGCGGTGATGAATCATCAACTCACCTGAAAGCCACAAGTCGAAAAGCGCCACCGCCGTTTCCTTGCGCCCACGGTAACTCCAGCGTTCCATACGGTTACCATCAAAATCCCGGTTTCCCAGCGGACCACGCCTGCGCAATTCCTCGCGCACGTACTTTAGCACCTCCTTGTGACCCTTCACAAAATATGCCACGTACTCTTCATGCGCCCTTCGGCTCATGTGAAACCGAAAATATGGCAGGTCAGACATGGGATACATCGCCAGCCAGCCGCCGTAATCGAACGCCTGACGTTCCTCATACGCGACCTTGTGCAAATATTCCGGCTTGTACTCCAGCACGCGGCTGTGCAAGACAATGTCCTGACTGCGGGCAATGACGTTCAACGGGTCGAGTTGCACCGCTTCGCAGGCGCGTATTGCCTGCGCAACACCCTTTTTTCCCTTCCAGCGGCGGCCAGGCCACAATCCCTGTCTGCCGAGAACAAATCGGCGTGCCGTCTGCTGTGAAATAACAATCGGCTTCATAAGCCTCACACCGCAAACGGATTGAAGTTCGTTCCCCTGTCGTAATAATCTTCGTTTTCTGCCTTCTTCAAAAAACCAACCACCCCATAAGTGACCGGAGTCATCAAGGCTTCCACGCCGCATTTGAAGAGATAGTTCGTGACGGTCAAGGTCAGGAACAAACTCCACGGAAAGACGCCAAACACGGAGGCAACCGCCACAAACATGACCGTATCCACAAACTCACCGACGAGCGTGCTGCCAATGGTACGTGTCCACAACCAGCGTCCATTGGTCAGAATTTTCATTTTTGCCAGCGTGAAGGAATTGGTAAATTCGCCCGCCCAATACGCCGCCAGGCTTGCCAGTACGATCCCGCCGGTACTCATGCCGCCGAGGATGGCAGCATACGCCTCGTCGCCGGCGTAGCCCTGCCAGGTCGCTTCGCCAGGCAGCGCCCGGATCACCCCAAAAATGACCGCGCTCAATGCCAGGCACGCAAAGCCGGTCCAGATCACCCGGCGCGAACGTTTATAGCCATACACTTCCGTGAGAATATCGCCAAAAATATAACTGACCGGGAAGAGAATGGTCCCGGCGTCAAATGCCATGGGAACATGAAAGAGACTGAATCCCAGGTCAACGATCTTGGCAGACGAAGCGATGTTGCTCAAGATCAGCACCGTCACAAAGAGAGCCATAATCAGGTCGAAGAATTTGTATTGCTTCATGAATTAACTCACTGTATCAAGTTGTTGTGTTTTTTCCATCATCCTGCAAAACGAACACAGACCGGGCGCGGAGGTGGGCTGCCCGCACTTTGAACAGGGATGCAAGTGCGCCTGCGCCTCATTTTGTTCCACAAACAAATCGCCGCGCCGGCGGGCTTCGAGAAATTTCAGGTAAAAAGTCAGTTTTGCGCCGGGGCGGGCGTTTTCCAGCTGGTTGAGCAGTTCTTTGTAGTAAATGGAAGTCGAACCTTCGGCAAACGGACATTCCTCGTAGATGTACTCGATGCCTCGCAGCAGGCAATACGCCGTCATCTCGCGCTCGTAAAAGCGGCAGAGCGGTTTGACTTTGCGCGCCAGCCCCTCGGTCGAAGGAAGAACCGGACCCTGTCGCAGCAGGTATTCGCTCGACCAGTTCAAGGTATTTCCAAACAACACGGCGGCTTCGTCGTCGAGGTTGTGTCCCGTTGCCAGCACGTCATATCCCAGGTCACGCGCGATGCGATTCATCTCGTGGCGTTTCACCAACCCGCACACAGCGCACGGCTTGCCATGTCCGCGGTGAGAAATTTCCGACAGAACAGGGATGGGCTGCCCATATTCCTTTTCAATGTCCACAACGTGGAGTTTGAGCCCGTTCTCGTCTGCAAACTTCTGCGCCAGCCGCTGCGACTCGTGCGAGTAGCCGATACCCTCATCAATACCCAGACCGAGATACAAGCCATCTGCCTGATAGCCAAGGCGGTGGAGAATATCCCACAGGGCGAGTGAATCCTTGCCGCCCGAAACCGCTACAAGGATTTTCTCCTCCCGCGTAAACATCTCGTACTTTTTGATGAAACGCTCGGTTTGTTCCGGCACCCATTCAAGGTAATGTTCCTTGCACAGCGCCAGTTTATGCTGGCGCATGTTGACTTGAGCCTTCAAGCCACACTTCTTGCACTTCATGAATAAACTCCTCAAAGCCGTGGTAAATGACGATTACCGCTTACCAATTACCATGCGCTCCCGCCCGAGATCACTGCAATCAACTTGATTACATCCCCATCCCGCAAAATTTCGTCTTCGAGAATCATTTCACCGTTCCGTGTCGCAATCACCGACTCGGGCACAATGTTACACTTCTGCAGCGCTGAAAGCAGGGTCATCCCTGCCTTCACCTCATATTCCTTATCGCGCAAAATCAATTTGACCACGTTTACTCCTGTTTGGGCATTCTACCATAGCCGCCTTGACAGCCGCTCCTTCAGCCTTTACGATTATCGTATGAAAATCGGCATGATGGCAGACACTTACAAACCCTATATCAGCGGGGTGACCAATCACATTGCCCTGAGCAAACAAGCGATGGAAGCCGCCGGACACGAGGTATATGTGTTTACCTTCGGCGACCTCGATTACAAAGACGACGAGCCTCGCATCGTTCGAAGCCCTGGGTTGCCTCTGGCAGATACAGGTTTTTACCTCTCCCTGCGCCATAAGATGGCGGTCAAGAAGCTCATCCAAACCATGGATGTGGTACACGTCCACCACCCTTTCCTGAGCGGGCGCCTTGCCATCACATACTGCCGCCCGGTGCATATTCCCATCGTTTATACCAACCACACCCGCTTTGACCTCTATGCCCAGGCGCGCCTGCCGTTCATACCCGAAGAAATGAGCATGGGGTTTCTCCAAGCCTACATGCCCGCCTTCTGCGAACAAATGGACCTCGTCGTCTCCCCCTCAAAGGGCATGCAAAAAGTTCTGCGGCAGTATGGCGTGCAAAGTCCCATCGAGGTCGTTCCCAATGGCGTGGACCTGACCCGCTTCCATAGCGCCATTCCCCTCCGCCGCGCCGAATTCGGATTCACGGATGACGACCTGTTGCTGGTCTACGCCGGGCGGATCGCCCCCGAAAAAAACCTCGAATTCCTGTTCCGGGCATTTGCGGGCATTGCAGACATTTTCCCCAATGCTTACCTGCTGATCATTGGAAGCGGGCAAAAGGATCATCTGGACGCAATTACCCCCCTGCCTGGCGAATTGGGCATTGCAAACCGCGTCCGCTTTTTGGGAATGGTCCCCTACGAGAAACTTCCCTCTCATCTGGCAATGTGCGATATCTTCGTCACTGCCTCAGTTACAGAAGTACACCCGCTTTCGGTAATCGAAGCCATGGGCGCTGGGCTTCCCGTTGTGGGGATTGACTCGCCGGGCGTCGGCGATTCAGTCGTGGACGGGGAGACTGGTCTGCTTGCAAGGGAGGACATCGCCTCGTATGCCGCCAAATTGACCTACCTCTGCCTGAACCGCGACCTGCAAAAGAAATTTGGCGCGGCGGCTCGGAAGGCATCCGAACAGTATTCTATCGAACGCACCACGAAGATCATGCTCGAGCATTACAACCGCCTGATGCAAACCACCAAACCCGTCAAGCCCAAACTCGACGAACGTCTCAAAACGATTCTGGAAGAGTTCATCAAATGAAACACAACCAGCGCATCGGCAAATGGGGGGAACAAGCCGCAGTGCAGCATCTCCTGTCGCGCGGATATGCGTTGGTCGACAGAAACGTCCGCACGCCGTATGGCGAGATTGATATTGTCGTCAGGCAGGGCGAAACAATCATCTTTGTCGAAGTCAAAACGCGGACTTCAGGCAAGATGGGTTTGCCCGAAGACTCCATCACTGCCCACAAACGCAAGCACATGACCGCCTGCGCCGAGCATTACGCCGCAGAACACGAGATTGACCATTGGCAGATTGATGTCATCTCAATCGAAGGAAAACCCGGCACAACGCCAAAGATTACACACTTCGAAAACGCGCTATAGCCTGCCAGTCAGGATGACATTGAAACGTCCCGAAGGCTTTACACAGCGCAATTTTGGCGGCAACACCACCCTTCGGGACGTTTTGTTTGGCTTATCCCGAACTGACGTTCGTTCACACTCTTTTGGGCTTCGGCTTGTCCGGGTTATGGTTTGTAGGGCGTTGCCGTGGGGGGAATGGAAGTCGGCGGCAGGCTGGTCGGCGCGGGGGTGGGCGGCGCTGCCATCACCGGCAGGGGGGCAAGCAGGGGGTAGGTTTCACCGAAGCGCGTATTTGGCAGTCTCCGCTGGCGGTTGCACGCCACCACATCGCCCCCAAAGCGAAGCGGAGCGGAAAAGGAGGGTATCGCTGGATGTACGTGTTGCTCAAAGGGAGCAAACTATGCAGTGTTTTGGGGTGTATTGAAACGAGATGTGTTTTAGACAACCCTCCTGAAATACAAAAGTTCAAAAGCGTTGTGATTATAATGCGATACGGAAAATGTCAAAATCACCCCTTATTCTGATTGTAGGTCCCACAGCCGTTGGCAAGACGGAGATTGCGATTCAACTTGCGGAGCGGTTGAGGGGCGAAATCGTCTCGGCTGATTCGCGGCTGTTCTATCGAGGCATGGATATTGGCACGGCAAAGCCCACGCTGGAGGAACGGGCGCGTGTACCCCATCACCTGATTGACATTGCAGACCCGGATGAGGTTTTGAGTCTGGCGGTTTTTCAGCAAAAGGCACGTGAGGCAATTGCCGATATTCACGCCCGCAAGAAATTACCGTTTTTGGTGGGCGGCACGGGGCAGTATGTTCGTGCGGTTACGGAGGGGTGGTCGCCGCCGCAAGTTGAGCCAGACCGGCAATTGAGGGAAGAGCTGGAGCGGGAGAAGGAAGATAAGGGTATATACTGGCTACACGAAAAACTGAAGGGTATTGACCCCGAAGCCGCATCGAAAATTGACCCTCGCAACGTGCGCCGCACCATCCGCGCTTTGGAGGTCATTTTGACCACAGGCAGGAAATTTTCCGAACAGCAGCGGCGCGGCGAATCGCCTTATCAACTCATTACGATCGGGTTGACGCGTCCGCGCGAGGAGTTGTATCGGCGTGTGGATGAACGCATCGAGGCGATGTTTGCAAACGGGTTTGTGGAGGAGGTGCGCGGGCTTCTCGCAATGGGGTACTCCCCCTCTCTGCCGGCGATGTCGGCAATTGGGTACCGGGAATGTGTCGGCGTGGTACAAGGCATCTTGACAGAGGAGCAGGCAAAGGTCCAGATTCGACGCGCGACGCGGATATATGTGCGCAGGCAGGCGAATTGGTTCAAAGAGTCTGATGCAAGCATTCAGTGGTTCAGAGTCGAGGAGGGTGTGGTGGAGGAAATTGAGAAAAACATCCGCCGGTTGGTTGACTTTTGAGTCAGGCTTGTATATACTGAAATTATTCACCCAAAAGAGGAGGCAGTATGGCTGACAAACCGTGGTTCGCTCACTATGATAAAGGGGTGCCGCATTCGTTCGAGATTCCGCAAGTGCCGTTGCAGCATTTTCTGGAGGAGTCTGCCCGCAAATATCCTGACCGCGCCTGTACGATCTTTAAGGGCGCGGTCATTACGTTCAAGGAGATGAATGCGCTTGCAGACAGCATTGCCGCTGCACTGGTGGATATGGGCGTGAAGAAAGGTGACCGTGTGGGCATCTTCATGCCGAATACGCCGCAGTTTGTGATGGTGTATTTTGGGATTCTGAAGGCGGGCGGCGTGGTGGTGGCAACCAACCCGCTCTATACACCGCCGGAGATCGAGCATCAGGCAAACGACGCGGGCATCGAGTATATGTTCGTGATGACGAACTTCTATGAGACGATCAAGAAAGCCCAGCCGAAGACCAAGATCAAGAAGATGATCGTCACCAATCTCAAGGAGACGCTTCCGCCCGTTCTGCGCGTGTTGTTTACGCTGGCGCGGGAGAAGAAGGGCGGTTTCCGAATCGAGGGCGGATTGAGGGATGGCGACATCTGGCTGAAGGATTTGCTTGCCAAGTATAAGGGCGCTCCAAAACCCAACGTGGATGTCAAACCCGACGATACGGCGTTGTTCCAGTATTCCGGCGGGACGACGGGCGTTTCGAAGGGCGCTGTGGCGACTCACTACAACGTCGTTGCCGATACGCTGATGATCAAGAGTTGGATGACGACGCTGGAGGAGGGCAAGGAGATTGTTCTGATGGCAATTCCGCTCTTCCATGTCTATGGCATGGTGGCAGGGATGCACTTTGCCCTGGCAGGCGGCGCCAGTATGGTGATGGTGCCAAACGCGCGCGACATTCCCGATGTGCTGGAGAACATCCACAAGTACAAGCCGACCATTTTCCCCGGCGTGCCGACGCTCTATAACGCGATCAACAACCGCCCGGAGGTTAAGGAGGGCAAGGTCAGCCTGCGCTCGATCAAGGCGTGTATCTCCGGCTCTGCGCCGCTGCTGCGCGAAACGAAGGAAACCTTCGAGAAGTTGAGCGGCGGTAAGGTATTCGAGGGCTTCGGTCTCTCGGAGGCGCCGACCGCCACTCACTGTAACCCGCTGCTCGGCGAAAACCGCACGGGGTCTATCGGTCTGCCCTTGCCGAATGTGGATGCTAAGATCATCAGCCTGGATGACGGCGAGACCGAAATGCCGGTTGGTGAAGTTGGGGAACTGGTCATCAGCGGTCCGATGGTGATGAAGGGTTATCACAACATGCCCACCGAAACCGCCAACGCCCTGCGGAAGTTGAAAGACGGAAAGACCTGGCTGTTCACCGGCGACATTGCCCGCATGGACGAGGACGGGTATTTCTACATTGTTGACCGCAAGAAGGAACTCATCAAGCCGGGCGGCTTTCAGGTGTGGCCCCGTGAGGTGGAGGAAGTGCTTGCCCAGCATCCAAAGATTCTGGAAGCCGGCGTGGCGGGTATTCCTGATCCGTACCGCGGCGAGACGGTCAAGGCCTGGATTGTGCTAAAACCAGGCGAGACCGCCACCGAGGAGGAGATCAAGGCGTTCTGCAAGGAACGGCTGGCAGCCTACAAGGTGCCGACGCATTACGAATTCCGAAGTGAACTGCCCAAGACAACGGTCGGTAAAATTCTGCGCCGCGAGCTGGTACGTCAGCATAAGGAAGCGGCAGGAACGTAAGAGAGCGGAAGTACGATACAGGTGTATTGGTAATTGGAAGTGATATACAGATGAGTAAGCAAAGAGCCTTCTGGTTTTCCCAAAAGGCTCTTTTTTTTTCAATGGATTTACCTGTCTACGTGTGTACCTGCGTACGTCTGACCTACTGCGCCACCTGCGGCGTTCCGCTTTTCTTTGGAACCGGCGGGGGGAAGATGGCTTCGAACTCTTCGCGGGTGAGCGTTTCAACTTCCAGAAGCCGCTGCGCCACAGCGTCCAGTTGTTGGCGGTATTTGGTAAGCAGTTTCTTTGCCAGTTTGTAGGAGTCGTCCACAATGCGGCGGACTTCGGCGTCAATTTTCTCTGCAACGGCTTCGGAGTAATCGCGCTGTTCGGAAATTTCACGCCCAAGGAAGATGAGTTCCTCCTTTTGACCGTAGAGCATGGGACCCAGTTCGCTGCTCATGCCAAGGCGAGTGACCATGGTACGCGCCAGCCGCGTAACCTGCTCGATATCATTCGAAGCGCCGGAGGTGATGTCGTCGAAGACAATTTCCTCGGCGACGCGCCCGCCCAGCATGTAGGCAAGGTTGGCGAGCAGTTTCTTGCGGGAATACAGGAGACGGTCTTCTTCGGGACGGAACCAGGTCAGACCGCCAGCCTGCCCGCGCCCAACGATGGTCACTTTTTGGACCGGGTCGGCTTCGGGGATGGCGTTAGCCACTACAGCATGACCAGCCTCATGGTAGGCAATGACGCGCTTCTCTTCGTCTGAAATGAGGCGGGATTTGCGCTCCGGACCCATAACCACGCGCTCGATTGCCTCTTCCAATTCCGCCTGACCAATGGCTTTTTTGTTGCGGCGGGCGGCGAGGATGGCGCTTTCATTGACCAGGTTCTCCAGGTCTGCGCCGACAAAGCCGGGCGTGCCGCGCGCCAGCGCCGCAAGGTCCACATTTGGTTCGAGGGGCTTGCCCTTGGTGTGAACCCGCAGGATGGCTTCGCGCCCTTTCACATCGGGGCGGTCGAGGGTGACGCGGCGGTCAAAACGACCGGGGCGCAAGAGCGCCGGGTCGAGGATATCGGGGCGGTTGGTGGCGGCGATGATGATGACGTTGGTATCGGTGTCGAAGCCGTCCATTTCTACGAGCATCTGGTTGAGGGTCTGTTCACGCTCATCGTGTGAGCCGCCCAACCCCGCGCCGCGCTGACGCCCAACAGCATCAATTTCATCTACAAAGACAATGCAGGGCGAGTGGCGCTTTGCCTGGTCGAACAGGTCGCGCACACGGCTGGCGCCCACACCCACGAACATTTCCACAAACTCGGAGCCGGAGATGGAAAAGAACGGCACTCCTGCTTCGCCAGAAACGGCTTTTGCCAGCAGGGTCTTGCCTGTGCCGGGAGGACCTACCAGCAAGACGCCCTTGGGAATGCGCGCCCCCAACTGGATGAACTTCTGCGGTTCTTTCAGGAACTCGACCACTTCTGCCAGCTCCTGTTTGGATTCATCCGCCCCAGCCACATCGGCAAACGTCACGGTAGGATGCTCCCCGCTGAACATGCGGGCGCGGCTCTTGCCAAAGGACATCGCCGCGTTGTTCGAGCCTTGCGCCTGACGGAAGATGAACCAGAAGACACCCAGCATCAGCAGAAGCGGCAGGAGATAGACTAAAAACCCTCCCAGCAACCCCGACCAGACGGAGGGAGGCTCGACCTCGATTTTGACGTTGTCGGGAGAAAGCCGCTCCGGGCTGACGCCCAACGCGATTAACTGCTGAACGAGCGTAGAATCTGCCTCTTTATAGGCTTTGACCTCGGTGGCTGAGACGGTTTCTGAACCGCTCTTGTAAATTACCCGCAAACTGCCGTCGTTTTCGATGACAATGCGCGTTACCTTCCCCAGTTGAACGTCTTGTGCAAGTTGGTTGAGCGAGAGCGGTTGAGAAGCAGGCGTCTGGTTGCGCACCATCGTCACCACCATTGCCGCCACCGCCACGATCAACAAAAAAGTCACTATAAATGATTGGTTTCTCGTCGAATTCACTTTGCCTCCAAAATGTAAAGAAATTATACCAACACGGAGGGCAGTGGGATAGACCGCCGCCGAAATTAATATATTCCTCTAACGTTGAAAAATCCATCCTCAGTACTTCACGAAAGCGCGTAATTGGCGCTGCCGAAGGCGTCTAACGCCAGTTTTGCACTACACCTGCCCTCCCGCTCCGCTTCACTTCGGGGATGCTTCGCAATGGCGGGCGGCGCCAGGGGAGAGCGCACACTACGCGAGGTTTTCTGATCCTGAACCGCTCTTATGGATGCAAAATTCCGCCGGTCTCTTCGCGCAAGATGCTGCTTCTTCACAGACGGCACTTTATGGTAAACTTTGAGCAGATATTTCAATGAACGCTAAAATGAAATGCATTCTGTGCGTCGAAGATGAACCGGAAATGATTGACCTGATCCGGCTCATTTTGGGGCGCCGCGGCTTCGAGGTCAAGGGGGCGAACGGCGGCATCGAGGGGCTGAAGATGATTCGCCAGGAAAAGCCCGACCTCATCCTGCTCGACCTGATGATGCCCGATATGGACGGCTGGGAAGTGTATCAGCAAATCAAAGCCGACGAAGCAACCAGAAACATCCCTGTCATCGTCGTCACCGCCAAGGCGCAAAGTATAGACCGTGTGTTGGGTTTGCACGTTGCCAAGGTGGACGATTACATCGCCAAACCTTTTCAGCCTCAGGAACTCCTTGCAAGCGTGGAAAGAGTACTCCAGAAAAAAAAGGTGGCGTAACCCCCAACGAGGCGCTCCAAAAGGACGCCTCGTTTTCAATTTGACCCATGCCCAGACAAATCCTCGTTCAAAATATCACCAGAAAAATAGACATTCCACCTCGAATCCGATACTGCGACACCTTCCTCAGCCAGCTGCGCGGTTTCACCTTCCGCGCGCGCCTCTCGCCTGACGAAGGGCTGATTCTCGTTAGCAGGCGGGATTCACGCCTCGACTCTTCCATCCACATGCTCTTCGTCCGCTTCGATTTAGCAGTCATCTGGATCAACTCCCAAATGCAGGTAGTGGACAAGGTTCTGGCAAAATCGTGGCATCCTGCCTATTTTCCCAAACAACCCGCCAGATTCGTCCTCGAAATCCATCCGCAGCGCTGGGAAGATTATCAAGTTGGAGATGTGGTTGAGTTCCAAAATGTCTAAACGCGCCATCCTTCTCGTCACGGCGACCCTTGTTCTGGCATTGACCGCCATCCGCCCTGTTGCGGCTCAAAGCAGCGGAGCGGTGTACATTATTCAGCCGGGGGATACGCTTTTTTATATCGCCTCCCGCTTCAATGTCACGCTGGATGCGTTGATTGCCGCCAACCCAGAAGTAAACCCCAATCTCCTTAGCCCCGGTCAGCGACTGGTCATCCCCGGGCTGGATTTCAACGGCGTATTGGAGACGGAGACCATTGGGCTTGGAGACTCGCTTCGCAGTCTGCGCCGCCGCACCCAGGTGGCAGAAGAGCAATTGATCAAACTCAACCGCCTGGTCAGCCCCAGCGAACTGTATGTGGGCGTCAGCGTCATCCTGCCAGTGCAGGAGGGACAGACACCATATACGACACCCATCAGCGCCGGGAGCGGCGAAACCCTTTTGGAGATGGCTGTCCGCCAGGGAAGCGACCCGTGGACGCTTGCCGCCATCAACAAACTGAATGGCACATGGGACGTATTGCCCAACGATGTGTTATACGCTCCCAGCGGGAACGGCGGAAACGCGACCGGCTTGCCTTTTGCCTTTCTGAGCGCCAGCCTCACGCCTTTGCCGCTGGTTCAGGGAGGCACGGAGGTCATTCGCGTTCAGGTTCGGGAGGGGTACACCGTTTCCGGTACGCTGGTTGACCGCCCGCTGCGATTTTTCCCTGTGAATGGCGAACAGATTGCGCTGCAGGGCGTTCACGCATTATTGGAGCCTGGGGTGTACCCGCTTCGCCTGGAGGCGGTTGCCCCGGATGGTTCACGGCAATCGTTCGAGCAGATGGTGCTGGTGACTTCGGGTAATTATTATAGCGAAACGCTGTACGTTGACCCCGCCACGATTGACCCGGCAGTGACCGAACCGGAGAATCAGCAGATCTATTCGATTACAAGCATGGTGAATAGCACAAAATACTGGAATGGAATTTTTTCCTCTCCAGCCGTTTACCCCGACCAGTACACCTCCCGGTATGGCACACGGCGAACTTATATCGGAACGAATTCGAACCTGACGATTGAGGGCTTCCATACGGGGCTCGATTTTGCCGGCGGAGAGGGGCTGCAAATCTTTGCGCCGGCGCCAGGACAGGTGGTCTTTGCCGGTTTGCTGCCGGTACGAGGGTACGCCACTATCATTGACCACGGCTGGGGAGTGTACAGCGGTTTTTGGCATCAATCTGTGATTTACGTCAAACCGGGAGATTTTGTGGAACAAGGACAGGTCATTGGGCTGGTAGGCGGGACCGGCCGGGTGACGGGCGCTCATTTGCACTGGGAGGTGTGGGTGAACGGCGTCCAGGTGAATCCGCTCGATTGGTTGAATCAGGCTTACCCGTAGGGTTGAAGCGTTGCGTGTCGTTTGCGTTTATGCTACACTACCAAAATCAAAACTGGAGGTTGTTGTGTCCACCGCATCGATTGTCAATTTTTTGAAGCAGTGCGATATTTTCTATCAATTTACGCCTACCCAACTGGAATTGGTCGCTAATATCTGCCAGGAGGCAGTTTATCAAAAGGACGACCTTATCTTTCGGGAAAACAGTGACAGCAAGGAGTTGTATGTCATCGTCCAGGGAGAGGTGGATATTATTGTTGACCCTTCGCTGGTTGGCACACAGGAAGACGGCGTGGAAAACAGGGTGATCGCCACCATGCGACGGGGCCAGTCGTTTGGCGAGGTGGCGTTGGTGGACGAAGGCTTACGCTCGGCTTCTGCCTGCGCCTCACAAAAGGACACACATCTGCTCATCATCCCGCGCGACAAGTTGATTATGTTGTGCGATACGTACCCTCAACTGGGCTACCGCCTGATGTATAACCTGGCAGCCGATCTGGCGATGAAAATCCGCAACACCGACTTGAGGATTCGGGAGCAGCTGCTTTATAACAAGTCGAACGAGAAAAAGTAGATTTTGCATAAATTTGCTCCTTGACCCCATCAAAATTTTCACGTAAGATAGACACTTATACCCGCATGAGTGGTGTTTTTGTCCATTAAATGAGCCGTGAGAAATTCTGACCTGAGAAAGGGGATTTTCTCCGGCTCTTCGTATAAAATGGAATCCATTCTTCTGCCAAAGGAGGTGATGCCGACAGCGATAAGAGCATTGTCAGCCGTAACGTCGGAACCGCAGTTGCGGTAATTCAAAAAAACTAGAGTATTTTGGAGGAGGAAGAATGTCTAAACGTTTGAATCTTGTTGTCGCCCTCGTGATCGTGGCAAGCCTGGTGCTTGCAGCGTGCGGCAGCAATCAAGCCAAGGCGCCCAAGTTGATCAAGATCGCTACTCAGAGCCCGCTCTCCGGCGGTCAGTCGCTGCTCGGTGTGGATATCAAGAACGGCGCTCAGCTGGCGATTGAACAGCTCAGCGGTCCGCTGACCGAGATGGGCTTCACTGTTGAACTCGCCCCCTACGACGATCAGGCGACCCCTGATGTGGGCGTTGCGAACGCCAAAGCCATTGTGGCAGACCCCGCCATTGTGTGCGGCGTCGGTCACTTGAACTCCGGTGTCATGATCCCGTCGTCCGAGGAATACCACGCTGCGGGTCTGGCTTTTGTCTCCCCCGCGAACACCAACCCGGTGGTCACCACCCGCGGCTATAAAGAAGTCAACCGCATCGTCGGTCGCGATGACGTGCAGGCTCCCGTCGCCGAAGCGTATGCTTTCAATGAACTGGGCGCCAAGTCGGTCTACATCATCCACGACAAGACTGCCTACGGTCAGGGCGTAGCGGAGTTCTTCCGCAAAGCCGCCGAGAAAGACGGTCTGGAAGTGAAGGGCTTTGAAGGGACGGAAGAAACCGCCAACTTCGATGCCATCATCACCCCTCTGCTCGCCGCCAACCCCGATGTGGTGTTCTTCAGCGGTATTTACAACCAGGCGGGTGTGTTCTTCAAACAGGCGCGCGACGCCGGCTATGAAGGCACCTTCATGGGCACCGATGGTATGGACGCCAGCGGCCTTGCTGACCTGGCTGGTGATGCGCTGGTGAAGGGCGGCGGTATGGTGTATACCTCCGTCGCTGGTCAGGCTTCTGCCTACCCGAAAGCCGCCAAGTTTGCTGAGGACTTCAAAGCCAAATTCGGCGCAGCGCCCCAACCGTTCGCTGCACAGGCTTACGATGCTGCCACAGTGTGCTTGAAGGCGATCGAGAATGCCGCCAAAGCCGCCAACGGTGAGATTCCGACCCGCGCCGCTGTTGCGGACGCCATCCGCGCTTTGACCCTGGAAGGCATCACTGGCACGATTTCCTTCGACAGCATCGGTGACCTGCCCAAGGCGAAGTACTTCATCATCAAAGTCAACGCCACTTCCGGCGCCGAGTGGGATAAGAACGAGATCGTTGCCGAACTCGAGTTCGCCTCCCCCGGCATGGGCGAATAAGACTCAAAAAACCGCCAGGCGGCGGTAAACATGGTCCTCTCTCCCGCGGGAGAGAGGACCATCCATCAACAGAGAAGCAAGGGATTCGCTATCATGAAGCAATTTACATCCCATCCGTTCTATAAGTTTGTCTTGTTTCCAATCGGGCAGATACTTGCGTTCATCCTGGGGGCGGGTATCACACTTTCCGTACTTGTCATTCTGCTTGCTTATATCTTTAGAGGCTCTGTTACCAACCTTGATCTGGTCGAAAGAACCCTGGTAATCCTTCCCAAAGTGTTGATTGACGGAATCACGATTGGATTCGTGTACGCCACCATCGCGCTGGGATACACCATGGTCTATGGTGTTCTGGAGTTTATCAACTTCTCCCATAGCGAAATCTTTATGGTCGGCGGTGTAGTCGGCGTGGAATTACTCCGCTATCTTGATGCACAGGGCTCACTGGCGACGATGAACCAGTACGTGGTTATCACGCTTGCCATTCTGCTGGGAATGATTATCGCCGGCAGTCTGGCTGTGACGGTGGAACGGGTTGCCTACAAACCGCTTCGCAATGCCCCCCGTCTGGTTCCCCTCATCTCTGCCATTGGCATGTCATTTTTCCTGCAGGATACTGTCCGCCTGATTCTCGGTCTGGCGACCGGTGAATTCAACGTCATCCTGCCAAAATTCGGCACATTCGATGAATTTCAAACCTTCAATGTGCCAGGAGTGGCGGCACCTGTCCAGTTGCAGAATAAAACCATCCTTCTGATTGGCGTAACGATTGTTATGCTTGTTGGGCTGAATTATCTTGTAAACGGCACCAAGATAGGAAAAGCCATCCGCGCCGTTGCACAGGACCGTCCCACCGCCAGCCTGATGGGCATCAACGTCAACCTGATCATTTCCATTACCTTCCTCATCGGCGGCACGCTTGGCGGCGCGGCAGGAGTGCTCTTTGCTCTCAAGGTAACCCGCCTCGACCCATTTGTAGGCTTCTTCCCCGGCTTGAAAGCCTTCACAGCCGCCGTCTTAGGCGGTATCGGCAACCTGACCGGCGCGCTGCTCGGCGGAATAGTGCTTGGACTGTTGGAATCCTTTGGAGCATCCTATCTGGGAGTTTTCACCCAAGGCGCTTTCGGAGCCGAATACAAGGATATCTTTGCTTTTGCCATCCTGATTGCCATTCTCATCTTCCGTCCCTCCGGCTTGCTGGGTCAGACGGTTGGGCAGAAAGCATAAGCGGAGGAGTTCTCCCATGAAAAAGTTTTTCAGCAATGCATACGCCGCCATCAACAAAGAACCCTGGTCGTACATTGTCACCTTTGGGCTGATGATCATCGGCAGCGCTTTGGTGTACGCTACGCCGCGCTCGCTGACCGCCTTCTTAGTTCTGCTCCTCAGCCCGGCATCAATGTACTTCCTGAAAATGAACAACAAAGTCAAACTGTTTGCCGGTCTGGTTCTAGCAATCATTGTGCTGCCTGTGCTCGGCATACGCAACATCTTCTACCTGGAAGTCATCTTCCAGATTTGCGTTTTTGCAGCACTCGCCCTGGGATTGAATATTGTGGTAGGCATGGCAGGTTTGCTAGATCTGGGATACGTGGCATTCTACGCTGTTGGCGCTTACACCTGGGCGTTCTTTGGCTCCAAACAAATTTCCCTGCTGCATTCCGTTCCCGGCGCAGCGCCCGCCAACGCGCCCTTCTTCCTCGAAAATCCCAACTGGTTCTGGTTGTTCATCTTCTTGGGAATTGGGCTTGCCGCCTTTGCCGGCATCCTGCTGGGTTTGCCCGTCCTTCGGCTGCGCGGTGACTATCTTGCCATCGTCACGCTCGGCTTCGGCGAAGTAATCCGCGTGCTAGCGCTCAACCTCGACAAACCCATCAACATTACCAACGGACCGCAGGGTATCACCCCCATTCAACGCCCTACCCTTCCGCCAGCGCTTCTGGATGTGCTGGGCAAGATATTGGAACCCATTGCAGGACACCCCGTCACAGAAGCCCAGTTCTACAACGTTTTCTTCTACTTCCTGGCGCTGGCAATCATTATCATCGCAGTGATTGTTGCCAACCGGCTGGACGACTCACGCATCGGGCGCGCATGGACAGCCATCCGCGAAGATGAAACCGCCGCCATCGCCATGGGAATCCCGCTGGTCAAGATGAAACTGGCGGCGTTCGCTTCAGGCGCGGCGTTCGCAGGCGCGATGGGAGTTATTTATGCGGCAAACCGCACCTTCGTAAGCCCCGAAACGTTTTCCTTTCTGCAATCCATCGGCGTTTTGAGCATGGTCATCCTGGGAGGGCTGGGAAGCATTCCCGGCGTCATCATCGGAGCGGCGGTGGTGGTCTTCCTGAATATCCAGGTCTTGCAAACCTTCTCACTCTACCTGAGCAGTCTGCGCCAAAGCGACGCCGTCATCCCCATCATCAACTTCGCCTGGAAAAACCTTTCCACGCAATTGGATCCTGCCAAGTATCAAAAACTCATTTTTGGTCTCATCCTGGTCGTAATGATGATCTTCAGACCCTCCGGGTTGATCCCTGCCGAACGCCGCAAACGTGAACTGGCTGGCGAAGAAGAAATAGAAGAAATCACCGAATAGCGGAAGTGACCCATGGCACTCTTAGAAACCAAAGAAGTCGTCAAAAGATTTGGCGGTCTGACCGCCGTCAATAAAATGAACTTCACCCTGGAAAAGGGACAAATTGCCAGCATCATCGGTCCCAATGGTGCAGGGAAAACAACCTTCTTCAACACCCTGACCGGCATCTACAAACCGGAAGAAGGCACAATCGAATTCAACGGACATTCCCTCGTCGGTCTGCGCCCCGACCAGGTGGCAGAACGCGGCATCGCCCGCACCTTCCAAAACATCCGCCTGTTCGGCAGCATGACCGTCATCGAAAACATTCTGGTCGGCATGCACACCCAATTGAAACAGCGCGGCACCGACATCCTCTTCCGCACAAAGGCATTCTACGAAGAGGAAGCCGAAGCCGAAGCAAAAGCCCGGGAATTGATGGACTACGTCGGCTTGAAAAACGTCGGCAACGAACTGGCGCGCAACCTGCCCTACGGCGGGCAGCGCCGCATCGAAATCGCGCGCGCCCTCGCCGCAAACCCCACCCTCATCCTGCTCGATGAACCCACCGCCGGCATGAACCCAAACGAAACCGAAGAAGCCATCAAACTCTTCCGCCGCATCCGCGACGAAAAGGGCGTCACGGTTCTGCTCATCGAACATGACATGCGCGTGGTCATGAACATCTCCGAACGCATCAGCGTAATGGACTACGGCGAAAAAATTGCCGAAGGCACACCTGCCCAAATCCGCAGCAACCAGCGTGTGATCGAGGCTTACCTCGGGCGCGAAGCCGCCGCTGCACAGGCATAGGAGCATCCGCATGGGAAAAATACTCGAAGTCGAAAACGTCCACTCCTACTACGGACACATCCACGCCCTGAAAGGCATCTCCCTGTATGTGGAGGAAGGTGAAATCGTCTCTCTCATCGGCGCGAACGGCGCGGGCAAAAGCACCACCCTGCGAACCATCTCCGGTCTTTTGCACCCTCGTCACGGCACCATCAAACTGGAAGGGAAAGACATCACCCACCTTGAACCGCATCTGATTGTAGCGGCGGGCGTGGGACACGTCCCCGAAGGGCGCGGCATCTTCCCCAAACTGACCGTGCGCGAAAACCTCGAAATGGGCGCATTTACCATTGACGACCCCGTAAAGAACGCCGCCCGTATGGAACAAGTCTTCGAACTCTTCCCGCGTCTGCGCGAACGCATAGACCAGTACGGCGGCACCCTCTCTGGCGGCGAACAGCAAATGCTCGCCATCGGGCGCGGATTAATGCAGCATCCCCGCATCCTCATGCTCGACGAACCCTCCATGGGGCTTGCGCCCGTCCTCGTCGAACTCATCTTCGACATCATCCAAAAGCTCAACCAGGAAGGCGTCACCATCCTGCTCGTCGAACAAAACGCCCACATGGCACTCTCCATCGCTCACCGCGGCTACGTCCTTCAAACCGGCTCCATTGTCCTGACCGACTCGGCAGAAAAACTCAAAAAGAACGAAATGGTGAAAAAGACCTATCTGGGCATCGAGTAACCGCCCGCAACCCTGCCGCACAGAAACCCGTTTTCACCCTCGAAAGCGGGTTTCTTTATACCACCCAAAATCACATGGACTTTCCCCACACAGCAGACATCGTCATCATCGGCGGCGGCGTGATGGGCGCCAGCATTGCCTGGCATCTCGCATCACGCGGGACCCGCAACCTCGTCCTGCTCGAAAAAGAGACATACTTCGGGACAGGCTCCACCGGGCGCTGCGCCGGCGGCGTGCGCTATCAATTCTCCACCGAAATCAACATCAGGCTGTCGCTTGCCAGCCTGCCCATGCTCGAACGCTTCAAGGAAGAACTGGGGCAAGACGTGAACTACCGTCAGTGCGGCTACCTGCTGGTGGCAACCACCGAACAGGATGCCGCCGCCTTCCGCCGCAATGTCGAATTGCAAAACCGCCTCGGCGTGCCAACAGAATTGCTGAGCGGCGGCGAAATCCGCGCCCGCCTGCCGCTCATGCGCTTCGATGACGCACTCGCCGGCACCTTCCACCAGAAGGACGGACTCGTTGACCCCAACAGCGTGGTGATGGGCTACCTCAACGCGGCGCAAAGGCTGGGAGTGAAAGCCATCTCCAACACCGAGGTAACGGGAATACGCGTCAGCGGAGGCAAGGTTGAAGGTGTGGAAACAAGCCGGGGCGTCATCCAGACGCGCATCGTCGTCAACGCGGCGGGCGCCTGGGCGGGGCAAATCGGTCAGATGGCGGGCGTCCGCCTCCCCATCCAGCCCCTCCGCCGGCAAATGTTCACCACAACGCCGCTTCCCGAAATCCCTGCGGATTTTCCGTTTGTGATTGATTTTGCCAGGTCGCTCTATTTTCACCGCGAAGGCGAAGGGCTGCTGATTGGCATGAGCAACCCGCATGAAACGCCCGGCTTCGACCAGAGCGTGGACGAGGAATGGGAGTTGACCAACCTCGAAGCCGCCATCGAACGCATGCCGCTCCTCGAACGCGCCAGCCGCGCCGCGCACTGGGCGGGGTTGTACGAAGTGACGCCCGACGCTCACCCCATTTACGGCGCAACGCCCGTGGAAGGCTTTTTCGTCTGCGCGGGGTTTTCAGGGCATGGCTTCATGCACGGACCCGTCTCCGGCAAACTCATCAGCGAATTCATCCTGGACGGCGCATTCTCGACCATAGATGTTTCGATGCTCGACCTGGCTCGCTTTGAACAGGGAAGACCGATAAAAGAGTACAATGTAGTTTAACCTGAGACCGCCGACGGTAAACCGCGCTCGGCGTGCTACTTGATAACCCCGTGTTCAAAACAGGAACTTATGCCCTCTGCAGAAATCATCACCATCGGAACCGAAATTCTCCTCGGCGAAATCGTAGATACAAACACCCGCTACATCGCCCGCACCCTGCGCGGTCTTGGCATTGACCTGTACCGCACCATCACCATCGGCGACAACATCGAGCGCATTGCCGATGCCATCCGCGACTCCCTGCGCCGCGCCGACATCGTCATCACCACAGGCGGGCTCGGTCCCACCATAGACGACCCCACCCGCGAAGCGGTTGCAAAAGCAGTCGGCGTAGAAACTGAATTCCGCGAAGACCTGTGGCAACAGGTAGTCGAAGTCATCGCACGCTACGGGCGCAAGCCCTCCGAAAACCAGAAGCGGCAGGCATACGTCCCACAGGGCGCCATCGGCGTGCCAAACCCGGTCGGCACCGCGCCGTGTTTTATTGTGGAAGCCCCCTCACCCCTTCGCCCCTCTCCCGACGGGAGAGGGGTTGGGGTGAGGGCTATCATCTCCCTGCCCGGCGTCCCCAACGAAATGGAACACATCCTGCACGAATCCATCATCCCCTACCTCCAGCGGCGCTTCAACCTGAACGAAATCATCAAAGTCCGCATTTTGCATTGCGCCGGGCTTGGCGAAGGCACAATTGACGAAAAAATCGGCGACCTCGAAACCCTCAGCAACCCCACCGTGGGGCTGGCGGCACACACCGGCGTCGTAGATATCCGCATCGCCGCCAAAGCGCACAGCGAAGCCGAAGCCGACGCCATGATTGCCCAAGTCGAAAAACAGGTGCGCCAAAGACTTGGAGACCACATCTTCGGAGCAGACGAAGACCGGCTGGAAGACGCCGCGCTTGACGCCGTAGCAAAACGCGGCTGGACACTGACCGCCATCGAAGCCGGGCTGGATGGACTGCTTGCACGAAAAATTCCACACACCGCCTCCCTGCCAGACCTCGAACCTGCCGCCCTGCTAGACGCCTTGCGCGCCGCCCGAACCGAATCCCGCGCCGACGCCGCCCTCGGCCTCGCCATCTACCCGGACGAACGCGCCGCCGAAATGGCGCTCATCACCCCGCATGGCGAGAAAACCCACCGCATCACCTATGGCGGACCGCCGCGCAGCCTGCCGCGCTGGTCAGTCAACCTGGCGCTGAACTGGCTCCGCACCACCGCCCTGGAGGAACATGCCGCGTAAAAAGCGCCCCTCCCACGCCTGGGTGTACGCAGTTTGGGGCGTCAACGCCGCTCTGGTATTTTGCCTGCTTGCCGCTGGAATCCTGTACCTGAACAGCCAGCGCGCCTCCGCCGCAAACGCCCCAACCGACCTGCCCTCGCATCCTACCCCAACCGTCAACGCTGCCCCCACCATCTACTACCTCCCCTCCCTTACCCCTAACCCTCACGCCACCCTGGTAGTCTTTGAAACCCCCACACCATTCATCCTCGATCACGGACAGCAATCCCAAATCATCGGCTTATCGCACGGCGGACGCCCCATTGACGTGTACACCTTCGGCAGCGGCGAACGCCAATATCTCATCGTGGCAGGCATTCATGGAGGCTACGAAGGCAACACCATCGGACTGGCAAACGAACTCATCCGCTACATCACAGACCACCCCGAAATCATCCCCTCCGACGCCACCCTCTACATCATCCGCAACATGAACCCCGATGGCGAAGCCCGCTCAGACGGCGTGGACGGGCGCGTCAACAACCGCGGCGTAGACCTCAACCGCAACTTCCCCTCCAGCAACTGGACCGCCAACTGGGACCGCGACGGCTGCTGGGTGTGGCGTCCTACCACCGGCGGAGACTACGGCGGCTCAGAACCCGAAACCCGCGCCGTCATGAGCTTCATCTCCACCCACAACATTCAGGCAATCATCAGTTACCATAGCGCAGCGCTCGGCGTCTTCCCCGGCGGCGACCCCTGGGCGCCAGATTCCATCCGCCTCGCAAAAGCGCTTTCCAAAGCCACCGGCTATCCCTACCCCCCCATCGACACCGGCTGCGAATACACCGGCACCCTCGCCGACTGGGCTGTCGAAAACGGAGTCGGCGCGGCAGTGGATATGGAACTCACCAACCACAAAGACACCGATTTCAAGCAAAACCTCGAAGCCCTCAAAGTATTCTTGAACTTCGTGCCCTGAAAGGACCGCTTCGAGCATTCGCCAAATACCAACACTGAGCCAACGAGCGAACCATCTCATCTTGACACAGGAGAACTCATGACCCAACCAGCCGACACCCTTTTCATCAACGCCCACATCCTCACCATGGACGAACACCTCACCCAATACAACCCCGGCGCCCTCGCCGTGCGGGGCGATAGCATCCTCGCCGTAGGACCAGAAGGCCAAATCCAAAAAGAATACACCGCCGCCGAAACGATAGACTGCGGCGGCAAAATCCTCATGCCGGGTCTCGTCAACGCCCACACCCACGTCCCCATGACCCTGCTGCGCGGCATCGCCGACGACCTGCGCCTCGACGTCTGGCTGCAGGGCTACATGTGGCCCGTCGAACGCGAATTCGTCTCGCGTGAATTCGTCGCCCTCGGCACCTCCATCGCCTGCGCCGAACTCATCCGCAGCGGCGTCACCACCTTCAACGACATGTACTTCTACGAAGAAGAAGTTGCCAAAGCCGCCGCCCAGGCAGGCATGCGCGCCGTCTGCGGGCAATCCATCCTCAAATTCCCCACCGCCGACGCAACCTCCTACGAAGACGCCATGGAACAGGCGCGCGGCTTCATCCAGCGCTGGAAAGACCACCCCCTCATCGTCCCCTCCATTGCACCGCACGCCCCCTACACCACCACCGCCCAAATCCTGCGCGAAACCGCCGAACTCGCCAAAGAATTCGACGTGCCGCTGCACATCCACCTCTCCGAAACCGCCCTCGAAGTCGAAAACATGCGCCGCGACGAAGGCATGCCCGTCATCCCCTACGTCAAAAAACAGGGACTGCTCGAAGCCAAAGTCATCGCCGCCCACTGCGTCCACATAGACGCCGGCGAAATCCGCACCCTTCATCACGCGGGCGCGGGCGTCTCGCACAACCCCTCCTCCAACCTCAAACTCGCCTCGGGCTTTGCCCCGGTCACCAAAATGCTCGCCACAGGACTCAACGTGGGCATCGGCACAGACGGACCCGCCTCGAACAACGACCTCGACATGTTCGAAGAAGTGCGCCTCGCCGCCTTCCTCGCCAAAGCCGTGACCAATGACCCAACCTCCCTGCCTGCCTCCCAAGCCCTGCTCATGGGCACGCGGCTCGGCGCACAGGCGCTTCACCTCGGACATTTGACCGGCTCCCTCACCCCCGGCCGCCGCGCCGACCTGATCCTGCTCGACCTGCGCCCCGTCCACAACTCCCCCGCCTTCCGCCGCTCTGCCGAAAACACCTACGCACAAATCGTCTATGCCAGCAAATCCACCGACGTGAGCGACGTGATGATCAACGGCAAATGGGTCATGCGCAACCGCCAATTACTCACTCTCAACGAGGAGGAACTGCTCGCCCAAGCCGCAGACATTGCCCAAAAAATAGACGCCTTCCTCATCGAACGCGAACAATCGGTGCTTTCCAAACTCATCGCCCTCGGCGGCTCGATGGAAGAGGAATCCTTCGAGGTGCAGGTAAAGGTCAAAATTACCGAACCAGATTCCATCGTCCAGGCGCTGATGCGGGATGAAATCGTCATCCTGTACGAACGGCATTACCGTCAGCACGATACCTACTTCCACTTCGCCGACCCGTCACAAGGCAGGCTGCGCTTCCGCGAAGATGACTTCGTGGACGACAAAGGCAACGTCACCAACGTGCGCGCCCGTCTCACGCTGATTGGCGTCCTGCGCGAAGGCGAGTTTGCCCACGACGTGCTTCTCTCCCGCAGCCGCTTCCTGGCGCCTGCCGCCAACTCCCTGCGCTTTTACCGCGAATACTTCAAACCCGCCTCCGAAATCAACATCGAAAAAGACCGCCTGCGCTGGCTGATCAAATACAAAGACACCGAGTTTTACATCAACCTCGATAACGTGACCACTCCGCCGCTGGGAACCTTCCTCGAAATCAAAAGCCGCACCTGGAGCCGCAAAGACGCTCAGAACAAGGCGCACCTGGTCGGTGAACTGCTTGCCCTGCTCGGCGCATCGGAGGCAGAAGTGGTGACAAAAGACTATATCGAAATTGCCAGCGGACAATGAGACGCAATATCATCACGCTCGCCAGCCTGGCGTTGCCAACGCTGAAGTGGTGACCAAAGACTATATCAAGATTATCAATAAACGGTGGATTGTATGAAATACAACCGACAAAAAACATCCAGTGTTTTCTTAATTCTCGGAATGGCATTTCTAGCCATCGGGCTCTCCACCGACAATACTGCCTTTACCTGGGCGGCGCTGGCATTCATCGTCATTTCCCTTGCCACTGGCGGGAAGTGGCTGAGACCACGAAAATAATTTTGAGGCAAGCAAAAAGCCGCCCGTCTGAGCCGCGCGGCTTTTTGTTACTTCCCCAGCCGGTTTCAAGCACGTGAGCGCATTTTATGCCGCAATAAAGCAGACTTGAAAATGCGATCGAAAAACCCTTTATAACCGTCCTTGTCGTACAAAATCATATAATCCGCCGGCCCATATTCTTCCGGCGGAAGCATGATCGCACCGTTTGGGTTGATTTCCAAAATAAACAACTCGCCCGCTTCATTCATGCGGATATCGCAACGCCCATACCCCACCCCCTCCATGGCAAGGAACATGCGCTTGCCCAAACCCTGCAGGCGGGCAACCAGAACAGGGTCAGTTACCTGTTTGAAATCGAATGGCACGTTATAGTCCCATTTGATGTCGGTATGCCAGAACTCTTCACCAGGCGGGAAGACTAATTCTGCAGGAGGGTACACAAAGGGATCGGAAAGATCATCCGGGTTATCTACCACAAAAACGTTGAACTCCTTGCCAACAATAAACTCCTCCATGCGCGCTGCGCCAAACTGAGAGCAAATCCTCTCCACCTGCGGACCCAATTGCTCGAAAGTATCGACACGCGAATCTTTATACATGCCGGTACTCCCATAGCTTTTGGGATGCTTGACCATAATGGGGAAACGCAGGTTTTTCACCAGCTGTTCCGCTTCTTCCACCGACTTCACCTGATACCCCTTTGCAAACCCAAGCCCGTTCGCCTCGGCAACCGCCTGCATTTCTTCGCGGGAGGGATCAAAGAATTTCTCGTTTGCGCCGGTGTAAGGAAGATTCAAGGCTTCCAGTGCGCGCACTACCTCGATGCCATGATAAGCAAATTGATTCCATTCGTTCAGTTCATAACCTTCGCAAATATTCAAATACACATCAAAGCGATTCTGGTCGGCAATGGACTTGATAAATGGCAGCACGGGAGCCTTTACAGTAAACATCTCCCATTCATAATCCTTCAAGTAAGGGGCAGGATTAAAATCTTCAGGTTCTTCATCAGTAAGCAGGCAAACACGCATCGGCAACCTCCATCATAGAAATTTATATATTGATGTTACGCACCGTCCCGAAGGTTTGGGCAAAATCCAAGCCTGATTTACGTGAGCCTTCGGGACGTTTTGCGTAAGGTGAGTTATATACTCGTGGACTTAATCAAAATCATTCGTCATCAAACTTGTAACCACCGACAGCAGAGCATGAGAGCAAGTGTAACATTACTTAATCCTTTGTCATACCACGAAGACACTCAATCATACATATTCAGTAGATCACGAAAACTTGGCGTAATTTGCGCTCTCTAGCGCAAATGCGGCGCTAGAGAGCGCCTAATACACGCTTTCGTGAAGTACTGATACTTATTATTACACAATCCCGCACGACAACAAAGAAGCCAACATTAAAAAGTTCAAACTTGAGATTCATCATGCCTGACCACAAAGCCAGCCTTGACAAATTCACAATTTGGCATAAAATTTAGGTATTCCTAAATTTATATTTATCTATCATGAATAAAAAATTAACCATCTCCACACAAGACTATCTGAAGACGATCTACGAACTCACCGAGAACGGTGAAAGCGCCAGCACCAATGCGCTGGCGCAAAAACTAAAAATCAGCGCCCCATCGGTAACAGGCATGATCAAAAAACTCGCCGCCTCGAAACCGGCGCTGGTCGAATATCAAAAACACCAGGGTGTAACTTTGACAAAAGAAGGCAGAAAAGCCGCGCTCGAAGTGATTCGCCACCACCGCCTGCTCGAAGCCTGGCTGGTTCAAACGCTCGGCTACACCTGGGACGAAGTACACGAAGAGGCAGAGCGCCTCGAACATGTCATTTCGGAGGACTTCGAACGGCGCATCGCTGCCGCCATGGGGCATCCCACCCGCGACCCACACGGCGAGCTGATCCCCACCGAAGACCTGAAAATGCCCGCCGACGAATCCGTTCCCCTTTCGGCACTGCGGAGCGGGCAGGGCGGGGTCATCACTTGCGTCAAATCTGCAGAAACCGCTTTGCTGCGCTACCTCGAAGAACTGGGGCTTGTGCCAGATGCCGAAATTAAAGTGGTAGATTACTCTCCCTTCGACCATAACCTGACTGTCAAAATCGGACGACAAACCTGTGTGTTGGGTTTGAACATAACCAGCAAAATCTTCATTGAAATCTGAACCGGAGTTTTATATGAGCCTTTGGATACTCTTTACTTTGCTTTTCCTGCTGCTAATTGTCTTCTTCCCACGCCTTGGCTTGATTGCCGTGTATCAGAACTGGCGAAGCGCCAGGGAACGCGAACAACTGGAGGACGCCCTCAAACATCTCCTCGACCGCGAACAACAGGGCCGCCACGCTTCTCCCGAATCACTGGCTGGCACTTTGAACCTGCCTCGCGCAAAAGTGACCCGCCTCATCTCAGATATGGAAGCACAGGGACTCCTGGAAACGCGCGGCTCACAACTTCACCTCACCGCCGAGGGTGAACGCTGGGCAATGCACGTTGTCCGTGCACACCGTTTGTGGGAACGGTATTTGGCAGACGAGGCACGCATGCCCTTGAGTCAGATTCATCACGCGGCTCAAAAGCGCGAACACACCTTCACTCAGGCAGAATTAGACGAACTCGATGCCGCCCTCGGTCACCCCACACGTGACCCGCACGGAGACCCCATCCCCTCACGGGAGGGGAAAATGCCGTCGTTGAAGCGAATGCCGGTTACGGCGTGGCAGGGTGAGGGTCCGTTACGAATCGTTCACATCGAAGACGAACCGGCTATCGCGTATGAACAAATCCTGGCGGCAGGGCTCCGCCTCGGACAAGTCATCCGCTTAATCGAAAAGACTCCACAGCGCGTTGTGCTGAGCGATGGAGAAGCCGAATATCGCCTGGCGCCCACTGTGGCGGCGAATATCGAGGTGGAGCCGCTGGCAGAAAGCGAGATGGACAGGGCAAATGCGATCCCTCTGGCAGAACTGCCCGACAGCCAGCGCGGTGAGATTGTGCAGCTCGACGATGCCGTGCAGGGCTTCACCCGCCGCCGCTTCCTGGACCTGGGGCTGACGCCCGGCGCGATGATTTATCCTGAACTCGGAAATTTCTTCGGCGACCCGCGTGCTTACCGCATCCGCGGCACATTGATTGCGCTGCGTAAAGACCAGGCGGCACAGATTTGGGTTAAACCCGTTTGACCCTTCTCAGCCTTCACCGCTATCTGACACAGAAACACTTGACACTGGAAACCAATATGAGCAACACAAAAATACAACTCCCAACCGAACAATGCGAATCCTGCCCTGCTTTTTATAACCTTGAGCAGATGGGGTTCAAGATTGGTAATTTTGACCGCGTGGTGGCGCTGGCAGGCAACCCCAATACCGGTAAATCCACCCTGTTCAACGCTCTCACCGGTCTCAAACAGCACACCGGTAATTGGCCCGGCAAGACTGTCACCCGCGCCGAAGGAGGCTATCAATTCAACGGCGTGCGCTACAAACTGGTGGACCTGCCCGGCACCTATTCGCTTCTTTCCGCCTCGCAAGATGAGGAAGTGGCTCGCGATTTTATCCTTTTTGGTCAGCCGGATTGCACGATTGTTGTGACCGACGCCACCGCGTTGGAACGCAACCTGAACCTGGTCATGCAGGTTTTGGAAATCACCGACCGCGTGGTGGTGGCAGTCAATCTGATGGATGAAGCCCGGCGCAAAGGTCTTGAGGTAGATGCGCGCACCCTGAGCCGCGACCTGGGCGTGCCTGCCGTTCCCATCTCCGCGCGTTCTGGAGAGGGGATTCACACCCTGCTCGCCACCGTCGCCGATGTGATCAACGGTGACATCAAAACCAAGCCCCTGCGCGTGGAAGGTACCCCGGAGTTCCAAAAGGCAGTCCGTGAACTGGTCCCTCTCATCGAGCAACTGGCGCCCGGCGTTCCCAACGCCCGCTGGCTGGCGATCCGCCTGCTGGATGGAGACGCGAAAGTGCAGCAGGCGCTGCTTTCCGGCGAACTGGCACAGCGTGTGGCGCGGCAAAAACAAGCCGATGTGCAATTCAGCCGGAAGATGTCGGTAGAAGGAAGACAGTAATAAAAGCGTCCAGTGTTCAGCAAGCACGACGCGAAATTTTCGTGATTTACCGATAGAAACAGGAAGACGTATGGAGACTATTCAACCGAACGATGTATTAGCAAAAGCCGAAGCTCTGCGCGAAACTTTATCAACCAGTTTCCGCGATGAAATCGTCAAATCGCTTTACAGCGAAGCCGAAAAAATTGCCAGACGCGCCGTAAAGACCGCCCAGGAAAAGAAATATGACCTCGACCAGAAGATAGACCGCCTCGTCACCTCCCCAATCACCGGTCTGCCAATCATGCTGATTCTTCTTGGCATCGTCATCTGGCTCACCGTCTCTGGCGCAAACGTTGCATCGGAGGCAATCGCCAACGTCCTCTTCGGCATCGGCGATTGGGGACGCGCCCTGTTCAACCAAATCGGCATGCCCTGGTGGATCACCGGCTTCCTTTGGGACGGCGTGTATCTCGGGCTTGCCTGGGTGGTCAGCGTGATGCTCCCTCCAATGGCAATCTTCTTCCCCGCCTTCACCTTCCTCGAAGACCTCGGCTATCTTCCACGTGTCGCCTTCAACCTCGACTGGCTCTTCAAAAAAGCCGGAGCGCACGGCAAACAATCATTGACCATGGCAATGGGCTTTGGCTGCAACGCTGCCGGCGTGGTGGCGACGCGCGTCATCGACTCACCCCGCGAACGCCTGATTGCCATCCTGACCAATAACTTCGTCCCCTGCAACGGGCGCTTCCCGACCTTAATCATGCTTGCCACTGTTTTCGTGGCTTCCGCCTTCCCCCCAGCCCTGACCTCCTTCATCGCGGCAGGGACAGTGGTTGGCGTAGTGCTGATCGGCGTCGGGTTCACCTTTCTGATGTCGTGGCTGTTATCTCGAACGGTCTTGAAGGGTGAGGCGTCTGCCTTTACTCTCGAACTGCCTCCCTACCGCAGACCCAACGTGACGCGCATCCTGTACACTTCCCTCATTGACCGCACCATCTTCGTACTCTGGCGCGCCATGCAGACCGCCGCGCCCGCCGGCGCCATCATCTGGATTCTGGCGAACATTCACCTCGGCGACACCAATCTGGCGCGCATGATTGCCGACTGGCTGAATCCCTTCGGTTTGCTGCTCGGCTTGGATGGCGTCATCCTGCTGGCGTATATCATCGCCATCCCTGCCAACGAGATCGTCGTTCCGACGATGATGATGGTGTACATGGGCGCCGGCATGATGGTGGACGGTCCTGGCACGAGCACCGGCATTTACAACCTTCTCGCCATACAAAACGGCTGGACCATGCTTACCGCAATCAACCTGATGTTGTTTGCCCTGCTGCACAATCCTTGCGCGACGACCATCATCACCATCTATAAGGAAACCAAGAGTTACAAGTGGGCGACAGTCAGCGTGATCATCACGCTCGGCACGGCGATTCTGGTCACCCTGCTCACCGCAAGTTTTGCGCGCTTTATGGGTTGGGTGTGAAGTAACAGACTTCCGAAGTCTTGAAGACTTCGGAAGTCTGCTTCTGATTACTGATCACTGATTACTGATCACTGATCACTGATTACTGACTATTACCCCCTGATCATTCCTCCCCCGCCATCAACTTAATTCGCTCCCAGGGCTTCAAACCTTCATCCTCCGCGAGCAGACTTTTCAGGTCGAACAATTCATCGCGCAAAGCCGCGGCGCGTTCGAATTCCAGATTCTTCGCCGCCTCCTTCATCTGCTTCTCCAGTTCATGAATAATCTGCTTCAATTCGTTGCGCGGAATGGCGCCTTTCTCCCTCACCTTGTATTCGCCCTTCATCTCCGTCACAGCCTTTTGTGAAAACTCCTCGGTCAGGTCGTGGATCGCCTTGTGAATGCTGATGGGGGTGATGCCGTGTTCGGCGTTATATTTCAACTGCTTGGCGCGGCGGCGGTTGGTTTCGTCAATGGCGCGCTTCATCGAGTCGGTCACCCTGTCGGCATACATGATCACACGTCCGTTGACGTGACGCGCCGCGCGTCCGATGGTTTGAATGAGCGCCGTCTCCGAGCGCAGAAAACCTTCTTTATCCGCATCGAGAATTCCCACCAGCGACACTTCGGGCAGGTCCAAGCCCTCGCGCAGCAGGTTGATGCCCACCACCACGTCGAACACCCCCAGGCGCAAATCGCGCAGGATGCCCACCCGCTCGAGCGTTTCCACCTCCGAGTGCAGGTAATGGACTTTGATGCCCAACTCCTGCAAATATTCGGATAAATCCTCTGCCATGCGTTTGGTCAGCGTGGTGATCAACACACGCTCGCCTCTTTCGACCCTTTGCCTGATCTCTCCAACCAAATCATCCACCTGCCCCTTGGTCGGACGCACCTCCACTTCGGGATCTACCAGCCCCGTCGGGCGGATGATCTGCTCGACAACCTGCTCCGCCTTGCTCATCTCATACGGACCGGGCGTGGCGGAGGTGTAAATGGTGGTTCCCATCACTTCTTCGAATTCGTCAAACTTCAATGGGCGATTGTCCAGTGCGCTGGGCAGGCGGAAACCATACTCAACCAGCGTCTCTTTGCGGGCGCGGTCGCCGTTGTACATGCCGCGAATTTGCGGCACGGTCATATGACTCTCGTCAATGATCAGCAGGTAATCGGTGGGCAGGAAGTCAATCAGCGTCCACGGGTGGGTGCCGGGGGCGCGACGGTCGAGGTGACGGGAGTAGTTCTCGATGCCGGAGCAGTAGCCGACCTCCTTGAGCATTTCCAGATCGTAGCGGGTGCGTTGTTCGAGACGCTGCGCTTCGAGAAATTTGCCACTTTCCTTGAAGAACTTCAAGCGTTCTTCCAATTCGGCTTCGATGTCGGCAATTGCTTCTTTCATTTTGTCGGCGGCGGTTAGATATTGTTTGGCGGGGTAAATCGAGACTTCCTGTAGTTCTTCATACACCTCACCCGTGAGCGGGCTGAATTGCATGATGCGCTCTACCTCATCGCCAAAGAAGGCAATGCGGTAGCCGCGCTTTTCCTCGTAGGCAGGGATAATCTCCAGTGTGTCGCCGCGCACGCGGAAGGTGCCGGCGCGTAAATCCATGTCATTGCGCTGGTACTGCGATTCAATCAATTGACGGAGCAGCGCATTGCGGCGGTAGAGCTCCCCCACCCGCAGAGTGACTGTACCTTTACCGAACTCTTCCGGGCTTCCCAAACCGTAAATGCACGAAACCGATGCAACGATGATCACGTCTCGCCGCGACATGAGGGCGGTGGTGGCAGCCAGACGCAGGCGCTCGATTTCTTCGTTGATTTCGGTCTCTTTTTCGATGTAGAGGTCGTGGCGCGGGACGTATGCTTCCGGCTGGTAATAATCATAGTAGGAAACAAAATAGGAGACCGCATTTTGCGGGAAAAATTCCTTGAATTCAGCGTAGAGTTGAGCGGCAAGCGTCTTATTGTGCGCCATGATGAGGGCAGGACGCTGCAATTCCTGAATGACCGAAGCGATGGTAAACGTCTTGCCGGTGCCGGTGGCGCCAAGCAGAACCTGGTGCTTCATGCCTTTTTTTGCGCCATCCACAAGTCCGCGGATGGCTTCGGGCTGGTCGCCCATAGGTTGAAAAGGGGCTTGCAGTTTGAATTCCATGGTTGTTGGGTTTATATTGTTGAACGGGTGTTCTATTGTATCACATGCGCGAAAAGCTGCAGCGTAGGGTCGGGCTGGGGAAGCAGGAACAGGCGTCGGGGCGGGGCGAGGCGCGCGTCACGGTATAATCGGTCCAAACCTTTGGAGGAGAGATCTCTATGAAAATAGTCGCGTATGTACTCGGCGTCCTGTTGATTTTGGGCGGTGCGGTGTGGGTCTTGCAGGGGTTGAACATCCTGCCTGGTAGTTTTATGACCGGACAAATCCAGTGGGCATATAACGGGGCAATAGCCATCCTGATTGGAGCAGCAGCAATTTGGTACGCAAGACGCAAGTAACCCCATGAAACTTGAACTTCTTCACGAAAAGGCGGCAGGGAACGCGAAAGAGACACCTGTTCTCTTTGTGCATGGAAAATGGCATGGCGCATGGTGCTGGCAGGAGCATTTCATGCCCTATTTTGCGGGGAAAGGGTACGATACGTACGCGCTCAGCCTGCGCGGACATGGCGGAAGCGAGGGGCGCGAACGCCTGCGCTGGCATTCGATTGCCGATTATGTGCAGGATGTGGCTTGGGCGGTGCGGCAGATTGGAAAGCCATCGCTGATTGTAGGGCATTCGATGGGCGGCTTTATCACGCAAAAATATCTGGAAACGCATTCCGCGCCAGCCGCCGTTTTGCTGACGCCTGTCCCCTATTATGGTCTCTGGCATTCCACGTGGCAGGTGTTCCGCCGGCATCCGCTCATTGTCCTGCGGGTGCTGGCAACGATGAGGTTGTACCCGGTGGTGGAAACGCCGCAACTGGCGCAAGAGGGGTTGTTTTCGAAGGATATGCCAGCGGAGAAGGTAAAGGAATATCACCAAAGGCTGCAGGATGAGTCTTTCCGCGCCTATTTGGACGAGCTGGGGCTGAACCTTGTCCACCCGCACCGCGTCAAAACGCCGCTGATGGTCGTCGGTGCGGAGAATGACGCCGTCGTTCCCCTCAAAACCGTCCGCGATACCGCCCGCGCCTACGAGACAGAGGCGATCATTCTGCCGGGGCTGGCGCACGATGTGATGCTCGACCCGCAATGGCAGGCTGCGGCAGACTGCATCCTGGGATGGC
>Ga0272446_1000981_pt1:0-5000 | contig 43006 bp, 30 predicted proteins | sample YNPCB0061_FD_194587 | JGI IMG/M metagenome (GOLD analysis project Ga0272446, IMG submission 194587) | Hot spring microbial mat communities from Yellowstone National Park, WY, United States - YNP-CB-006-1 | ecosystem: Environmental > Aquatic > Thermal springs > Hot (42-90C) > Sediment...
GGCGCGCGTTAGATGGTCGCCGCTTTCGAGCCGCGGCGTTCGTTGCGCTTCGACAACTTGCGTGGTCGCAGCAGCCTGCATTCTCGCAGCAACCATGTCTCCCCCTTGGCTGTGCTCAGTTACACAGCCACACCGCGTCGAATCGCTATAAACTTCTTCGCTGTTTCGACCGCCACCGCTGCATCGCGGCAATACGCGTCCGCCTCGATCGCTTCGGCGAAGGCCTCGTTGAGCGGCGCCCCGCCGACCAGGACGATGATGTCCTTGCGGATGCCCTTCTCCTTGAGCGCGTCGATCACGACTTTCATGTAGGGCATGGTCGTCGTCAGCAGCGCGCTCATGCCGAGGATGTCGGGCTTGTGCTTTTCGATCGCTTCCAGGTAGCTCTCGACCGAGTTGTTGATGCCCAGATCGTACACTTCGAAGCCGGCGCCCTCCATCATCATCGTCACCAGGTTTTTGCCGATGTCGTGGATGTCGCCCTTGACGGTGCCGATCACCATGCTGCCGATCTTCTCCGCGCCCGTCTCCGCCAGCAATGGACGCAGGATCGCCATGCCCGCTTTCATCGCCTTGGCCGCCATCAACACTTCGGGCACGAAGAGAATCCCGTCGCGGAAGTCGTTGCCGACGATCTCCATGCCCGCGACCAGCCCTTTGGTCAGCACTTCGTAGGGCTGTTGGCCGCGGCCCAACGCTTCGTGCACTTCTTCCTCGATCTCCTCGGCGAGACCATCGTAGAGGTCTTCCTTCATCAACTCGTACAGGTCTTCCAACGACAGTTCGGATAGAATGATCTCTTCGCTCATGAATTGCCACTCCAGTTGTTCGTGTTGTGCTCGGTTTCAGTTTGCGCTTCACAATTCAGCAGGATCGACGCCCAGGGCGCGCAGTCGCTCAGCAAGTCGCTCGGCGCGCAGTCGCTCCGCCTCCGCACGCTGGCGCTCAGCCTCCGCACGTTGGCGTTCAGCCTCGGCGCGTGCCGTCAGTTCAACAAAGGTTTCAAAGCGGCGGCCGTCCGGTCGCGTCAGAACCAGATCGGCGCCTTCCAGGTTGAAGCGCACGCCCAGCCGGGGACTGACCCAGCCTTCCATCGGCGTGATCTCCTCGAAGTGATCGCCGACGCGCCGCCAGCCAGCCAGTTCGCCGCGATCCGGATCGTAGGCGTAGTATTCTTCGACGCCGTAGCGTTCGTAAAAGTGTAGTTTGCGCGTCATCTCCAACGGCGTATTGCCAGGCGAGAGCACCTCGAAAACGACTTGCGGTGCAATGTTGTCCTCGCGCCACTGGAGATAGGAGCCGCGGTCGCCTTTGGGACGGCCAAACGCCACCAGCACATCCGGCGCCACGCGGATCTGATTGTTGCCCTCGACGGGATACCAGAGCAGGTCGCCAGCCACGAAGACGTTGGGGTCATCCTGAAAGAGCGCGTCAAGGCCGCCCTGAATGGTCACAATGTAGCGAAATTGTCGGGTGTTGTCCGCCATCGGTTTGCCATCACTTTCAGGATAAGCGATCTCTGGCGCCCGGTCGGCGTTTTTGTCCGCCGCGGCGATTGTCGCCGCAGGCGGGTCAAGCACGGTGTCGATTGCCATTTGTATTCCTCCCTGGCGTCGATGACAACGCCTCGCCTACTTCTCGCGCGCCCGCATCCGTCGCCGCGAACCCGCCACCTCCGCCACCGCCACCGCTTCAGGCAGGATGTCCGCCAGGTGCGGGTAGGGATCGCTGGCGTGCGGGATGTGGATCGCGCCCACGAACTCGTCCTGGAAATCCGCCGCCACCGCCGTTTCGACGTAGCGCACGCTGTGCGCCAACTCCATCGCCTCGCGACGCTTCGCCCGGTTCAACAGCGCGATGCGAGCGCCATCCCCTGCGGCGTTGCCGACGGCTGTGATTCGCTGCGGGTCACAATCAGGAATCAACCCCAGCACCAAAGCGTACAACGGATCGATGTAGCTGCCAAACGCCCCCGCCAGCACAATCCGGTCGACGGTCGCAATGCCGGCGCGCTTCATCAGGATTTTGGCGCCAGCGTAGAGCGCCGCCTTGGCAAGCTGGATGTTGCGCACATCATCCTGCGTGACGTAGAGTGGCTGGCCGTTGGCGGTTTTGTCGGGTGTCGCCAGGATGTAGGCGCCGCGCCGCCCTTCCCACACCAGCCGATCGGTCGGGTGCGCCGGGTTGAAACGCCCGTCCGCCTGTAGAATGCCAGCGAGGAACAACTCCGCCACGACCTCGATGATGCCCGACCCACAGATGCCTGCGGCCAGATACTCGGGTTTGCCCGCCAGCGGCGACTCCGCCGTGACATCCCAATCGTCCGACCAGCGTTCGTCGCCGATCACGCGGAAGTTGGCGTGGCCGGTCGTGCGGTCGATGCGCACGCGCTCAATCGCGCCGGGCGCCGCGCGCATCCCTGCGCTGATCTGTGCACCCTCGAAAGCGGGCCCCGTCGGGCTGGAGGCGCTCATCAGCCATTGTGAGTTGCCCAACACGATCTCGGCGTTGGTGCCGACGTCGACGATCAGCTCGATCTCCTCCTGGCGATGCGGCTCCTCGGCGATGAGCACGGCCACGTTGTCGGCGCCAACGTGACCGGCTTCGGACGGCAGCACATGCACATTCGCCGCCGGATGCAGCCGCAGCCCCAGGTCGCGCGCCTTGATGTCCATGGCGTCGCGGTTGGCAAGGGCAAAGGGTGCACCGCCCAACTCGCGCGGGTCGACGCCCAGAAACAGGTGAATCATCGTAGTGTTGCCCGCCACCACCAGCTCGTGGATGTCGCGCACCTTGAGGCCAGCCGTGTGCGCCGCCTGCCCCGCCAGCTTGCTGAGCGCCTTGATGATGGCGTCGTGCATCTTTTCCGTACCGTCCTCGTTCATCATCACGTAGGAGATGCGGCTCATCAGGTCTTCGCCAAAGCTGATCTGCGGGTTCATCGCCGATTCGGTCGCCAGCACCTCGCCCGTGCGCAGATCGCACAGATAGGCCGCCACGGTCGTGCTGCCGATGTCCACCGCCAGCCCGTAGATGCCTTCAGCGTAGCCTGGGCGCACTTCGATCACCTCGCGGTCGTTCCAGACCAACACGGTCACGGCGCGCTTGCCCTGACGCAGCGCCGGCTGAAGATTGCGCAGCGCGTGCAGGTCGATGGTCAGATCGCGCAACCCAGCTTCAGCCTCCAGGGCGTCCTGCAGGCGTCGCCAGTCGCCGCGATGTTCGCCCAGCGCGGCGTTCTCCACCTGCACATAGAGCTGGCGCACCGCCGGGTCGATGTCGATCACGCGCTCCGTCGCCGCCTTGCGGATGATCTGCTTGTGGGCGCGGCTTTCTTCGGGCACGTAGATCAGCACGTCGCCGGTCACCTGCGCCGTGCACGAGAGGCGGCAGTCGTCGGCGTGCATGGCGTGCAGCAGCGTGGCTTCTTCGCTGCCCGCCGGCGTCAGGTGCGCTGCAGCCGAGGTGATGGCGTGCTTGGCAAAGTGCCCCTCCTCCACGCGGACTTTGCACTTGCCGCACGTGAGCCGGCCGCTGCAGATGCTCTCGATGCCGACGCCCAGCTCGCGCGCCGCATCCAATACCGTTGTGCCCTCGGCAAAATAGCCACGTCGCCCGGAGGGCATAAACACGACCAATGAACCTTGTTCGGACATGCTCAATCCTGATAATGTCTGGTGCACATGGGCTTCAACAGACCGATGGCGCCCGTGTTGCATGCTGCGTGTTCGGTCTTGTTGCGTAGCCGGCAACCCGCAATCAGCGGCGTATTTACACCCTCGTGCACTGGTTAATCACAACGTTGCCACGGTTGTGTGGACGCTGGCTGCAACCTCGTTGCGCCATTCGTGCCATCTTGCCGATCGACACAGTGCGATGGCCGGGCGTCCCTTCTTGCGGCGTATCTTGCCACAAGTTGACGACTTTGGACAGCGCGCTGCGGTTTCTCAGCAAGAATGCAAAAGTGATCCAGTCAAATCTGAAAATATTCCAGAATTGAATCTGCTGATAAGCAAGGATTTCACCAATCTCGACAAATCGCCTTCGAAATTGCCAGGCTTTCTGCCAGCGGCCAGGGTGACTGGAGCGGCTTCTGACGCTTCGGCTGCGGTGAGTGGGCGCGCACACGAGCGCAACCAGCAGAGCCGCCTGCGCTTGCGCACATTCGATGCAACTGCGAGGACGGGGAAGGGCGAGCCGTCTGCCAGGAGGCGCACAGCCTCCTGGCAGACGACGCCGACACCAGGGGATCAGCGGGTGATCACGGGCAGATAGAGGTTCGCCTGCCCAACGATGATCTGCAGCGGCAGTTCATAGACAGAAGGCCCGTTGATCGCCCGGATCGGAACGGTGTAGGCGCCCTCCGGTGCGTCCGCTGTGGCGGAGATGACGAGCGTCAGCGGCTGGTCGAAACTGCTGCGCCGGCTGGCTGACTGCACGGTGGGCGCGCCGTCGGGCGTTACGCGGGCGACGCTCACGACCGCATCTTTCGGGCTGGCGGGCGGCGTTGCCGGCGCCAGTCGCCCGCGCGGGGAGATGTAGCCGTCGCTGCGGCGCTGCATCTGCCCATCGAAGAAGTTGACATCCACCTCCGGCGGCAGGTTCCACAGGTCGACTTCGACCATGGCTTCGTAGAAAAGATCGGGCGACATTGAGACGACAAACGTGTGGGTTGCTTCACCGCCAGGCTGCACCGTCACGCTGCCGCCGCCGACATGAGAGAGCGTCAGCGAGCCGAGCGGCACTGTGATTTCGCGGGACGGCGACCAGGAGATGCGATTCGTGTCGTAGTCGATGGCGCCCACGCGCAGACGATAGCTGCTGTCCGGCGCCACCTCGCGCCAGCCGGAGAAGCCGACGACGCCGAGGAAGTTGTTGTTGCTGTCGTACATCTCATAGATCGAATCGCCCACGGTGATCACCTGCGTCGTCGTAATCGTCGGCGACTGGAGCGGCTGGATTTCCACCACGTAGCCGTCGGTGTCGGGATGGTGGCTGGG
>Ga0272446_1000981_pt1:10000-43006 | contig 43006 bp, 30 predicted proteins | sample YNPCB0061_FD_194587 | JGI IMG/M metagenome (GOLD analysis project Ga0272446, IMG submission 194587) | Hot spring microbial mat communities from Yellowstone National Park, WY, United States - YNP-CB-006-1 | ecosystem: Environmental > Aquatic > Thermal springs > Hot (42-90C) > Sediment...
TCGCGCCGCGCGGCGATGAACAGGCTGGCGTCCCAGGCGCCCTTGCCTTGTTCGACGAATTGGCCCGGCGTCGTGGCGTGGCCGGTGTCCTCGATGACTCGCATCGCCGTGCGGTCACACAAATCTGCAATGCTGTCGACGGGCTGCCCCTCGGCATCGAGCTGGCGGTGGCCTGCCTGTCTCACAGTGAGCGTTTGGAGGCGATTTCGTGGTCCGCCGAGGAGTTGGCGCACCTGTTGCAGCGCGCCGACGAGCCAGACGAAAAAACGATGGCTGACCTGCCGCCGCGTCACCGTGGCTTGCGTGCACTGTTCCAAAGAGCATGGCGACTGCTGGAGCCGGAGCTGCAACATGCGTTAGCTGGCGCCGCCATCTTTCGCGCTGCGTTCACTGCGGAGATGGCCGCCGCCGTGCTCGGCGTCGGCAAAAAAGAGGAGGCGGCGCACTTGCTCTGGCAGCTTGTGGAGCGTTCATTGCTCCAGCCAGATGACCAGGGACGTTTTCGGCTGCACGACCGCATCCATCGCTTTGCTGCAGAGCAGTTGGCTGCTTCTCCGGCGCAGGCGTCCATCCGCACACGGTACACAGTGCGCTTGCTCCAAACCCTGGCGGAGACGGAACAGTTGTTGGAGGGCGAGAATTCCCACGCCCTCCAACAACTGCTTGCGCTGGAAATGGAAGACTTGCTGGCGGCCTGGGGCAACGCAGTCGAAGATCATCACTGGCGCTTGCTGGCGGACGCTGCGTCTGCCTTTGCGCGCTTTCACCTCCTGCGCTGCCTGTACAACGAAGGCGAGCGCCTGCTGCATCACGCGGTGCATCGCTTGCGTCAGCAGTATGCTGAGACGACTGCTGCACGCAGCCCACATCTCGGAGAGGGTGAGCGTGAACCTTCGCTGCGCTGCGCAGAAGCGGCAAAGCATGGCGGCGAAGTGAGTCGGAGCACGGCATCGCATGCGCACGACAGGCAACACGACCGGCTGACATCGATGACGCCGGAAATGAACGGCGGACCGCAGACAGCAGACCGCCCCTCGCCCCTCGCCCCTCGCGATTCTCAGAACAGCACGGCGGACGCGCTCGCCGCGGCGCTGGCACGGCTTTCCCTTGCCTGGAGCCGGCTGCTGGCGCGCCTGAATCGCAATGAGACCGTTGAAGCGGTGCTGTTGGAGACGCTGGCGTTAGCGAAGGATCCCACCGTGCAGGCGGATGCGTTGATCGAGTTAGGCTGGTGTCTCTATCACCTGGGGCGCACAACCGATGCTCAACAGCCGCTGAACGATGCACTGCAGTTCGCCAATCATCTGGAGGACGCCAGACGTCGCGCCTATGCGCTCAATGGATTGGCGGCGCTGCACCAGCGCCGCGGGGAGGGTGCAGCGACGCGCCGTCTGCTAGAGGAGGCGTTGACGCTCACGCGCGCAGAAGGTGATCTCACGATGACGGGTGTCATTCTTGGCAACCTGGCCATTTACTATGGAGAGTTGTGCGAACACGAACAGTCGCTCACTCTGCTGCAGGAAGCGCTGGCGATCCACCAGACGCAACACAACCTGCGCATGGTGGCGAACACGCTCTACTCGTTGGGCATTCACTGCGACGCGTTGGGTCAATACACCGAGGCGCAGCGCCGCTACCGTCAGGCGCTGGACATCGCCGAAGCGATCGGCGACAACTTCGCCGGGCTGGAAATCTGGATCAATATCGGCATTTCTTGCGACCAGATGGGCGACTACGCCCACGCGTTGGAGGCGACGCAGCGGGCGCTGGCGATCGAACGCCAGCTCAACAACCCGCAAGCGCGCTGCACTCTGCTCGCCAATCTCAGCCTGCATTATCACCACTTGGGCGATCAAACGCAGGCGCTTCTCTACGCAAAGCAAGCGATCGAACTTGCCAACGCCATTGAAATGCCGACGATGGCAGCCTATGGGTGCGACTTTTTGGGGCACGCCTTGCTGGCGTTGAGCCGCATCGACGAAGCGGAAAATGCCTACCGACAGGCATCGCAACGGCGTGAACAAATCGGCTTGAGACTTCTGAGCTTAGAATCGCGCGCCGGGCTGGCGCGCGTTGCGCTCGCCCGCAACGACCTCCAGGCCGCCGCCGGTTGGATCGAACCGATCGCCGCACATCTGCTGCACAATGAGTTGGAGGGCGTGGAGGAGCCCATGCGCGTCTACTGGACTGTCTTCCAGGTGATGCAGAGGACGGAGGACCCACGCGCACAGTCGGTCCTGAGGCGTGCAGTGGCGCGTTTGCAACAGAGCGCCGGGCAAATCTCCGACGCTGTCGCCCGACGGCGCTACCTGACCGAGGTCGATGTCCATCGTCGGCTTCTGCATGCGTGCGCTGCACTGCGCACGACAGGCGAGGGCTTCGCAAATTCGCCTGTCTGGGACGCATCCTTATCCGCAATTGTTGCCGATCTGCTGCGCAGCGGCGAGGACTTTCACGGCGCCGCCATCACGCCGCCATCGTCTCGGCCAACTTCTCCGCCATGAACTGTGGTCACAGGATCGACCTGTTCTCGCCTGTTACCACGGCGCAGAAACATTTTCAACCTCGCGCCCCAAGATTTTGACCCACTTTGCCATCTGTGGTATAGTTGCAGAGTAATCAACGCGGGGTGGAGCAGCGGTAGCTCGTCGGGCTCATAACCCGAAGGTCGTAGGTTCGATTCCTACCCCCGCTACCTAAAGCCGTCAGCAAATTTGCTGGCGGCTTCTAAATCTGGCGATGTAGCTCAGTCGGTTAGAGCGAGGGCTTCATAATCCCTAGGTCCCGTGTTCAAGTCACGGCATCGCCACCTATCCCGGTTTGTCAACCTACGCGAACGGCCCACTACTCGAAACATTTCGGGTGGTGGGGTATTCGCGCCGATGCCGGGCACGCGCTTCGTCTACATGCCGATCGTGCGACGCTGAGGGGACGCCTCGCTAACAGAGACCGAGGGGGCAATTCGTGGCATTCTGGGCTTCCGGCAATTCTCGCTTGCATCCCGCTGACGTTATAATGCCAGGCTATGGAAATGCTTGGAGGCCCACTCTTTGCGGTGGCCGGCGCCGGTGAATCACACGGGCCGGCCATCACGACCATTGTCTTTGGCTGCCCGCCCGGCCTGTTTTTGCGCGCTGCCGACATCCAACGCTATCTCGACCGGCGCCGTCCAGGCAGCAACCGCCACGGCACCCCACGTCGCGAGGACGACACCGTCGTGCTGCTCTCTGGCCTCTATCAGGAAGATCTCGACGCGCTGACGGCGGGCCCCGCCATCACTGTACAGCACGGCGACGACCAGTCCGCCACCACCGGGTACGCCGCCGGCTACACCACCGGCGAACCGATTGCCGCCATTGTGCTCTCAACGGCAAAGAAATCGGCGGACTACGCTCAGTTCAGCGGCTCGACAGGCGAAGTCCGCCCCGGCCACACCGATTTGCTCAAGTACTGGCAGAGTCAGGGCTTTGCCGACCCGCGCGGCGGCGGGCGCTCCAGCTATCGCTCCACGATCAGCGACGTGATCGGAGGCTCCATTGCGCGGCGCTTTCTGGCGGATCGTTTTGGCACGGTGATTCTCTCTTCGATCTGTCAGGTGGGCGAGTTGCGCGCGCGGCGAACTCTGGCTGCGCAGGTGGAGGAACTGCTCCCAGCAGGCGGCGGTCGCGTTGCTCTGGAGACGCTCACTGCGCTGGAGAACAACCTGGAATCGGCTGAGATCCACACCCTCGACGCCGACTTTGCACGGGAGGCCGGTCAACTGATCAAGGCCACGCGCATCGACGGCGACTCACTCGGCGCGGCGGTGGAAGTGGTGGCGGTCAACCCGCCGCCACTGGTGGGCGATCCTCTCTACCAGAGCCTGAAGGTGCGCATCATGGGCGCGCTGGGTGGACTGAACGCCGTGCAGGGCGTCGAGATCGGCGCCGGTTTCGCCGTCGTCGCCCGCCGTGGCAGCCAGAACAACGACCCGATCCGCAGCACCGGCTACCAGAGCAACACGCACGGCGGCTTGATCGGCGGCATCACGACGGGAATGCCGCTCGTCTTTCGCGTTGGCTTCAAACCGACCTCCACCATCGTCAAGCCACAGCAGAGTGTGCGCAAGGACTTCAGTGAGATCGAGTTTCAACTGAAAAAGGGGCGGCATGATCCCTGCGTAGGGGTGCGCGCCGGCGTCACACTCGAATCGCGGCTTGCCATCGAGCTGATGAACGCCGTCCTGATGCACGCCGCCGCCCAGGTGGCGCCGGCGCACTATCAGTTGTTCCCGCAGACGACCGCGCTATGAACGCTGCTCCACCCTGGCTGATGACACCCTGGTTGATCGCCATGAAGGGACACCCCGCCACCGGCAAGAGTGTCGTCGCCCAGGCGCTGGCGCAGCGACTGCGCATCCCGCTGATCGACAAGGACGACATCAAAGATGTTGTGCTTGGCTTGCCCGACGCCAACGCGCTGGCTTACGCCGCGATGTGGCAGATCGTCGCCACGCAACTGGCAGTAGGGCTGAGCGTGATCGCCGTCTCGCCACTTTCCTATCCGGAGGGGTATGAACGCGCCCGTGCAATCGCCCGGCAACATGCAGCCAGGTTGCTGGTGGTGGAGACGGTGCTGCCTGAAGCAGAATGGCGGCGGCGACTCGATGCGCGCGACCCTGCTGACTCAGCGCACAAGATTCGTGGCTGGGAAGCGATGCAGGCCATGTTGCGCCAGTACGCCGGTTGCTGGCAATACCCGATCGCTCCTGAACATCATCTGATGGTCGACACCAGCGCGCCGCCCGACCTGGCAGTGGAGCGCATCCTGGCGCGGCTGGCTGCCAATCGCCTTGACCCGAAGCCTGCCACGGAGCCTGCCACGGCGCCTGGCCCCGGGTCTGACACAGAGCCTGAACCAGAGAAGGAATTGCCCTGACGATGAGTGCACCTCAGCTATCCGACCGCAACATCATCCTCACCGGCTTTATGGGCGTCGGCAAGAGCACAGTTGGGCGCTTGCTTGCCGAACGGCTCAACCGCCGCTTCGTCGATATGGATGCCGTGCTCGTCGAGCGCTTTGGCAAGCCGATCCCGGCTATCTTCGCCGAGGAGGGGGAGGAGGCGTTTCGCATCGCCGAGGCGCGGCTGTGCCAGGAACTGGCGGGTGAGAGCAATCTGGTGGTCAGCACGGGCGGCGGCGCGCTGGTGAACGAACAGAGCCGGCAGGCGTTTGAGGCCACCGGCACGGTGGTTTGCCTCCACGCGGCCGAAGCGACGATCCTGGCGCGAGTGGCTGCGGCGAGCGACCGTCCCCTCCTGCCCGGCGAAGCGGATGAACGTCGGCGGCGCGTCCATGCGCTCTTGCAGCAACGACGGCTGGCTTACGGCGCCATCGCCTACCAGGTTGACACGACGAACCTGGCGCCGGCTGAAGTTGCCGATCAGGTGATCGAAGCCGTTGCTGGCGACCAGGAGGCGCGCGGCCTCAACCGCATCTCCGTCTACTCGCCGGCGGGCGACTACGACTTGCTGCTGGGCAACGGCATCCTGGCTGACGCGGGGCGACTGCTCAACAGACGGGGGGTGCGTCCGGGGTTGGCGGCGCTCGTCACCAACGCTATGATCCGCCCGCACGCAGAGACGCTGGCGGCGAGCCTGGCGGCGGCTGGCTTTTCGCCCACGATCTGCACTGTGCCCGAAGGCGAGCAACACAAGACGCTTGCCAGCGTGGCCTTGCTCTACGATCAATTTATCGCCGCCGGGTTGGATCGCCAGGGCGTGGTGATCGCGGTGGGCGGCGGCGTCATCGGCGACATGGCAGGCTTTGCCGCCGCCACCTATCTGCGCGGCGTGCCCTTCGTTCAGGTTCCCACCTCGCTCCTGGCGATGGTCGATGCATCTGTTGGCGGCAAGACAGGCGTCGATCTGCCGCAGGGCAAGAACCTGGTCGGTGCATTCAAACAGCCCGCCGCCGTCTTGATGGATATGGCCGTGCTCGCCACGTTGCCTTCGGACGAATTCCGCTCCGGGTTGGCGGAGGTGGTCAAACATGGCGTCATTGGGGCGCCGCGCCTCTTTACGCAGTTGGAGGAGGAAGGTCCTGTCAATTTGCTGCAGCTTGTGGCGGACGCCGTGCGCGTTAAAGTGCGCATCGTGGAGACCGATCCCTACGAACGCGGTGTACGCGCCACCCTCAACCTGGGGCACACCTTCGGTCACGCCATCGAGCAGGTGAGTCATTACCAGATGCGTCACGGCGACGCGGTGGCGGTGGGCATGGTGGCGGCGGCGAACATGGCTGCGGCTTTAGGACGCTGCGATGCAGCGTTGGCAGCGCGTATCCGTGCGCTGCTGGAACGACTGGGGCTGCCGGTGCGCGTCTCTGGCTACAGCGTCGCCGCCATCCACGCTGCGATGGCGCAGGACAAGAAGCGCAGCGGCAAGAAATTGCGTTTCATCATCCCGCAGGCGTTGGGCGACGTGGTAGTGATCGACGATCCTGGCGACGCAGTGGTGCAGCAGGCGATCGCGTCGGTGGCGGGTTGAGTTGCGAGCTGCGAGGGGCGGCCAGTCCGTAGGTGCGGCTCACAGCCGCACATCCCGCCAGAAGGGCGAGGGATAAAGGCCGTCCGTAGGTGCGGCTCGCAGCCGCACATCCCGCCAGAAGGGCGAGAGATGAAGGACGTCCGTAGGTGCGGCTCGTAACCGCACATCCCGCCAGAAGGGCGAGTTGTGTCCGTAGTCCGTAGGTGCGGCTCGCAACCGCACATCCCGCCAGAAGGGCGAGGGATGAAGGACGTCCGTAGGTGCGGCTCGCAGCCGCACATCCCGCTGCGTGTTGCGTGTTGCGTAACGAGACGGAACACGCAACACGCAGGAATTGACGCCAACATCTGGGCGTCAGGTTTCAGAGAACGAAAATTGTCATGGCAAAAGTTGCATTACTCCACGGCCCAAACCTGAACCTGCTCGGCACGCGCGAGACGCACATCTACGGCGCGGTGACGCTGGCCGACATCGATGCGCGCGTTGCCGCGGCGGCTGCACCAACGCATGAGGTGCGCAGCTTCCAGAGCAACCACGAAGGCGCGCTGATCGACTTCATCCACGACGCGCGCAACTGGGCGGACGGCATCGTCATCAATCCTGGTGCGTTCACGCATTACTCCTACGCGCTACGCGATGCCATCGCCGCCGTGAAGCTGCCGACCGTCGAAGTCCATCTGAGCAACATCCACGCCCGTGAGGAGTTCCGCCACACCTCGGTCATTGCGCCGGTGTGCGTGGGGCAGATTTGCGGCTTTGGCTGGCGTAGTTATTTGCTGGGGCTGCGCGCCTTGCTCGACCACCTTCAGGAGCACGCATGAGACGTTCATCAATTTCTGTTCTCCGCCTCTTTGCCCTGTTCTGCCTGACGGCGCTCGTGCTGGCGCTGCTGGCGGCATGTGAAGAGACGCCGCCAGCCAGCGAAGCCGTCGATGTCGGCGCCGCGCCCGCCGCCAATGCTGCAACGACGACAACAGGCGGGGCAGCCGTGTCGAGCCTCCTGCCCACTGCGACACCGACGCCGACTCCGCTCGCCGGGCGCATCGTCCTCTGGCACAGTTGGGCCGAGGGTGACGGCGACGCGCTGGCCGCGATTCTGGCCGCCTATCAGCAAGCGGAACCCGGCGTCACCGTGGACACGCTCTTCGTGGCCTATCCCGATCTGCCGCAAGCCTATGCCGACGCTGTCGCCGGGGGCGGCGGGCCCGACCTGGTGTTGGCGCCCAACTGGTGGCTGGGCGACCTGGCGATGGCTGGCGCGATTCAACCACTCGATGATCTGGTCTCGGCGGCGGATCGGGAGTCCTACTGGCCAGCGGCGTTGGGCAATTTTGTCTGGCAAGGATCGTTGTATGGGCTGCCGACGAACTACGAGTTGGTCAGCGTCTTTGTCAATCGCGCGTTGGCTGACCCGATGGCGCTGCCCGCCACACTTGACGGCTGGTTGGCGCAGGCGCAACAGACGCCAACGCTGGGCATCGGTCTCTACAACAATCTCTACCATCTGGCATGGGGATTGTCCGCCTATGGTGCGCGGCTCTTTGACGAAGCCGGTGTGGCGGTGGTCGACCAGGGCGGCGACGCTGCGGGCTATCTGGCCTGGCTGCGCGCACTCAGCCAAACGCCAGGCAGCTACGTTGATCCTGACTATGGCATGTTGCTAGACCGTTTCAAGAAAGGCGAATTTGCCTATTTTGTGGACGGCCCATGGGCTATCGAGGAGTTGCGCGGGGTCTTCGGCGCCAACCTCGCCGTAACGCCACTGCCTGCCGGCCCGGCAGGGCCGGCGCAACCCTGGCTCAGCGCCGATGGCGTGCTGATGAACCCCAATCTGGCGCCTGAACAGCAAGCAATTGCGCTGTCGTTTGCGCGTTTTCTGACGACCGCAGAGAGCGGCGCCCTGATCGCCAGGCTGGGCAAGCGCCTGCCCGCTGCACGCAACACTGCTTTGGGTGATGACCCGTTGCTGACTGGCTTTGCCCAACAGGCGCGCAACGCTCAACCGCTGCCTGCGACGCCGGAGATGGCGCAGGCGTGGGGCTACGGCGGCGATATGTTCATCAAGGTGGTGGATGGCGACGCCGACCCTGCGGCCACCGTGCGCGAGACCGCCGCGTTGATCAACGACGCCAACGGCAAATAGGTGCGTCTTGCACAGACAACAGCGATCCTGATGAGTGAGACCTTCCAACTTTTCAACCTCGCCACGATGTCGGGGGTCTTCCCAGGCACGCGCACAATGGTCTATCAACGGGTGCGCCTGGCGGCGCTGGCGCAGGAGAATGCTGTCGCCACGATGCGCTGGGCGCGCCTCTTGTGGTACACCGCACCGCCAGCCTGCGTGGTCGAGCTGGAGGCAAACCCTGCAACCGGCGCCGCCGCAGAGCCGCTTGTGCGCATCCTGGCGCCGCCGCCAGCAACGTTGGGCGCGGTTCTGGCGGAGGCATTGGCGGCGGCGGGCTGGCGACTGGTCACCTGTGGCGGGTGTGCGCATTGGCAACTACACGCCGCCCAAACTCCTGATGAGCTGCCCACTGGTCTGTGCACGTGGCGGCGGGATGTAGAGTCGTTCCCTGACGCACTGACAGCACAGTCGCTGTTGGCGCTCTCCTGTGACCACTGGCAGGCCGCCGACGCGCCAGCGCCGACGCTGGCATTGGCGCCTCCTGGTGCGCTGGATACGGTGGCGCCGATTCGCAAGCGCGCCGAACAGGAAAACGACGAACGCTGGACGCTGGCCGGGCAGGTGCGGCGTTGGCTGCGCAGACCTGCTCCCACTACTGCCGCCCCAGCGTCCACATGGGCGGAGCGGGTCATCGAACGCAGCGGCGTCGGCGCCGGCGCCGAGCCATGCTTTGCCTGCCAGGGGCGGATCGCCAACCTGGGTGCACTGGTAGTGGCGACGCCCGAAGGCGATAAGCAGACCTTCAGCATCTGGCGTTGTCGCAATTGCTACACCTATTATCTCAACGACTGGATCGACCGTTGGGAGCGCACCGACAACCTGGAGACCGAAGAGCGCTATTACCGGCTCAGCCCGGCGGAGGCGCTGGAGGTGCTGGCGGTCATCGATAATGTGGTGCACGCCGAACACCCGGCGCGGCGCCATGAACGCGACGCCCAACGGCGCTGGATGCTGGAATTCTTGAAGGAGCGCGTCCTGCTCAGCCATCAAATTCGACAGGGACGCTAAACGAGGAGTGAGTCATGATCCTGGAAAGCCGGCCGCCGGTTGTCATTGCGGCCAAATATGATGAAATGCCATTCCCAATGATACAGCCGATGCAGGAAGTGGCGTTCGACCTGGGCGTCACGGCGACGGACCGCACCATCGAGCTGCGCGGGGTGGTCTTTCAAGGCTACAACGAGCATCAACTGCTCTTCGAGCAACAGTGGCCGGCGCGCATCGTGGCCCAACGGCTGGCGACCACTGACCTGACCATCGCGCCGGGCACAGGGATTGCCCTGCGCGGACTGCACTTCATGGCGCCCGCCTACGAAACGTTGACGCACATCGACGTGACGGTGATCGCCCGCGCCGCTGGTCGCGAGGTGGACGCGCAACATTCGCTCCAGATTCCGGTGCGCTTTCACGCGCAAAAGACTGATCTGCACTTCCCGCTGCGCGGCGCCTGGTGGGCGATCCAGGGCGCCGACTGGAGCGACCGGCACAAGCAGGAGGTCTTTTCGCAGACCTATGCCATTGATTTTGTGCGACTCGGGCCGGATAATCGCTTCTTTCGCGGCGACGGCATGGCGCTGGAGGATCACTATAGCTGGAACAAGCCAGTCTATGCAACGGCAGGGGGCAAGGTGGCCGCCGTCATCTACGACATGCCCGATCTGGCGCCTGGCGCCGTGCCCGACCCGCGCATTTTACGTGGCGACCTGCGCCGCATGCTGGGCAACGCTGTCGCCATCAGCCACGGCAACGGTGAGTTCAGTTACTACGGCTCGCTGCAACAGGCCAGCCTGGTTGTCAATGAAGGACAGGTGATTCGCCGCGGGGTGCTGCTGGGGCGCGTTGGCAACAGCGGCATGTCGCCGGGGCCGCATCTCCATTTTCACCTGGCGGAGGGGCCAAACCCATTCATCGACCAGGGGCTGCCGATGCGCTTCAGCCATTTTGAGGCAGGCGGTCAGTGGTTTGAGCAGCCAATGACAATTCCCACGCGCATGATCGTGATTGCACCTGCTGCTGAGGAATAGACGATGACACAAACCGACAAAGAATTGCCCTTGCTGACCACTGTAGATGACGAGACCTATGACGAACTGACGACCCTGATCGGTCAGCGCATCGTGCACGTCGCGTTGTGGGAGGATTCGCTCGCCGACGCGTTGGCGCAGCAAGCCGTCGCTCCTGACCAACAGACGACCTTCGACCTCGATCTCTATCTGGAGGATGGCGTCTACTTCGAGATGTACGGCGTCGCTTGCTTCGACGACCCCGAGGCGGAGGCCTGGCGCGGCCTGGCGCAGAGTGGCGCCCGGCTGGCTGCATTCGTCGCCGGGCGCGCGCAACTGAGTGACGTGGCCGTGGATGACGACGATGGGCTGGTGCTGGTGATCACAACACCGGATGGCCGGAATTGCTACCTCGTCGTCGGCGCCTGGCTGCTGGCGGAGTGGGACGAACTGCCAGACGCATGAACAGGACTTACGCATTTAGCTCAGCAACCTTCCCGGAAGCTCTTAGCTTCCAGGAAGGTGACACACTGGAAGCTGCGTAAGTCCAAATGAATTGACTTTTTTACAGGTTGCGCATCACACGATTTTCGTCTATCATGCATGCACCTGTATTGAACGCCTTTATCTCCAACGTCAAGGAGTGACGAACATGACCAGTACGATGTCAACCTCATCTGCCGGTGCGCGCCCTGCCGTCAGCCCGCTGATGGCTTCGCTCTATGGCGGCATTGCCACCGGTTTGATTGGCGCCGCCTTCATGCTGTTGCTGAGCGCCAAGATGCCGATCCTCTATGGTCTTGCGTTCATCCTGACCGGCGCCGGCCCTGTACTTGGCTATCAACTGGCGGCGGGTAAACTGGGACAGGACTGGAAGACACTCATCGGCGGCATTATCGGCTTTATCTTGCCGTTGCTGTCGCCGATCATCATCTGGCCCTTGTTGGTGTGGGCGTTCAACCGCAGCTTTGGCCTGGGCAAGGTCTGGCTGGGCAGTCTGCTCGGCTTTATCCTCGGCGTTGCGGGCTTCTTCTTGATCGGAACGATGATCGGCCAGGACCCGGCGTGGGTGGGTTTTGGCTGGGCGATGCTCTGGGCGTTGTGGGGCGGCGCGTCGGCGGCGTTCATGGCCTCCGCGGTGCGCGAATAAGGATGCACTTCATGCTCTGTGATCTCTGTGATCTTCCCGGAAGCCCCAGGCTTCCGGGAAGGTGATCCACAGGCATTGCCAATGGTTAGTTGCTTGAACGGCGGTCGTCTTTTCGACCGCCGTTTTGTTGCGCCCGGAGATTTTACGGCGTGGGCGCGATGTGTTGCGCCTGTGCAGTTTGGGGCATTCATCGCAGGTCACCGCTTCCGGCGCGACATCGGCGCCCCGTCACGCCGGAGGCGATGATCTGTGGTAACGACTTCGCCCCCAGCGTGAACCAGCGTGAAGTAGACCCTGCTGCAGTGACAATGTTGCGCAACTGACGGCTTGCCCCTATGATTGTTTCCATCTTGGATTTGCCGCTTTGCACGATTGGTGCGCACCGCCACGAAAGGTTACGCCATGGACACGGAGTTGGAATCTCGCCTCGATCGCCTCCATTCGCCCGGCGTCATCGACATGCACTTCGACCTGCCGCTCGATCTGTATGATCGCCGCGACCAGCACGGGCTGGTGCGCGATGAGTTTGTGCCCGAACTGCGCGCGGGCGGCGTGAGCCTGGTCGGGGCGGCAATCTTCATCGAGGATAAGGATTTGCCAGAGATGGGGCTGCGCGTGGCGCTCGACCAGGTCGCCCGCCTTTACGATGAGGTGGCATTGGCTGCCGAAGATGTCACCATCTGTCGCACCTTCGCCGAGATTGAAGCAGCGCGCGCAGCCGGCAAAATCGGCGTGTTGATCACGATGGAAGGCGTCGAGCCGCTAGGCACAGATTTGCACCTGCTGCGCGCCTTCTACGAGTTGGGCGTGCGCAGCGTGGGCCTGACCCACGCGCGGCGCAACGCCGCGGGTGATGGCGGCGTCTTTGCCCCATCGGGTTCATCGCCCGCCGGGCTGAGTCGCTTTGGCAAGGCTGTGGTGAGAGAGTGCCAGCGTCTGGGCATTCTGCTTGACCTGGCGCACCTGAACGCTGCCGGCGTCGACGATGTGTTGGCGATGACCGACGGGCCGCTGATTATCTCGCACACGAACCCGCGTCATTTTCACGACATCGAACGCAACAGCAGTGACGCCCACATCCGCGCCGTCGGCGCACGCGGCGGGGTGATCGGCATCAACGCCGTTCTGCTCAGCGCACAAAAAGAAAAGGCGACGCTCGACCACTATGTCGATCACGTGGCCTACGTCGCCGATCTGGCCGGAATCGACGCGGTCGGCATCGGCTTCGACTTCATTGAGTTCCTCTTCCGTCACTGGACGCCCGCACAACAGGCCGCCATCTCCGCCAACATGATCGAGGCGCATCACGCGCCCGGCCTGACCAACCACACTCACGCGCGCAACCTGACGCGCCAGTTAATCCTGCGCGGCTTTCATGATGATGAGATCGTGAAAATTTTGTACGGAAACTGGCTACGTGTACTGCGTCAGGTTCTGAGCTGAAGCCATAAGTGTATCAGGCGCGTGCTTCGAGGCTCGGCTCTGCTAACGAGGTTAATACACGCAAGATGCACATCGAGTTTGCGCCGGCCTTGACGTGGTTGTCATTGGGTGGCGGCGCCACACTGTTGCTGTTGATCTGGAACCTGTCGCTGCGCAGAATGGTGCAGCGGCGCACTGTCGCGCTGCAACGTGAGCTGACCAATCGGCAAGCAGTCGAGCACGCCCTGCGCAGCAGCGAAGCGCGCATGCGTCAACAATTTGAGTCTTCACCCATTCCCTGCTTTGTCTGGAAGGTGAGCGGTGCGCGCTTCGAGCTGATCCAGTTCAATGCTGCGGCGTTAACGCTGACGCAGGGCAAGGCCAGCGAGTTCTTGGGCATGAGCGCCGATCAGCTTTACGCCGATCGTCCTGACCTGCTTGAACGCTTTCGCACCTGCCACGCACAACAGACGAACCTTATCTTCGAGACAGCTTATCACGCACGCGGCACAGGGTTGGATCGGATCATTATCTTCACCTTCGCCTATATTTCGGCTGAGCTGTTGCTGCTGCACGCCGAAGATGTCACCGCGCACCGTCACCTGGAGGCGGAGCTTCGCACCAAACAGGACAACCTGCTGGCGCTCATCGAAAACGCCGACGGCAGCATCTGGTCGGTTGACCCCGCGTACCGGCTGATCACAGCCAACTCGGCGTTTCAGCGCAATTTGCGGGATGCGTTTGGCCGCGAGCTGGCGATTGGCGAGAATGTGCTGGAATGCGCAGATACGGCGCCACTGCGCGCTGCGTGGCGCACCTACTACGACCGCGCCCTGAGCGGCGAGCACTTCAGCATCGAGGCGCCCCAGGCGGCGACGTCGCCAGAGTGGATGGAGTACAGATTCAGCCCCATCCACGACCGGGATGGGGGCATCACGGGCGCCACCGTCTTTGGCCGACTCATCACCGAGCGCCGGCGCGCTGAGCAAGAGCTACGCGAAAGCGAGGAGCGCTTTCGGCTTGCCTTCGAGAACGCCAGCGATGGCGTCTGTCTGGTTGGGCTGGACGGACGCCTGCTGCGCGTCAATGCCCGCATGTGCGAGATCTTTGGGTACAGCCGCCAGGCAATGGAGGAGATGTCGGTCAATGATCTTACGCACCCGGACTACCAGCATGTCAGCCCACAGTTCATCCGCCGCGCCGTCGAAACCGGGAGCACGCGCGAGGAATTCGAGAAGCGCTACGTGCATCGCGACGGCCATCTGGTGTGGGGACGCGTGAGCAGTTCGTTGATTCGCGACGCGCAGGGCGAGCCACTCTACTTTATCTCACACGTCCAGGACATCACCGCGCGCCGCGCGGCAGAGGAGGAACGCGCGGTGCTGCAGGCGCAGTTATTGGAGGCGCAGAAGATGGAGAGCATCGGCAGGTTGGCGGGTGGCATCGCCCACGACTTCAACAACCTGCTGGCCGTGATGCTGATGCGTACGGAGATGGCGCTGCCGCTGGCCAGCGAGGAGTCGCCGATGCGGCGTCATCTGCTCACCATCCAGGCCGCAACCCAGCGCGCTGCCGAACTCGTGCGTCAACTGCTCGGTTTTGCCCGTAAACAGGTGATTGCACCCAAAGTATTAGATTTGAACGCAACGCTGGCGGCGTTGTTGCCTGGGCTGCGCCAACTGATCGGCGCGCCAATCGAGCTTGTCTGGCGTCCTGGCGCTGACCTGGGGCCGGTCAAGATCGATCCGGCGCAGCTCGACCAGATTCTGACCAGCCTGATGCTCAATGCACGCGACGCCATCACGGGCGCAGGCACGATTGCGCTCACCACACAAAACATCACTGTGCCGGCGGGCGACGTGGGCTTACGCGTCCGGGGCGGTAGCGTCGCGCCAGGCGACTACGTGGCGATTGCCGTGATCGACACTGGCGAGGGCATCAGCGCCGAGGTGCTGACGCACATCTTCGAGCCCTTCTTCACCACGAAGGAGGTTGGCAAAGGCTCCGGGCTGGGGTTGGCAATGATCGATGGCATCGTACAACAGAATCATGGCTACATTGCCGTCAACAGCCAACCGGGACAAGGCGCCGCCTTCCACATCTACCTGCCGCGCGCCCAGACCTTGCCCGCCGACAACGTCGTCGCAGCGCCAGGCGCGCAGCACGCTGCCACCATCCTGCTGGTGGAGGATGATCCTGCTGTGCTGGAGATGGCGCAGGAGGTGCTCACGCACCTGGGCTATCGGTCGCTCGCTGCGTCTACACCGACGGAGGCGCTGCATCTGGCGGCGCAGACGCCCCGGCTTGATCTCCTGATGACGGATGCGATCATGCCGGAGATGAGTGGTCAGGCGCTGGCCGCCCAGATTGTCGCCATCCACCCAGGCGTCAAACAGATCTTCATGTCGGGCTATTCCGCTGAGGCCATTGCACCGCGCGGCGAACTTGCCCCTGGCACGCGCTTTCTGCAAAAACCCTTCTCGCTGAGCGACTTATCCGCCATCGTGGCAACAACGCTGGCGTTGGAGGCGTAACTCAAGGAGGCGGCGACCGGCGTAGGTCACCGCCTCCGGCGTGACATGCGGGTGCGTCACGACGAAGGCGATGATCTACGGTGGAAGCGCCTGCGCCCGATGAAGGTGGCGAGTCTCCCTGTGATGCTCAGAGCCGCATGACAGTCAGCCCCCACTCACAGCGCGGCGGGCTACAACCTGGGCGTTGGCGCCGCGCTGCCACCAGTTGCGCACGTCATCGGCGGCGAGCGGCCCACCGTGCCCCACAAAGAGCCGCTGCGGTTGCGCAGCCAGGATGGTCTCCATGCTGGCGTGCAATTGCGCAAAATTCCCCACAAAGTAATGAAGCTGCGGCCGTGAGGCGTAGAGCGCGCCACCCAGCCGACCGCCCATCAACAGATCGCCCACGATCGCGTCGCCAGTGTCGAAGAGAATCGATACAGAACCGGGCGTGTGTCCCGGCGTGGCGATCACGCGGCCGGCGACGCCGTAAGGCGTCAGGTCAAACACAGCGTCGAAGAGCACCGACGCCGCCACAGGCGTGAAGGGTTTGTTGACGAAAGGTGTGATCAGCCGCGCCTCCAGCCCGTTGAGAATGCCCAACACGTTGCGCCCTGAGCGCGCCATGGCGTCGTCGGCGCGATGCAATGCCACGGGCGCGCCGCTGGCTGCCGCCACTTCATTGGCGGCGCCGACATGATCGCCGTGCCCGTGCGTCAGCAGGATCAACGCCAGGTCAGTCGGCGCCACCCTGGCACGGCGCAGCGCCTGCAAGATGCGAGCAGCGTCGCCGGGGGCGCCGGTGTCGACCAGCAACGCACGCTCACCCTGCACCAGATAGGCATTGGCAAGCGGCAGCTTGATAGGGGTAATCACCGTCGATGGGCGCATGGTGGACTCCTCTTTCAGGCTGGTTGCGGCGTCGTGCGGCGGCCGGGCGCAGCGATAATCACCAACAGGGCGCCAGCCAGCGCCGCCGCCAGCAGCGTTGCGGCCAGCAACGTTACGCGATCTGGCGCAAGCAATGGTTGTGCACGCAGCGCCTGCCAGGTCAGGAGCACGGTCAGGGCAAAGTAGCCAGCGCCGGCTGTCCAGATCAGCGCCACCCGGCGCGGCGTGCTGAAGCGTCGTGTGGCCCACGCCCGCGTCAGCAGAAAAGCCAGGAAGGGCAGCGCCTGCAAGCCGTGCAACCCAACGAAGTGACCGACGCGCAGGTCGCCGCCAGTGGTGCTCCAGCCCAGGAAGGGCAGCCCCGGCCCGCCGTCATCGACGCCCACACTGTGCGCGCCGGCGATGGTCACTGGCTGACCCATCTGCACCGCCGCCAGCGTAGACGGCGGCAGATTGGCGGTGGTCATCAGCACACCGGGAGCCATCCCCGCCAGCGAGATGATCAACCCCCAGCGGACGCCCCACGCCACCACCGGGTCAGGCAGGCGCTGAAAACCGAGCACGACGGCCAGCACGAAGTTTGCCACGGCCAGCGCCATGATGAAGATGCCCATGATGCTGAAGACAGCGCCATCGAAGGGCGTGGCGACGTTGAAATGGCTCGCCGTGTGGCGCAGCACTTGCATCGTGATCAACACCGTCTCAATCAACAGGGCAACGCCGGTGATGGTGGCGATAGTCTGCACCAGCCGGGTGCGCCCACGCACGAAAGTCAACAGCCATAAAAAGGTGGCGCCGTAAATCGCACCGGACAAGGCGAACTTTAGCGGCTTGATCCAGCCGTTCACGCCGCCGATCACGCGCGGATCGACGAACATAGCGATCAGCAACAGCGGCGTCAGCGCCAGGTGGAAGATCACAGCCAGCGCCAGCGGGTGGTTGAAGCGCCATGCGCGTTGCAGCAGAGTTCTGACTGCCCCAGGCGTCGCAAGGTGAGAGCTCATCGGTTGTGTCGTCATGGTAGGTTTCTCCAGGTTGATGTGAAAATTAGTGCACGTGGGCGCAAATAAGTTGCGTGCTGCGTAACGAGACGGAACACGTAACACGCAACACGAGCGTCATGGGTTTATTTCAGCCCCTGTGCACTGGAAATCAGTAGTGTTCGGTTGCAAGTGCAGGCGCGCGTGTTTTGAGCATACGGGTGCCCAGGTGCAACACCAGCCCCAGCGGCCCGACCATCAAAACAAAGAACAGAATTGGCGAGACGAGCCACGCACTGAGTTTCAGGCGGCGACCATCCCAATAGATCCAACGCCCCACGAAGAGATCGAAGGCCAGAAAGTGCACCCAGGCCACGGTGGCGCCTGCCGGTGAGCCAAGCAGCGCCGCCATAGTCGCCAGATCGGGATTGCTCAACGCCGGCAGGAGCGCCGGCAGGTTGGGCAGCACCAGCGCGGCGTAGAGCAGCGCCGCCGGCGCCAGCGGCCACAGCGACGCCATGACGCGTTCCGTAACGCGCCAGCGCGGCAGCAAGATCATCAGCAGCCAGAACGGCAGCACAAGTAGATTGCTGATCGAAAAGAGTGTTTCCATAGATCCCCCTATCTGCACCAAATTGTGTTGCGAACAAGACGAGCAATCAAGCAAGCATCACTATCATTGAATTGTATTCTAATATCGAACATTGTTCGGAAATGGCGCAAAAAAGCCCCGATGCAGGGTGCGTCGCATCAGGGTGAGTTAGCGGGCAGCGATGCCGGCGTACAGCACTTCGAGCGACCGTCGGTGCGCATCCAGGTCAGGCGGCTGGGTGCGTAGCATCGTCACCGCCAACATCGCCATGCCGTGCACCATCTGCCAGCAAGTGATCGCCATTGCCAGCGTGTCGTACTCAGGCTGCGGCGTAAAGACGCCTGCATCTACGCAGCGTTGCACTGCGTCGTAGAGCACCATGAAAGCCGGGCTTTGGCGCAGCATTGCCTCTGCTGGCGCGTTGGGCGGCGCCGCCAATGGCGCGTTGGTGAACATGAGCAGGAAGGCGTCGGTGTTCTCGATGGCAAAGCGCACATAATTGACGCCGCACTCGCGCAGGAATTCCCACGGCGGCAGCGTCGGGTCGGTGCTGCGCAGCGCCTGCGTCAACTGGTCGAAGGCTTCATCGCACACGGCGGCGATGATCTCATCCTTGCCGTCGAAATACTCGTAAAGACCGGCGGGGCTATAGTCGATGCGTTCGGCGATAGCGCGCATGGAAAGCGCCCCCACGCCCTCGCGACTGATGATCGCGCGTGCCGCGTCGAGGATGGCTTGCTGGGTGCGTTGGTGGCGCCGTGTGCGCGGCGAATGTGTGCCTGTCACTGTGAACTCCATTTCAATCCCGAACATTGTTCGTATTTTATTTCGTGTTTGGGATTTTGTCAAGCCCCAAGTTTTGAGTCAGGTGGATTTACCCGGACGATTGGTGATGGCTTGCGATAATTGTGTTTGATCCTGTAACCGGTTGAAAGGTGCGTGCTTCAGGATGTTTGGAGATCCATAGCGAAGGGGCAAAGTGCATAATGGGGTGATCCACGATGCGTGTTGAAAGGGGGCCAAACTTGTGGAGACTGCAACACGCATGATGCGCCACCAATCGATGGCGCATCATGCCTTACGTAGTTCGCATGAATTACTGTTCAATAGAGCCGTTCCGTGTCAAGTACGTTGCGCAGTGGATAGCCGTCCAGATAGCGTCGCAGATTGTCGCAGAATAATTCGGTAATGCGTTCGTTTTCGCGGTCGCTAGTGCTGGCAGAGTGAGGGCTGATCAGCACGTTGTCCATCTCCCACAGTGGGCTGTTAGCGGGCAAAGGTTCCTCCGCAAAGACATCGAGTGCGGCGCCGCTCAGCTTGCCTGTCTGTAACGCCGCGATCAGCGCCGATTCATCGACGGTGGCCCCGCGACCGATGTTGATGAAGAAGGCGCCATCGTGCATGGCGGCGAACTCGGCGGCGCCCAACATCTTGTCGGTCTGCGGTGTATGCGGTGCAATCATGACGACGATGTCAGCTAGAGGGAGCATAGCGCGGAGCTCCTGTGGTGGAAAGATGCGGTCGACATGAGCGACTGGTGCAGTGCGATTGCGTGCGGCCACGACATTCATGTTGAAGGCTTTGCAAAGCCGCGCTACCTCGCCACCGATGTTCCCGAGCCCTATGATGGCGATGGTTTTTCCCTGGAGATCAGTTGTTGCAAAGCGTTCCCAGTGACGCCGCCGCTGGCTCGCTTGAAGATGCGCCAGTCCCCGGTAGTGGTTCAGAATGCTCATCACACAGAATTCAGCGAGTGGTATGGCGTGCACGCCGCTGGCTGTCGTGAAGATCGTGCCTGGCATACGGACGTCGTAGCCCATGCGTTTGACAAACTGACCGATGCCGGCGCTGGTAGCCTGGATCCAGCGCACGTTGGGCGCAAGGTCGGGCAGGTCTTCGTGATGCGTGTGGTCAAAATCGAAAAGGATGTCGGCGCGAGCGAGCAATTCTTGCCACGCTGCCTCTTGTGCGGGGCTGCGCGTCATGGCTTCGCCGACATGATCCGCCGGATACCGGGGCCGGCGCAGCAGGGCTGGTTCATAGATCACGTGCAGGCGTGCATCCACAGATCGCACGCGCTCCACAAAGTTGGGCTCCAGGTAACTGGCGATCAGGACAACCGGCGCAGTGGGGCGATTCTCAGACATGGCTATCTCGCGTTTCGCTTGTGTGCAGTGGAATGGAGTTGAACATGAGCGCTATCAGGTGGGCACGGCGACAGTCTGTCCGTTCTCTTGCGCCGAACGATAGAGCGATGTGATCACGTTCATGTTGCAGGCGGCCTCTTCAGGACTATAGCGCGGGGGCTGACCAGTACGCACGCAGTCAGAAAAATGTTCCACCATCAATCGATATTCATCGACGCCGGTAATGGTCTGCTCCTCCGCGTCGCCGTAAACTTTACGCAAACGCAGGATCGTATCGCCAACGCCCGGCAGGTAAGCGCGTGGCAGTTCGAGCGTGGCTTCCGTACCCGCAGCCAGGAAGGTCTCGCGGCGCGCCAGGTTCAGCGCCGAATCAAACTGACCGGTCAGCCCATTGGGAAAACGCAACAGGCCAACCAGCCGTTCGTCGACACCGTTAGCGTGCCATATCGCTGTTGCCTGGACTTCGACAGGTTCGCATCCTGCAAAAGTGCGCAGCGCATTGACGCAGTAACAACCTACGTCCATCAACGATCCGCCGCCCAGGTCGGCCTGTAGCCGAATATTAGCAGAGTTGGTGACGCGGAAGGTGAAGGCTGCGTGCATATGGTGAAGTTCGCCGATCGCTCCACTGTGCACGAGGTCGAGCGCCGCCGTGATCTGGGGATGGAAGCGATACATGAACGCTTCCATCAACTGCACGTTGTTCTCTTTGGCTGCAGACGCCATCTCACGACACTGGCTGGCATCCATTGCCAGAGGTTTCTCGCACAGGATGTGCTTGCCCGATGCGGCTGCTCTCACCGCCCACGCGAAGTGCAGGCTGTTGGGTAACGCGATGTAAATGGCGTCAATGTCAGCGTCGTCGAGGAGAGCTTCGTAGCTGCCATAAGCGCGCGGAATGCCCAGTTTGTTGGCAAAGGCCTGAGCTCGTTCAGTGTTGCGGCTGGCGACAGCGACGACTTCATTGTTGGTCGCCGCCTGGATCGCGGGAATCACGGCGGCGCGGGCAATGTTGGCCGTTGAAAGAATACCCCAGCGAATTGTCATGTTCATGGTCATGTTCATGAATGTCTTCTGATGGCGTGCAAATGTGTCATTTCTGTCAACCATCGTTGCGTACGGTTGGGTCCAGCGCATCGTGCAGCCCTTCGCCCAGGAAGTTGATGCAGAGCACAGTGACCAGGATCGCCAGTCCAGGAAAGATCGTAAGCCAGGGCTTGGTCGCCATTGTGCTTTGTGAGTCTTGTAGCATGTTGCCCCAAGTCGGCGTGGGTGGTGAGATGCCCAACCCCAGAAAGCTCAGCGAAGATTCGATGATGATGGCGGCGCCAACGCCCAACGTTGCGCCGACGATGATTGGCCCCATCACGTTGGGTATGATATGCCGACCGATAATCGTGGCATTGCGGCAACCCATCATGCGTGCAGCCATGACAAAATCCTGGCGCTTAACTGAATGCACCGAACCGCGCACAATGCGAGCGGTCGGCATCCAGCTCAGCAGGCCGATGATCAGGATGATGACGACGACTGACGCCTTAGTGTAGGAGCTGAGGATGATAAGCAGCGGCAGCGATGGAATGGCGATGATGACTTCAGTAAAGCGCATGAGCACATTGTCGGTGCCGCCGCCGTAGAAGCCGGCGACAGCGCCCAGCACAGCGCCTATGCTCGTTGCCACCAGTGCAGCGAAAATGCCGACGGTCAGCGAAATGCGTCCGCCGTAGAGCAGACGTGTGAAGGCGTCGCGCCCCAGATCGTCGGTGCCCATCAGGTGTTGCAGGGAGGGCGGCTGGCGCGTGTTGCGCAGGTCAATGGCATCGAATTCATAGGGCGCGATCCAGGGAGCGCCAAAACACATAATGATCAGGATGATCAGCACGACGCCTGAGATCATAGCCGGTTTGTGGCGGCGAAACTTGCGCCAGATGATTTGGGTCTGCGTGAGCGGCGGGCGCATCTGCGCGCCTAACGCGTGGTCGATGCTGACAGTGGATGTGGACGTCACTTTTGCCTGCTCTCCAAAGGTGTCAGTCGTAGCTGATGCGCGGATCGAGCCATCCATAGAGGATGTCTGCCACAAGGTTGAATAACACGACCATAATCGACCCCATCATGATGATGCCCATCAGGAGTGGATAGTCACGTGAATACATGCTTTGAATGAACAGGCGCCCGATGCCCGGCCAGGCGAAGATCGTCTCCGTGATGACCGCGCCAGAGAAAAGGCCAGCAATATCGAGCGCCATAATCGATACAACAGGGATGGCGGCGTTCTTGAGCGCATGGAGCAGCACGACGCGGCGCTGACGTAGCCCTTTCGCGCGCGCCGTGCGCACGTAGTCAGAGTTGATGACGCTGAGAAAACTTGTACGCATATAGCGCGACCAGCCCGCAATGTAGAGCAGGGATAGCACAACTGCGGGCATAATCAGATGCTTGAGCTGATCCACAAATCCAGTGTCACCCACGGTTTCGCGGCCTGAAGAGGGCAGCCAGCCGAGCTGCACGGCAAAGACAAGCTGGAGAATCAGCCCAAACCAGAAGACAGGCATGGAAATCCCCAAGAAGGACAGCCCCGTCCCCAGATAATCCAGAATGCTGTATTTATGAATGGCGCTGTAAACGCCGAGCGGCAGGGCAATTATAGCAGCCAACAGATAGGCCAACAGCATTAACTCGACCGTTGCCGGCAGTCGCTCCAGAATCATGGTGAGCACAGGCTGAGCAGTAGTGTAGCTATAGCCAAGGTCGCCGGTCAGCGCCGCACCCAACCAGCGAAAATACTGGATGAAGATCGGTTGATCCAGTCCGAGGCGCGTCCTGTAGGCCGCCAGGATTTCCGAACTCACGAAACGGCCAGTCGATAGCAATGTCGTTTCCGGCCCGCCAGGCGCGGCCTGAATGATCAGGAAAATAATGATAGAGATCCCAACAAAGAGCGGGATCATCTGGATGGTGCGGCGAATTACGTATCGTCCCATGCCAGGATGCTCCGTGAATGGTTCATACGCCGAAAAACGTCACACACGCGAAGCTGAGGATAGGGAGAGCAAGATGCCAGCGATTGGTGGAAGTCGCTCGCAGGTCGAGCGCTCCGGCATGCGCTGGCATCTCAGTGCTCTTCCCTCTACATCAACATCGACAATTCGTTCGCCTTACTGCCCAAGGCTCCATTCGTAGACATTCCAGAAACTGCCCAGATTGGTGCCACTGCCCTTGAAGCCCTGCAGGTCCTCGCGCATGGCGTAGGGCAGCACGTTGTAGTAAATCGGCAGTTCACGGCCTTCTTCGGCAAGCATCACCTGCACCTTATCCATCAATGGTTTGCGATCCTTGAAGTCAAAGGCCTCGTCGGATGCTTTCATGGCTGCATCCAGTTCCGGGTTGCAGAAACCGGTGAAATTGTTCGAACCGTCGCATGAATAGAGCGCGGTCAGGCTCGGGTCGGCTGGGATGATCCAGCCACCGACGATCGCTTCCCAGTCTTTGGAAAGCCACTTCTGCAGCCAGGCAGCGTTCTCCAAGTCCTCGAACTTGACTTCGACGCCGACCTCCTTGAGCATGGCCTGAATCGCCTGGGCGATGGCCGTGCGTTCGGGGCGGCTATTGCGATTGATGATCGTGAAAGAAAGGCGCTCGCCGTCTTTTTCGCGGATGCCATCGGCGCCGGGAACCCAGCCGGCGTCATCCAGCATTTGTGCAGCTTTGGCCGGGTCATATTCGTAGACAGGCACGTCCGGGTTGTGGTATGGACTTGTAGGGCTGATGCCAGAATTAGCGATCTGCACCGTACCCTCCATCAGCCCATCGACAATCGCCTGGCGGTCGATTGCATGGAACAGAGCTTTGCGCACATTCGGGTCGCCGAATAACTTCTGGCCGCGCGCCGTCGCCACATTCATCTCGAAGATGATCCATGAGTTGGCGGGCACCAGCTCCACCTTGTAACCGGGCAGGTTTTGAACTTCCTTGACCTGGTTCGGGAGAATCTGGCCGATGTCGTACTCGCCAGCCTTGAGCGCGTTGAGGCGCGTGTTGGGGTCAGGGATAAAGCTAAAGACGATCTCGTCCAGCTTCGGATAATCGGGACCGCGCCAGTAGTTGGTGTTCTTCTCGACACGGATATACTCGCCCGGCTTCCACTCGACAAACTTGAAGGGCCCCGTCCCCAGGGGGCTGCGGTTGTAGCCGTCGTAGGTCAGGATGTCCTTGCCTTCCAGAACATGCTTGGGCAGAATCGTATCGAAGAGCGTGGCATAGGCGGCAAAGGGTTTGTCCCACACAAAGACAACAGTGTACGGATCGGGCATCTGGCATTCCTTGATGCCCATGTAGTCAGTCTGATTGTAGACCGCCGAACCGGCTTCGCTTTGAATGAAATCGAGCGTAAAGCAGACATCCTCGCTGGTGAACTCTTCGCCGTCATGCCACTTCACGCCTTCATGCAGACGCCACGTCATCTCAATCGCACCGTCGTCTTTGGTGACGATGCCGCCATTTTCGACAGTCGGGATTTCCTTGGCCAGCACCGGCACATAACTGTTGTTGTTGTCACTCATGATCAGGCCGTCGATCATGGTGATCTCGATGTCGGTCAGGTTCTGGCTGGTGAGCGCGTTCAGCGTATCGATCTCTGCGCCATAGGCAACGCGCAGGATCTTCTTGCCGCCATCGGTTGCAGCCGGCTGCATCCCTGTCGATGGGCTTGCACCGCCAGTTGGCGCTGCAGATGGCGCGGCGCATGCCGTGCTCATCATCGCCACGATCACCAGCAATGAGAAAATTGACAACCAAGTTTTCTGCTTCATCTCCGGTTCTCCTAAAAGTTACAGTGGCACGAGTTGTACAGTTCGTCTGGTATGGCTAGGTTGGCTAGTTCACGATCATTGGCGCCTCCTTACTGTGCATCGTACATGCTCAGTGTCTGCAGCGAGTGCATTCTGCCGTAAAGGTACTGGAGATAGTCATGCCTGCGGGCCGGAGGAATCGCATTGTATGCGGCGGTGACCGCGTCCTGCCCAAACCAGTATGACCAGATGAGCACGGAGCGAGCGGGTGCGGCGATGAAGCGCATGCGACTGTCCACCCATCCCTCGCCGCCGACAAGAGCGTTGGAGCGCAACCAGTCGCGCACAGTATTTTCTGGCTCACCCAATGCATGCAGTCTCCAGGCGGCCACCGTGCCGATGCCCGATCGGTAGCGGGTCAAGGCCTGTTGAACACGGTCGTCGTCACTGTCGATCCAATCCAGCAGGAAAAGGCCGTGGTCGGCGATTCCCTCAAAAGGGGCGGAGCTGGCGGTGTTGACGACTGAAAGCAGGTTATCGGCGGGCGCTTTGCCCTCGGCGTAGAAGGTTTCTCGCCGCTTGAACTGAACATAGTGGCCGGGATAACATTCGTGTACGGCCAGATGCTTCAGGCCGGGGCGCGTCAATACTGGATCGATGTTCAGCTCAACCTTGCGCGCCAGGTAGTTGCAACGTGCATTGAAGGCCACGCCGCTGACGCCGACGACCTGCATGCCATCTGATTTAGGGGCAGGGATGTGCAGAATCTGTTCTGTGCGATTCCAGGCCTCGTCGCAAAGTGCGGCCAATGTATCAGCGACTTCGTCAGCGGGTACGCGGTTGCGTTCTTGCCACGCAGCAGCTTGCTTTTCCAGGTCGCCCGTATACCCCAGAGTGTTCAGCAGCGTGCGCAGTTCAGCGCACAACCCATCCAGTTCGACAGTGCTGGCCGGCGCAGCGGACACATGCAGAAATCGACTCAATTGGTCGGCAAAGGCGAGGCCGTCCGATCGCCACTGTATGAAGGCAAGCGTCGAGTCGCACAACTGGTCGTAGTAGCGACGCCGATCCGCCTCAGGGAGGCTGGCGGCGTCGTGCTTCAGTTCCCGCCAGTCGGCTATGGCTTCAGCGTAATCTGTGTATGGCGTTGGCTTGAGTGCGCCAAGTGACATATCGACGACGACCAGCCCGTCTTCGTCCTTGCTCTCGCGACGGTAGAGGATGTCCACACCCAGCAGCGCACGGGCTGCCCGCTCGCCGTAGCTTAACGTTGCATTACTGAGCATGAAGTGCCTCCTTGCGCATCGCGGCCGCGATTAAGGACACCGGAATCGAACCAAAAGACAAGAACTGATCGTGAAATTTGCGCAGGTTGAAGTGACCGCCAAGTTGGCGTTGCAAGTCGCTGCGCAAGTCCAAGATCGTATCGCGTCCTACGAGATACATGAGCGCAGCGCCTGGAAACATGCTGTTTTTGACGGCTTCACCCCGCGCCGCTTCTGGCGTCATGGCTGTGCGCTCGGCATAGAAGCGAGCGGCTTCGTCCAACGTAAACTCACCGCGGTGTAGCCGTATATCGACCACTGCGCGCGCTGCCATGCGCAGGTCGGCGTGCACCTCGCCAAATTCTTCGAGTGGCGTCAGGAAACCCTGCTCGGCCATCAGACGTGTGGCGTAACAGGCCCAACCTTCGGCCATCGTCCCGCCGCAGAACATGGCGATACGCGCTGCACAGTCGATAGCTGCCACCTGACCGATGGCTGAAGCGCTGTGGTAGGCGTACCAGTTCTGCACATGATGTCCCACACCGCCGTGGTGGATGACGTGATTGAGCTTGATCACACTGTCGTTAGTCGCCCGGAGGCGGCGCATTTGTTCGGTCTCGGACATGGATGCATCGATGGGCGTAACAAGATAGTGATGCACTGGCGGGCGCTGGAATGCGGCTGGAGCGCGATAAAAGAGAAAATAAAGATAAGGCGCCGCCTCGCGCGCCCACATAGGCTGCGGGACGTACTCAATGGGGAAGTCCGGCCACGTGAGCAGGTCTGCCTTGAGCACAAGTTGACGGCTCTCTTTCCACAACGACGCATAGCGAGCCAGATAATGGTCAACCGTGGGGTGTACATCTTCCAATCCGGCCAGCGCCTGACGCCAGTCTGCTGCACCGAAATCGGCGGCGTGCTCGGCAAGATAGGCCTCGGCGGCCTCCATTTGCGTCAGTGCATAGGCGAGAATCTCGTCGTCGGACTGTTCCAGGCAGTGCCCCTCATGCAGCAGCAGGTTCAGAGCCTCCACCCCGCAAGCGGGCGCTGCAATCGCCTGGCGGCGTAAATCTTGTTGCAGGTATTTTTCATAGCGAGCGAATGCCGTCAACGCAGCATCGGCTGCGGCGCGCAATGCGGGCTGTTGCGCTGGCGACTGCCCGGCTAGCAGGTCAATGCCGCGTCCCAAAAATGCTTGTGCTCCTTTGCATTCGCGCAGCGCGCGTTCAGTCCATGCCAGCGGCGCCTGACGCACATTCTGCTCACCCTGAGACAGCAACGCAGCAATTCCATACATGCGCTCAATCGCTGCTTCAGCGCGTTCTATGAAAGGGGCAAAGGCGGTCAGGAAAAGGCTGATCACGCCGAAGACCGCCTCACCCGTGTAGAGCGATGGGTTGCCGCGTTGGAAGTGTTGCGAACTCAATTCCCACTGCTGAATGCGCAAGAAGCCCTCTGCCAGACGTTTATCGATGCGTTCGATCGGGGACAACGTGGCATCGTCGATCGCAGCGGCTTCCTTGAGCAAGCGCGCCATATCGCTGGACAGCGCTTCAGCGCCCGCCGCTGAAAAGTCCGGCAATTGATGATCAAAACTATGCACGCCGATGAAGGTTGCGTTCACCGGACGACGGCGGTAATACGATGTAAAAAAGCGCGCCAGCCAGGCCTGAAAGTTGCTGTTCAAGGTGCATCCCTTTCCAATGGCAAATGCACCCACCGCTCCTCGTGGAACGAACGCTCCACGGCATTGATGGTCTCTTGCACCCAGGCGCCATCATCGAAGTTGCCCTGGTTTCGCTCACCGCCGTCCAGCATTTCGTCGATAAAATCACGAATCAGATTGGCGTAGAAGAGTGAGCGCCATGACTCGCGCGGGTGACCACCTGGCGGATAGAAGCGTTGCGGAATCTCCACCTCTTTGAACTCTACTCCATCCGGCGTCGCGATCTTGACGGTTTCAGCTACTCCGAACTCCTCAACCAGCCGACAGATGATTGCGCCCTTTTCGCCGTAGAGTCGCACTTCAATGCCTGGATAGTTGCCAATCGTCACGAAGCTAGTCTGGATCGAGGTCAGAACGCCGTTGCGAAATTCGCCAATATAAATGTCGCCGTCGTCAATATTCATGCGCATCATGCGGCCTGTTTCGCGCACCATGCGTTCCGGGATGAAGTTGCGCATCGTTCCCACCACACGCTGCAAGTCAGCGCCGACCCACCAATGGCTGATGTCGATCACTGGCGCGCCATACCCCTCGAGAGAGGAAGTCTGGAGCACCGATTGGTCAGCATGGATGTCAACCTGGCGCAAGGGCGTCATCGGATCGAGCCACTGCGAATTCTGTTCGTAGCCGTTGAAGATAAATGGGCGACCAGTGAAGCCCTCGTCGATCAGCGACTTGGCAAATTGCACGCCAGGGCTATAACGAAAGGTGAAACCGAGCTTGGTTTTCAGTCCTTTGGAGCGCGCCAGGGCGGCGGCGCGCCGCGTCTCACGGTAATCGTAGGCCACTGGTTTTTCGCATAGTACGTGCTTGCCGGCCTCCAGCCCTGCCCAGGCAAGCTCAAAGTGAGTTGAAGACGGCGTGCATACATCAATTACATCGATTGAAGGGTCGCCCACGATCTCTTGCCAGTCAATGGACGCCTTTGGGATATTGAATTTGGCGGCAAAGTCACGGGCACGGTCGCCGACGGGATCGCAAATGGCGACAAGCTCACAGCGAGGATCGCGCCGCCATCCTGGAATATGGGCAAAGTTAGCCCAGGCGCCAGCGCCAAGAACGGCAACACGTAGCTTGCTTTCCTGCATGTTAATTCTCCGCATTCGTACAAAGATTTACAATGAGGACTTACGCATTTAGCTCAGCAACCTTCCTGGAAGCTCTCAGCTTCCAGGAAGGTGACACACTAGAATCTGCGTCAGCCCAAACAATGATCGATGCTGCGCTGTCTGTCAGCCTGTGGGAGCTACTGCCAGGGCAAACGTTGTTTCGGCAACCATATTCACTGCATCAGTTTGTGCCTGCTCATTCTGTTGCCCCCGAATATAATGTCGGATGATGGCGCGCCGGCCGATCTCTGGATTGCGGCTTTGCAGCGCCTCGATCACCTCTGCGTGATAGCGCACGACATCGGCTACGTTCAGCATCTTTTGTTCCAGGCTGCGTAGAATCAGCGCACCGATGCGACCACTCAGGCTTGACCATAACTCAAGCAAAAGCTCTGACCCGCCTAGTTCAGCAATCATCTGATGAAAGGTCAGATCATGTTGGATTAATTGGGGCATGTCCCTGGGCAGGATGCACTTGCCCATCGCATCGACCTGCTGGCGCAGGGCGTCCAATGTGGCATCGGTAATCTGTGCGCCGCCGATTGTAACCGTATACGCCTCTACGAGCGCGCGCATCCTGCACAGTTCGACCGCTTCGGCCTCCGACAGGCGTGTCACAAAGGCGCCGCGTCGAGGATTGGTCTTGACCAACCCCCGTTGTTCCAGCATCAAGAGCGCCTCGCGCGTGGTTGACTGGCTGATGCCATATTCCTGCGCAATCGAGAGCACCGTCAAACGATCTCCCGGACGCAACTCGCCGGATAAAATCGCACTGGACAACGTGCGCACCACCTCATCAACCAGGCGTGAATGTTTGCTGTGCATGCCGTCTCTCGAAGTGAATTGCACGGATCTACACGAAACGCGCCACACAAATTATCGATAATCGACAATTTACTGCGGTTTTGAAGAAATGTCAAGCACTATTTTTCGACTTTCGACGGTTCTGCTGCATGGCGGAGACGCATATCGCGCCATAGTCGCCGGTGAATCGATTCACCGATTGAAAGCCCCCCAACACACAATCGCCCCAGGTTGACGCCCGCCCTTCTGCTTTTCCCGCTTCGTGGTAGACTGTTGCACATGGCGATTCGTGATACGCGCACACAACAACTGTTTCCGCTGCGCTTCTGGCTGCTTGTGGCTGGCGTGGCGGCGATCATCGCTGGCCTGCTCTGGCTGCTGTTGACCTTTCCCAGCCAACCCTGTGAGCGGTGCGGCGCATCACCCACACCGGCGTTGCGCTTGACGCCGGGCGTGGTGGCGACGATGAACAGCGCGATCTTCGCTTACTCTCCCGGTTGGCAGGTGAGCGAGGCCGGCGCCGACCCTGCAGAGCCGGACGATCCCTTTACTGAACCCGCGGGGGTTATTACCTTCACCTACACCGGTGACGCACTCTGGTTGTTGCTGGCGCCGGGCGATTACTGGGCCTATCTCTACGCCACGGTGGACGGTCAACCCGCCAATCGCCTGGCGAACATTGCTGGCAATGTCGACAGCGCAGGCGCAGCGGCGGGCTACACGACGTTGCTGGCGCCGGAAGTGGCTGGGCAACCGGATGCAGAGCGCCTGCGCTGGGTGGAGGTGCAGCGGATGCCAACTTTCCAGAGCGCAGCGGGCGCCCAGACGGGGGAGCATAGCGTTCGTTTGGAGTTCTGGCGCGGCTGGGGGCAGACGCCGCTGCGCGCCGTCGCCGTCGACCCGCCGCTCGAGGCGTTGCTGCCACCCGCCTCCCGCCGCCCACAGTGGGAGGCGCCGCTGTGGCCCGGCGTGTTGTTGATGCTGGCTGGGTTGGTGGCGGCGATGACAGCGCTGGCGCAACGCCTGCTTCTTCGCCGCGCAGAGCCAATGCCGGGGGTGGGCATGAGCTGGCTGCGCGTTTCCGACGCCTTGGCGTGGCGTCTTGGCGGGAGCGCTCTGGCGTTGGGCGGAGGGCTGGTCGTCCTGGGCACGGCGAGCGATCGCTGGCCGGTGGCGTTGGCTGGGGTGGCGTTGCTCAGTGTGGCTGGCGTGCTGCGACCGACGTTGTGGTTGGCGGCGTTGCTCTTTGCGTTGCCCTTTGCCTATGCGGTCGATCTGCCGCTGCTGCCGGGGCGCGCGCTGGGCATCGTCGATGTCGGCGTGCTGGGCGGTGCGGCGCTGTGGATCGGGCATCTGGCGTGGCAGTGGCTGGCGGGCGTTGCGCCGTCGCGCCCTGGCGCTCCCCTCGACTGCTGGCAGCGCACTACGTTGATATTGCTGGCGCTGCTGGTCGGCTGGGCATTGGTCGCCAGTGTGGATGTGCGTTACCCGGCGCTGGCGCTGCGCGAAGGACGCGTGCTCTTTCTCTATGCGCTGATCTTTGCGCTGACGCTGGTGGGCGTGCTGCGGCGCACGCCGCGCCAGGGAAGCGACCGCTGGCTGCTGGTGGCTGGCTGGCTGCTTGGCGCCACGACCGTCGCCGCGATCGGCTTGGGGGGCTTGATCAGTGGACAAGGCTTTGTCTCGGCGGCGGAAGGGGTGCGCCGCGTGCAGGCGCTTTACGATTCAGCCAATAACCTGGCGCTCTATCTTGATCGAACGCTGGCGGTGACGCTGGCGTTGGCTCTCTTCGGGCGCGGTTGGCGGTGGCGAGCGTGGTGGGCGGGATTAGCCGCAGTGCAGGGCGCCGCATGGCTGCTCACCTTCAGCAAGGGTGCGCTGTTGCTCGCCGCACCAGCGATCGTGCTGACATTGGGCGTGGGCGGCTTCTGGCTGTTGCGCCGGCGCGGGGATTCCACAAGACCGCTGCTGGCATTGGCGCTGTTGAGCGTGGCGGCAGGGCTGGCGCTGCTGCCTTTTCTTGGCGCCGAACGCTTTCAGCGGCTGCTGGATTTCGAGCAGGGCACTGGTTTCTTGCGTCTACAACTCTGGCGCAGCGCCTGGCAAATGGCGCTCGATCACCCGGTGATGGGCGTCGGGCCGGATCAATTTCTCTATGCCTATCGCAGCAACTATCTATTGCCGCAGGCCTGGCAGGAACCGAATCTCAATCACCCGCACAACCTTGTGCTGGATTGGTGGACGCGGCTGGGGCTGGCAGGGCTTGTCCTCGGCCTGGGCTGGTTGGGCGCTGGTGTGTGGAGCGTGAGGCGGTGGCTGAAGCGGAGCGCGGCTTCCAGCCAGGAGGCCGCGCTGGCGCTGGGTTGTCTTGCGGCGGCCGCGGCTGGTCTGGCGCATGGGCTGATCGATGTGAGCTACGCGTTGCCGGAGTTGATGCTTGTCTGGGTGCTGATTTTCCATCTTGGCGCGGCATCCTTGCCCCTTCCGGGACACAACGGCGCTTTGCACCCGCCGTGCGAACAGCCGTGAAAGTGGGATTGTGCGGCTGGGAGCCGCATCTACTCGCCCTTTTTGGGGGTCTCGTTCATCAGCATACCAGGTGGCGGGGTTGTGCGGCTGGGAGCCGCACCTACTCGCCCTTTTGGGGGGCTCGTTCATCAGCATAGCAGGTGTCGTGGCGTGGTTGTGCGGCTGGGAGCCGCACCTACTCGCCCTTTTTGGGGGGCTCGTCCATCAGGCGTGGTTGTGCGGCTGGGAGCCGCACCTACTCGCCCTTTTGGGGGTCTCGTTCATCAGCGGGGTTGTGCGGCTGGGAGCCGCACCTACTCGCCCTTTTGGGGGGGCTCGTTCATCAGCATAGCAGGTGTCGTGGCGGGGTTGTGCGGCTGGGAGCCGCACCTAC
>Ga0272446_1000982_pt1 | contig 42968 bp, 42 predicted proteins | sample YNPCB0061_FD_194587 | JGI IMG/M metagenome (GOLD analysis project Ga0272446, IMG submission 194587) | Hot spring microbial mat communities from Yellowstone National Park, WY, United States - YNP-CB-006-1 | ecosystem: Environmental > Aquatic > Thermal springs > Hot (42-90C) > Sediment | place...
AGGTCTTCCGATCCGGACCATGAACCATCTCGACGTGCCCACCACTCTGTCGCGGGGTGGAGCAGCCCGGTAGCTCGTCAGGCTCATAACCTGAAGGTCACAGGTTCAAATCCTGTCCCCGCAACCACACCAAGCGGCTGTCTGCCATGCTCGACGTCGCTGTTTGTCGGGGCGGTGTCTGCGGCTCGGCGACTGCCTGGTGATCGTTGAGCACCCCGATGATCTGTTCCTGCGTGAACCTCGTTCGGTTCATCATCCGTCTTCCCTCGATGGGCTCCAGCTCGGGACGGGGTGTCCACGGGCACAGTGTCAGAGGGAACCCGGCGACGACGCCGCACGGCAGGCGCGGTAGGCCGGGGTCAGAAGCTCACGCGGCTTTGCTCGGCGACGGTGACCGAGAAGGCGGGAAGCAGCGGCGCGATCGGCTGGAAAGTGTAGGTCGCGGTGACGCGGTAGGTCATCAGCTGGTTCACGTCGGTTACCCCGCAGCCTTCGCAGGTGACGGTTAGGCCGCCGCCCAGGAAGGGTGCGCGCGTACGGGCGAGCGTCTGCACCTCGGCAGCCGGCCTCCCCATCGATGCTGCGCGGACCGCCTCCGCCGCGGCCTGGCGAACCGAGACGAGCGTGAAGGCATAGCGCGAGAAATCGACGATCGCGAAGGCAAGGGCGAGGAACGCCGGCATCACGGCCGCGAACTCGAGCGCGGCGGAACCGGCCACGCATCGGCGGAGCGGGCGCATGCGCCCGAGCCGCGCCCGCTCAGCGGACACGGGTGACCGCATCGCCACGCAGCGTCGAGGGCAGAACGAAACCGCCGACGCCGACGATCGCCGAGAAGGGCCGTGTCACCGTCACGGTGACATAGGTTCCGGCTGGCTCGCCCGCGCATGGCGTGCCCTCGCACGATACCGTGGAGGTGCCGGCGCCCGGGCAGGCGCAGAACGGCGCGGAGGCGACCACGGTGGCGCCGGCGCCTGCCGTCCCGAGCGCCGCGCCCGTGGCGGTGGCGATGCCCGCCTGGTCGGTCGGGAAGCTCATCGCGAACTGCGCGCCCGCCCGGGCCGCGTTCTCAAGCCGGATCGCCTGCTGCATCGCCGCGCCGATGTCGGCGATCCCGGCAAGCAGCAGCACCATCGCGGGCGCGATGATGCCGAACTCCGCGGCCGAGGCGCCGCGCCGGCAGCGGATGAGCGCGCGCAGCGCGCGGCCGGTCGTGATCATCGCAGTCGCGATCATTCCACGAGCCTCACGATCCGGATCTGCGGCAGGTCGCTGCCCGGGTCGAGGCCGAGTGCGGCGCAGCCGGCGACATTGATGGTCTGCGTCGTCGTGCCGACGAGGCTGATCGATTCCCCGATGAACGCCTTGCAGGTCGAGTTCACGCCGCCGAAGTTGCCGTTGATCTTGAGGTCGGCGGACGGGAAGTAGAACAGCCCCTGCGTGGTGATGCCCGCACCGCCGTTCAGCGTCACGTCGTTGCCGGCCGCCGCGCGCGGGTCCTGGTACATCAGGATCCCCCGATAGGCGCCAGAGCCGCCGATCAGGTCGATCGTCGCGCCGCCGTTGATCTTCGGCCCGCCGACCGTCCCCGGGTTGCCGGTGAAGACGAAGGTCACGCCGTTGCCCGGCGAGCAGGAGGGGCAGGAGATGCTGGCCTGCGCAGTCACGTCGAGGCTTCCGTTCTGGATCACGTAGACGCCGGGCGTCATCGTCACCGTGCCCTTGAGACTGACGCTGCCGCAGTAGCGGCCCGCCGACATGGTGGCCGACTGGTTCGAATTCACGCCGTAGTTCGTGTGGGTGCAGGTGCCGCTCTGCGCCGGCAGCGGGATGCCTGTTCCCGGCACGTCCGGCGCGAAGGGGTCGGCGATCGGCGGCTGGAAGGAGGCGGCCGGGCGCTGGAGGGTGACGTTCTGCGGACTGCTGATGCTCACCGTGCCGACCGCGCTCATCGTGAACGCGTTCACGGCGGCGGAGCCGAACTGCCGGATCGAGGTGTTGGAGGCGAGGCTGCAGTTGGGCGCGTTCACCGTCGCGTTGCCGCCGGCCTCGAGGTCGTTCTCCTGGGTCAGCGCGCCGCCGGCCGAGCCGAGCGCGAGCACGCAGGCCGCACCGCCGCTGATCGGAAGGGCCATGGCGACGGCGCGCGTGCGAACCGTCGCCGCGTCGCCGAGGAACAGCGCGGCAAGCTGCAGCGGCACCTGCCGCTGCACGACCACCTCGACGGCGCGCGCATTGCCGGCATTCGGGCCGGACACGGGGGGCCGGCTCACTGTGACGGTGGTGCCGCCGGCCGAATGGGCGAAGCGGTTCCTGGCGCTCGTCTCCCGCGCCGCCGCCACCGCGTCACGGTTGAACGCCGCCGCGATCGCCCCGGCCTGCGCGGCGGTGTCCGCCGCTGTCTGCGCCTCGCGGCGGATCACGTACCAGGCGCCGCCCTCGGTCGCGAGGCCGGCGAAGCCCACCAGTGCGGTCGCCATCACGCCGAAGGCGATCGCCGTCGTGCCGTGCTCGCGGCGTGCGAGCGCGGCCAGCGGCGCGGGGAGTCGCGCCGCCGGCATCGTTGTCCAGGGAGGGGTCCGCATCCCGTTCCTTCTGGCGGAGGGGCGCATGCGGCAAGCCAAGCCCATGGCGGTTAACGTTCGGTAACCGCGCATCGGCTCCCGGTCTGCCGCGACATCCGCGCCGCGACGGACGGTACGGAGAAGAAACGGCAGGCGGCCCGCGCCGTGCTCAGGCAGCTGCGGTTAACCCCGCGTTAGGCAATGCCGTGCGACAACCTTCGCGACCGTGAACGGCCGGTGAGACCGGCGGTCACTTTCCGGGGCGTAAGCCGCCCGGAGCGCGACGGACCCAGAAGAGGCGGAAAGGCTCCCGGCGGTGCCCTGTCGAGTGATGTCGCGGTGTTCGGGAAACCGATTGGGAAACCGATTCCGGCCGCCCCCTGAGCGGGGATCGGGTCCGGGATCAGAGACAGGGATGGGACATGATGCTGAAGGGATGGACCTACGTTGCGGCTCGCCTCTCCGCACTGCGCTCGGACGAGAAGGGGGTGACCGCGCTCGAGTACGGCGTGATCGCCGCCGTGACGATCGTCGTCGGCCTCGCCGCGTTCAGCACGATCGGCGGGCTGCTCGACGGCACGTTCAGCTCGATCTCCAGGTCGCTGCAGTCGAGCACCGGCGGCGGCGGCTGAGCCGCCGTTCCACCCTGCGGCCGGGCGGCCGCACGGCACCGAGCGGGGTCGTCCGAGGGCGGCCCCGCCGTCGTTTCAGGCCCATGACGGTCGCGCCGCGCCGCCGACGGCAGCGCTGAATGGCTCCGCTCCTCGCGCTCGCGATCATCCTCTGCCTGCTCGCCGCAGGCTGGCGCGACCTCGCGGTGCGCCGCATCCCGAACGGCATCGCCGCCGCCGTCGCCGCCGCTGGCATCGGCATCCGCGCGCTCGAGGGCCTCACCGCGCTCGGGGCCAGCGCCGCGGCGGCGGCGCTGCTCTTCCTCCCTCTGTTCCTGCTGTTCGCCCGCGGCTGGCTCGGCGGCGGCGACGTCAAGCTCGCCGCCGCCATCGCGCTCGGGCTTCCGCCCGCCGCGGTCTGGCCCTTCGTCGTCGTGACCGCGCTCGCGGGCGGCGTGCTCTCGGCGCTCTACCTCGCCGCGATCCGCGCCCGCCCGCAGCGGCGTGGGCCCGCGGGACGCGGGCGCGGCCTCCTCCGGCGGGTCCTCGCCGCCGAGGCCTGGCGCATCCGGCGGCGCGGCCCTTTACCGTATGGTATCGCATTGTGTGCGAGTGGTGTGCTGCTGACCGCAACCGGCCACCTTCAGGGCTGACCGATGGCCATTCGCATCGTCCTGATCGCACTGATCGTGCTCTCGGCCACGGCGCTCGCGGTCATCGGCGCGCAGACGCTGATGCCGCCGCGCACGGTGGTCACCGTCGCCGAGCCCGCGGCGCCCACCACCGCGCCGCCGGCCACGGCCGCCCGGATCCTCGTCGCGGCGCGGCCGCTTCCTGCCGGATCGCTGCTTCGGAACGAGGACCTCGCGGTGCGCGATGTCCCGGGACCGGACCTCGAGGAGGGCTTCCTGCGCGACAGCGCAGAGACGCGGGCGGAGCTCGCCGGCGCGCTCGTCAGGCGCTTCCTCGACACCGGTTCGCCGCTCGTGCTCGGCGACGTGCTGCGCCCGCGCGACCGCGGCTTCCTCGCCGCCGTGCTGATGCCGAACCGGCGTGCGATCACCGTTGGCGTCGATGCGGTCACCGGCACGGCCGGCCTGATCTGGCCGGGAGACCGCGTCGATCTCCTGCTCACCCAGACGCTCGATGAGCGCGTGGCCGTGCTGTCGCGCCGCGTGGTCGGCGAGACGGTGCTGAACGACGTGCGCGTCATCGCGGTTGACCAGCAGCTCACCCAGGGCGCTGCCGGTGCGAACGCGAGCCCCGACGGCAAGGTCGCCCGCACCGTCACCCTCGAGGTGACGCCCGAGGAGGCGGAGCGCGTGGCGGTGGCCGCGCAGCTCGGCCGGCTGTCGCTGACCATCCGCTCCATGGCCGTCGAGGCGATCGACGCGCCGGCGTCGCGCCGCTCGGTGTTCGGGGGCGACGTCTCGCCGGCGCTCGCGCAGACCGATCCCGTAGAGCGGCCCGTCGGGGCTCGCCTCCGCATCATCCAGGGCGACGAGCGGCAGGAGGTCGTCTTCCCATGACGCGCGCGCGCCTGCGCCACCTCGTGCTTCTCGCGGCGCTCGCCTGTCCGGCGCTCGGCCCTGTTCCAGGGTGGCTGCGGGCGGCCGAGGCGCAGACGCGACAGTCCGTCTCCGTCGAGGTCGGCGGCGGGCAGCTCGTGACGCTGCCGCGCGCCGCCTCGACGGTGTTCGCCGCCGACCCGCGCGTCGCGCGCGTGCAGGCTGCCTCCCCCACCACGCTGTTCGTCTCAGGGGTCGCCCGCGGGCGCACGGTCGTCGTCGCGACCGCGGCGGACGGCAGCGAGATCGCAACCTACGAGGTGGTGGTCGGCGGACCCGCAGGCCCGCCCTCGGCCGCCGGGCCCCGCCCGGGCGGCACGGGGGCGCAGGGCCCGGCCGCTGCGGCGGCGATCGAGGCGGCGATCCGGGCCGCGATCCCGCGCGCCTCCGTCTCGGTCCGCCGCGTCCAGGGCGGCATCGTCCTCTCGGGCGAGGTGCCGACGCCGTCTGACGCGCAGATGGCCATCGGCATCGTGCGAAACGGGCTCGGCGAGAACGAGCGGGTGTTCGACCAGCTCCGCACCCAGGGCGTGATGCAGGTGAACCTGCGCGTCCGCGTGGCCGAGGTCTCGCGCGTCGTCACGCGCGAGCTCGGCTTCAACTGGCAGGTGCTCGGGAGTTCCGGGAACTTCGCCTTCGGGTTCCTGACCGGCGGTCTCGCCGGCGGCGGCATCGGCCGGCCGATCGCCGGCACCGCCAACAGCCTGCTCGGCGTCGGCTACAGCGGCGGCTCGTGGGACGTGAACCTGCTGATCGATGCGCTGGCGCAGGACCAGCTCATCTCCATCCTCGCCGAGCCGAACCTGACGGCGCAGAGCGGCGAGACCGCGTCGTTCCTCGCCGGCGGCGAGTTCCCCGTTCCCGTGGCGACGCAGAACGACCAGGTGACCATCGAGTTCAAGCAGTTCGGCGTCTCGCTCGCCTTCGTGCCGACGGTGATCGACAACGGCCGCATCAGCCTCCGCGTCCGCCCCGAGGTCAGCGAGCTGACCGAAGATGGCGCGATCAGCCTGCCCGTCGCCGGCGGCGTGGTGCGCATCCCCGCGCTGCGCGTCCGCCGCGCCGAGACGACGGTCGAGCTCGGCAGCGGCCAGTCCTTCGCGATCGCGGGCCTGCTGCAGGACGGCGCGCGGATGACCGGCTCGGGCTTTCCCTACATCAGCGAGCTGCCGGTGATCGGCGCGCTGTTCCGCTCCGACCGGTTCCGGCGCAACGAGACCGAGCTCGTGATCATCATCACGCCCTATCTCGTGCAGCCGGTCGCCGATCCGCGCGCGCTGCGGCTGCCGACCGACGGGTTCAGGCCCGCGAACGACATCGAGCGGATCCTGCTCAACCGCCAGATCTCCCGGACCACCCCGCCGCCGCGCGTGCCCGGGCAGGCCGGCTTCATCCTGGAGTGAGCGCGATGGCCCGACTTCGCCTCGGTTTCCTCGGCGCGCTGGTGCTCGCGTCAGGCTGCGCCGGCCTTGCCGACCCGTTCGAGCGGCCCGGAACCTGGACGCCGCGCGGCGCCAACGACGCCAACCTGCGGGCGATGATCGTCAACCCAGCCGACCTCGAGCGCGGCGAGGGCGATCCGCGCGGCCGCGGCCGGCAGGCCGCGAACGCGGTCGAGCGCCTCGAGGACGACGCGGTGAAGCCGCTGCCGGACGTGCGCACCTCTCCCGGCTTCGGCGCGACCTCAGGCACGGGAGGGGCCGGTGCTCAGCGCTGACCGGCAGGCGGCCGAGGCGCCGGGCGAGGCGGATGCCGCGCGCGCGCTGCCGCTGAACCGCCCGCTCGCCGCCGCCTACACGGGCGACGCGGAATCGGAAGGCGTGCTGCGGGCCGGCCTCTCCGAGCTCGACGGCGGCGTGTCGTTCCAGCGCGGAACGATCCAGGCGGCGATCCGCGATCTCTCGCGCAACGCGACGCCGCAGGTGCTGATCGTCGATGTCTCGGGAACGGCCGATCCGCTCGTCGCCCTCGACGACCTCGCGAATGTCTGCGAACCCGACGTGAAGGTCCTCGTGATCGGCGACCGGACCGATGTCGGCTTCTACCGCGAGATCACCCGAAGCCTCGGCGTGATCGAGTACCTCTACAAGCCGCTGACGCGCGACAACGTGGCCCGGCTCTTCCTGCCCGTCGTGAAGGGACGGATGCCGGGAGGCGGCGCGCAGCCTGGCGGCCGTGTCGTCACCGTCACCGCCGCGCATGGTGGCGCGGGGGCGACGACGGTTGCGACCAACCTCGCGATCCAGCTCGCCGAGACCTCCCGCGGCTACGTCGCGCTGGTCGATCTCAACCTCCAGGATGGCGCGACGGCACTCGCGCTCGGCATCGCTCCCGGGGCGGGGCTCCGCGTCGCGCTCGAGGAGCCGGGCAGGGTGGACGAGCTGTTCCTCGAGCGCACGGCCGTCTCGGTGTCGGACCGGCTGAGGCTGCTTGCCGCCGACGAGGCGCTCGAGGCGACGCCCCGGCCGACGGCCGACGGCGTGGGCCGGCTGATGACGATGCTGCGCCGGCGGTTCAACTACGTGATCGTCGACATGCCGAGCCCGGCGGATCCGGCGCTGCGGTCGGTCTACTCGCTCGCGCAGACGCGGCTCGTCGTGCTGACGCCGGACGTGATCTCGCTCCGCGGCGCCAGGCGATTCCGGAGCATGCTCGCCGCCGTGACGGGCGACGACCGAGCGATCACCCTGCTCAACCATGCCGGCATGCCGGGCGGGCTGTCGGCCGCGCTGATCGAGCAGGGGCTTGCCGAGAAGCCGGCGCTGTCGCTGCCGCACCTGCCGAAGCACCTGCTTGCCGCAACCAACCTCGGAGTCGCGGCGGTGACGAGGAGCCGCGCCTTCCAGTCGGCGATGTTCCAGGTCACGCGCGAGGTGTCGGGGCAGCGTGTGCGGAAGGAGGGGTGGCTGCACCGCCTGCTGCGGCGATGAGCGGGTTCGGTCGCCGCACCGAGGCGGCCGCAGCGCCGCCTCCGCCGCCTCAGCCGCCTGCGCCTGCCCCGGCCGTTGCCGCCGCGGCGGCGCGCCCGGGCCTCTCCGCGGCGCCCGCCGCCGCGCAGGGCGCCGGCCGCGACGCTGCCGGCGCGCGGCTCTGGTCGCTCGTGATGGAGCAGGTCGATCCCGCCGTCGCCGCCGACATGGGCGTGGAGGAGCTGCGCGGCCAGCTCGAGCGGCTGATCCACCAGCTTGCCGACAAGCACCGGATCGAGCTCTCCGCGCGCGAGCAGGCAGCGCTCGCGCGCGACATCGCCGACGACATGGTCGGCCTCGGCCCGCTCGAGCCGCTGCTGGCCGACGAGTCGGTCACCGACATCATGGTCAACAGCCACGACAACATCTACGTCGAGAGGGGCGGTCGGCTCGAGCGCGCGCCGATCAGGTTCCGCGACGCGGCGCACGCGACGTCGGTCGCGCAGAAGATCGCTGCGGCGGTCGGCCGCCGGGTCGACGAGTCGAGCCCGATGGTCGATGCCCGGCTCGCCGACGGAAGCCGCGTCAACATCATCCTGCCGCCGCTCGCGCTCGAGGGCGCCTGCATCTCCATCCGGAAGTTCGCGCGCAAGCGGATCGACTTCCTGCGCATGGTGGAGTTCGGCTCGCTCAGCGCGCCCTTCGCGAGGCTGCTCGAGATCGCCGCGCGCTGCCGGCTGAACATCCTGATCTCCGGCGGCACCGGCTCGGGCAAGACGACGCTCCTGAACGCGATGAGCCGGCTGATCGACCACGGCGAGCGCATCGTCACGATCGAGGACGCGGCCGAACTCCAGCTGCAGCAGCCGCATGTGGTGCGCCTCGAGACGCGGCCGGCGAACCTCGAGGGGCGCGGCGAGATCACCCAGCGGGACCTCGTCAGGAACGCGCTGCGCATGCGGCCCGACCGCATCATCCTCGGCGAGGTGCGCGGCGCCGAGGCCTTCGACATGCTGCAGGCGATGAACACCGGCCATGACGGCTCGCTCGGCACGCTGCACGCGAACACCACGCGCGACGCGCTGATCCGCCTCGAGAACATGGTGCAGATGGGCAATCTCGGCCTGCCCGTGAAGGCGATCCGCACCCAGATCGCAAGCGCACTCGACCTCATCGTGCAGGTCGAGCGGATGCGCGACGGCGTCCGCCGGGTGGTGCAGCTGAGCGAGGTCCGCGGCCTGGAGGGCGACGTGATCACCATGAACGATCTCGTCTCCTTCGAGTTCGACGGCGAGGACGCGCGCGGCCGCATCCGCGGCGAATGGCGCGCGGCCAGCATCAAGCCCGGCTTCGCCGACCGGCTGGCCTATTTCGGACTCGAGGATGCCTGGTCTCAGGCGCTCGGCGCCTTCGCGGGACGGTGAGCATGTTCGGGCTCGCTCCGTCCGCCGCCGCGCTCCTGCTGCTCGGCCTCGTCATCGCTCTCTCCCTTGCGCTGCTGCTCGTCGAGGGGCGGCGCCGCCGGCTCGAGAGCCGGCTCGCCGAAGCCGCGCGCGGCGCACGCGGCCAGCCGCAGCAGGCGCGGCCGGCGCGAAGCATCCAGCTCGCAGAGCGCCAGGGGCGCGGGCGGCTCTCCTGGCTCACCCGGCTGATCGCGCTCGACCTCGCCCGGCCCCAGGAGCATCCGGCGCCGTGGCCCCTCGTCATCCTCGCGGCGATGGCCGGCGGCGCCGTTGCCTCGGTGTTCTTCGGGGTGCTGGTCGGGCCCGCCGCGGCGACGCCCCTCGGCATCGCCACGGCGCTGCTGATCGCGCGCGCCGCCTTTTCCCGCGGCACCGCCACCTATCGGGAGAAGCTGTTCGTGCAGATGCCCGATGCGATGGGCATGATCGTGCGCGCGCTCAAGGCGGGCATCCCCGTCAACGAGGCGATCCGCACGATCGCCCGCGAGAGCCCCGAGCCGACGCGGCGGGAGTTCGCGCAGGTCGCCGCCGAGCAGGCGATCGGCGTCGCCCTCGAGACGAGCCTGCTCGCCCTGCATGAGCGCACCGGCCTGCGCGAGTATGGCTACTTCGCGGTGACGATCGCGCTCCAGCAGCAGACCGGCGGCAGCCTGACCGAGACCCTCGACAACCTCGCCGACGTGGTGCGCAAGCGCGTCCAGATCGCCGCGCGCGGCCGCGCGCTTGCCGGCCAGGCGCGCATGTCCGCGGTGATCCTGACGGCGATCCCCTTCGTCGCGCTCGGCGCGCTCTCGGTGCTGAACCCGCGCTACATCGCCTTCTACGTCACCCACGAGAAGGGCCCGTTCATCGCCGCGCTCGCGCTCGCGCTGCTCGGGGCCGGGGTGATCGTGATGCAGCTGATGATCCGCAGGAGCCTGTCGCTCCGATGATCCGGATTCCCGACCTTGCCGACCCGCTGGTCGTGAAGGCGCTTGCGGCGATCGCCTGCTCGGTGGTGGCGCTGATCGTCGCCGCCGCCTGGCTTTCCGAGAAGGATGGCATCGAGCGGAAACTCGCCGGCAGGATCGCCGCGCTCGGGCAGCCGCCGTCGGCGCCGGCCCAGCGCCGGGCGCGACGCCTCGATGCGGCGGCACTCCTGCGCGCGATCGGCGAGGCGCTCGGCAGCACCGCGCTGATCTCGGCGCGTGACCGGCGCGAGCTCGAACGCGCGGTCGCCGCCGCCGGCCTGAAGCCGAGCGCGGTCGTTCCGGTGCTGATCGGCCTCAAGGTGGTGCTGCTGTTCGCCGTGCCGCTCGCCCTCTGGGCGTTCACGGCGCTTCGCGGCATCGGCGGGATGCGGCAGGTCGCGACGGTCGCCGCCGGCGTGCTCATCGGCCTGCTCGGGCCGAACTGGGTGCTCGGCTGGATGCATGCCCGCCATGTGAGGCAGATCCGCACGGGGCTGCCCGACACGCTGGACCTGATGGTGATCTGCGCCGAGGCCGGGCTCGGGCTCGAGAGCATGGTGGAGCGGGTGGCGATCGAGATGGCCCCGTCCAACGGCCCGATCGCGGCCGAGTTCGCCACACTCTCGAACGAGCTCCGCCTGCTGTCGGACCGCCGCCAGGCGCTGCTGAACATCGGCCAGCGCACCGACGTCGAGGGCCTCCGCCGGCTGTCGACGACGCTTGCGCAGACCATCCAGTACGGCACGCCGCTCGGTCAGGCGCTCCGTGCGCTCGCCTCCGAGATGCGCCAGGAGCGCCTGACCGCGTTCGAGGAGCGTGCGGCGAAGCTGCCCGCCATCCTCGTGCTGCCGCTGACGCTGTTCATCCTGCCCTGCCTCGTGCTGCTGCTCGCCGGCCCGTCCTTCGTGCAGCTCATCGGGGCATTCAAGTCCTGAGGAGGGACCCCATGCGCCGCGCGATCCTCTGCCTCGTCGCCCTGATGCTCGTCTCGGGATGCGGCATGCTCGGCGGCCGAGGGGCTGACGGGCCGACCACGGCCAACCGCCTCCGCCTCGCGGCCGTGGCCGAGGCGAACAACAACCGCGAGGTCGCGCTGTCGATCTACCGCAACGCCGCCCTGGCCGATCCCGACAACCCGGAGGTGATCGCGCAGTATGCCCGCGCGCTCGCCGAGCAGGGCGCGGCGGCCGAGGCGGTGCTGGTGATCGAGGAGGCGTTGAGCCGCAAGCCGGGCGAGCGGCGGCTGATCCTCGCGCTCGGCAGGACGCATCTGCGCCTCGGCGACGCGGCGAACGCCGCCGCCACCTTCGAGCGGCTGCGCTCGAGCGCGCCGCGCGACGCCGACGCGCTGAACGGCCTCGGCGTCGCCGCCGACCTCGAGGGAAATCACGCCGCCGCGCAGCAGCGCTACCGCGAGGCGCTCGCCGTCGCGCCGCAGCATGTCGGGGCGCGCAACAATCTCGCCCTCTCGCTCGCGCTCTCCGGCGACGCCGAGGAGGCGAAGCGGCTCCTGCGCGCGCTGCGCTCCGAGGGCAACGTGACGGTGCGGGTGCGACACAATCTCGGGCTCGTCTCGGCGATCGCCGGCGATACCGCCACGGCCCGCCAGCTCCTCGGGCCGGAGCTCAGCGGCGCGGAGCTCGACAGCGTCGGCCGCGTCGCCGCCGCCCTGCGCGAGGGGCGCTGATGGCCCGGCGGCGGGTCGGAAAGCCCCGGTTAACCGGCCGAGCCCATCGTCTTCAGCGACGGCGGAGGGGAGCGGCAGGGTGAGGCACGCGCTGCCACCGGGCCAGTGGATGCGACGCCGCGGGGGCACGCGGCGGTGAGCGGGGCCGTGCTCGACACGACGACGGATGGCGCGTCGCCGCGCGCCGGAAGTGGCGACCGGCTCTGGCTGCTCGCCTTCGCCAACGACCCGCGCACCGAGCAGATCCTCCGCGAGGTGGTGCTCGGGGCCACGTCCGATCGGGCGGAGGTGCGCCGCGGCGACGTCACCGCGGCGACGCGGCTGCTCGCCCACGCGCCGACGCCGGCCGTCCTCATCGTCGACATCGGCGGCGTCAAGGCGCCGCTCGCCGCGCTCGACGATCTCGCGCGCGTCTGCGAGCCCGACGTGAAGGTCCTTGTCGTCGGAGATATCGAGGAGGTGGACTTCTATCGCGAGCTGACGCGCACGCTCGGCGTCACCGAGTACCTGCCGAAGCCGCTGACGCGCGAACTCGTCGCGTCGCACTTCCTGCCGCACGTGACCGACCGCAAGCGGAACGTCCCGGCGCAGCGCGGCGGGCGTGTGGTGATGGTGGCCGGAGCGCGCGGCGGCGTCGGCGCGAGCACGATCGCTGCGAACCTCGCCGTGCATCTTGCCGCCGATGGCAGGCGGCACGTCGCGCTGGTCGACCTCGACCTGCACCGCGGCTCGATCGCGCTCCTGCTCGGCACCCAGCCCTCGGCCGGGCTGCGCACCGCGCTCGAGGCGCCGGAGGCGATCGACCAGCTCTTCCTCGACCGCATCTCCGAGCCGCACGGTGACCGCCTCAGGATCTTCGCCGCAGAGGAGCCCGTCGCCTCGCCGCTGTCGCCGCGCCCGGATGCCGTGAGGCGGCTGCTCGAGCTGTTGCGGGAGCGGTTCAACCAGATCGTGGTCGATGCGCCCTCGGGCTACGCGCCGATGCTTCAGGCGGTGCTCGACCATACGCACCAGCGGGTGCTCGTGATGGCGCCCGATCTCGCGAACGTGCGCGACCTGCTGCGCTTCCACGCCCTGCCTGCCGCGCCGGTGCAGACGAGCCGCGCGCTCGTCGTCGCCAACCAGTGCGGCAGGCCCGGCGCGCTTTCCGCCAAGGCGCTCGCCAAGGCGCTCGGCTTCGCTCCCGACATCGCCGTGCCGCATCTGCCACGCCAGGTCTCCGCCGCGGCGACCCTGGGGGTGCCGGCGCTCGACCGCGCACGCCCGTTCCGCGATGCCATCAGGGCGCTCGCCGACGAGATCGTTCCGGGCCGGCCTGCCGCCGCGCCGCGCGGCCTGATCTCCCGGTTGATCCGCCGCTGAGCCGGGCGATGGCCTGGGGCGTGATCGACGCGCCCCGGCTTCTCCGCGACCCGCCGGGCCTCCATGATGGCGCGATGATCACAGGGCCAACGGGATACCTGCGGCGGCGCCTGGCGAGGATGCGCGCCAGGCTCGCCCGGCTTCTCCATGCGCCGCGGACGACGCATCCGGCGCTGACGCGCCTGATGATCGGGGTCAGGCCGCCGCCGCTCGTGCGGCTCGCGAACGAGATGGCGCCCGATGACGCGCTGCTCGCCCGCGTCGCGTCGTGCTTCGCTGCCGCGCGCCGGCTCAACGCCGCGACGACGGCCTCGATGTGGGACGAGCACGAGAGCCTGCGGGCGCCGTTCATCGACGCGCTCGCGGCCGGCGACCTGGCGGCGCTTCGGAACGCCTTCGACGACCTGTTCGGGGGCGTGCTGCTCGACGGCATGTCGCACGGCAGCAGCCTGTTCGCCGAGGAGGCGCGGAACCCGTACGGGCGCGGCTTCGTCGGGCTGCGGACGATCGACTGCCTGCTCTCTCTCGCCGAAGCCGCGGGCGAAGCCCCGGTCCCGTGCTATGCCCAGATGACTCTGCTGCGCTATCTCGAGACGCTCGCCGGCGACCACGCGGCGCTGCTCGCGCGGCTCGAGCGGCGCCTCGGCTTCCCGCTCGCCATGCCGGCTGCCGGCCGGCCCTATGTCGTGCGCCTCGATGCGCGCGCGATCGCGCCGGACGTGCTGCGCCACGCGTATGTCGCGCACCGGCTTCGGCAGCTCGGCCTTGGCCCGCGAAGCCGGGTGCTCGAGATCGGCGGCGGCTTCGGGATGTTCGCGCTGTGCGCGCGGCGGGCCGGCCTCGGCGCTGTGACCATCGTCGACCTTCCCTTCGTCGGCGCGATCCAGATGGGCTATCTCGGCGCGGTCATGGGGGGGCGGCGAGGTCGCGGGCGTCGGCGAGGCCGAGGCGGCGGTGACGCTGCTGCCGCCCGACACGGTCGCTGCGATGGCCGACGACTCGTTCGACGTGGTCGTGAACTGCGACTCGCTGCCCGAGATGGGGCGGGCGACCGCGCTCTCCTACCTCGGCGAGGTCCGCCGCCTCGCGCCGCGCTTCCTCTCGATCAACCAGGAGGCCGGGAAGGTGCACGGCGGGGTGCCGCAGAACCGCGTCGCCGATCTCGTCGGGGAGGCGGGCGGGCTCCGCCGCGCGAGCCGCCACCGGCACTGGATGGAGCAGGGCTATGTCGAGGAGGTGTTCGACCGCGGCTGAGCGCCGCGCCCCCCATCTCCCATGACCGTGCCTCGCCTCCTGCGCAGCATGCCCTGCCAGGGAGGCACCAGGATGGCTTGCCGCGCGTGGCGGCGGTCGGACGGCGGCAGCGCCGCCCCGGGTCGGTGCCACGCGCGCCGGGCCGGGAGTGCCGGTATGGTCGTCCTGATCGGGGCGCTGCTCTCAGGGCATTACCGCCACCCGCAGCGCGTTGGTGGTGCCGGAGGCGCCGAAGGGGACGCCCGCGATCACCACGATCTCGTCGCCCTGGCGGAGGAACCCCTCCTGGGCGGCGATGCGCAGGCTCTTCGAGACCGTCTCGGTCATGGAATGGACATCGGCCGTCATCACCGGGTGGACGCCCCAGACCACGGCGAGCCGCCGCGCCGTCTCCATGCGCGGCGTGAGGCCGAGGATCGGCGCGTCCGGCCGCTCGCGGGCCATCCTGAGCGCAGTCGCGCCGCTCATCGTGAAGGTGGCGATCGCCTCGGCCTCGATCGTCGCGGCCACCTGGCGGGCGGCGGCGGCGATCGCATCCGCCGTCGAGCGTTCGGGCGGGTTCCGCGTCGCGTCGGCGATCTCCCGCCAGGTCGGGTCGGCTTCGACGCGGGCGACGATGCGGTCCATCATCGCCACCGCCTCGCGCGGGAAGGAGCCGGCCGCGCTCTCGGCCGAGAGCATCACCGCGTCCGCCCCGTCGAACACCGCGGTGGCGACATCCGAGGCCTCGGCGCGCGTCGGCGTCGGCGCCGAGATCATGCTCTCGAGCATCTGGGTCGCCACCACCACCGGCTTGCCCGCGCGGCGGCAGGCGCGGACGATGCGCTTCTGAGCGAGCGGCACCGCCTCGGGCGGCAGCTCGACGCCGAGGTCGCCGCGGGCGACCATCACGCAGTCAGAGAGCGAAACGATCTCGTCGAGCGCCTCGAGCGCCGAGGGCTTCTCGAGCTTCGACATGATCCAGGCGCGGCCGTCGATGATGCGGCGGGCCTCCTCCACGTCCTCGGGCTTCTGCACGAAGGAGAGGCCGACATACTCGATGCCGTGCTCGAGGGCGAAGGCGAGGTCGCGCCGGTCCTTCTCGGTCAGCGCCGGGATGGGCAGCGTCACGTCCGGAACGTTCACGCCCTTGCGGTCCGACACCGGGCCGCCGACGACCACCTCGGTCTCGAGATGGTCGGGGCGGGCGCGGGTGACGCGGAGCCGCACCTTGCCGTCGTCGATCAGCAGCGTCGCGCCGATGCGGGCCGCGGCGATGATTTCCGGGTGCGGGAGGCAGACGCGCGTCCGGTCACCCGGCACGGCCGAGAGGTCCAGCCGGAAGGTCTGGCCGGTCTGGAGCGTGACGCGCCCGCCGCCGAAGGTGCCGACGCGGAGCTTCGGCCCCTGCACGTCGGCGAGCACGCCGATCGGCCTCCCGGCGCGCTTCTCGAGCGCGCGGATGGCGGTGAGCCTGGCGAGATGGTCCTCGTGTGTGCCGTGGCTGAAGTTCAGCCGGAACACGTCCGCCCCGGCATGGAACAGCGCCTCGATCACCTCCGGCGTCGAGGACGCCGGCCCGAGGGTCGCGACGATCTTGGTGCGGCGGTGGCGCCGCAGCGCGGGCTTCTGTCGCATGGCTTCTCCGGGCTAGCGCGGCGCGACCAGAATGGCGCGGATGTCGTTGACGTTGGTGAGTGTCGGGCCCGTGACCACGAGGTCGCCCAGCGCGGCGAACAGGCTGTAGCTGTCGAAGCCGGCCGCGAGCGCCGCCGCGTCGAGCCCGGCCGCGCGGGCGCGCGCGAGCGTGTCGGGTGCGACGATCGCGCCGGCGGCGTCCTCGGTGCCGTCGATCCCGTCGGTGTCGCCGGCGATCGCCCAGATGCCGGGCGCGCCCTTCAGAGCGAGCGCGAGGCCGGCGAGAAAGGCGGTGTTGCGCCCGCCGCGGCCGGGCGTCGCCGCACCGATCGTCACCGTCGTCTCGCCCCCCGAGAGCAGCACGCAGGGAGGCTTCGCCGGGGTTCCGTGCGTCGAGCAGGCCTGCGCGATTCCGGCCATCACCGTTCCCATCACCGCGCTCTCGCCCTCGAGCGCGTCGCCGAGGATCAGGGCCGCGAGCCCCTGCGCGCGGGCGGCGGCGGCAGCCGCCTCGAGCGCCATCATCGGTGTGGCGATCATCCGGAACTCGGCGCGGGAGAGGCGCGGGTCCCCGGGCTTCGGCGTCTCCTCCGATCCGGCGGCGAGATGCGCGGCGACGGGCCCGGGCAGGGCGATGCCGTATTTCGCGACGATGGCGCGCGCCTCGGCGAAGGTGGTCGGGTCGGGCACGGTGGGGCCGGAGGCGATCACGGCCGGGTCGTCGCCCGGCACGTCGGAGATCGCGAGCGTGACGACGCGTGCCGGGTGGGCGGCGGCGGCGAGCCGGCCGCCCTTGATGGCGGAGAGATGCTTCCGCACCGCGTTCATCTCGCCGATGGTGGCGCCGGAGGCGAGCAGGGCGCGGTTCACCGCCTGCTTGTGCTCCGCCGTGAGCCCGGGCGCGGGCAGCGACATCAGCGCCGAGCCGCCGCCCGAGATGAGCGCGAGCACGAGATCATCCGCCGTGAGGCCGGCCACCGCCGCAAGCACCGCCCGCGCAGCCGCCTCGCTCCGCGCGTCCGGCACCGGGTGGCGGGCCTCGAGCACGGTGATCCGCCGCGTCGGAACCGAATGCCCGTCGCGCGTCACCACCACGCCCTCGAGCGGGGCGCCCCAGGCCTCCTCCAGCACCGCCGCCATCAGGGCGGCCGACTTGCCGGCACCGACAACGACGGTGCGCCCGCGCGGGCGCTCGATGCCGGCGAGCATCCCGGGAAGCACCACGCGTGGGTCGGCCGCGGCCACGGCGGCATCGAACATTGCCTTGAGCGCCGCCCGCGCCGCCCCGTCGGTCAAGCCCACGCCGCTCGATCTCCCCCTTGCCTTGCCCGCGCGTCGGAGTATGGCGAAGTGCGCCGCGAGGCGCCATCTAGGGGTGGTGCCAGTGAGGGGCTGGCGACCGTCAGAGGAGCGAGGCCATGGCCGCACCGGAGTTCGACGAGGCAACCCGCACCGCGCTCGAGGCAGCCGCCTTCCGCCGCCTCGTGCAGCATTTCCGCGAGCGGACGGACGTGCAGAACATCGACCTGATGAACCTCGCCGGGTTCTGCCGCAACTGCCTCTCGAAGTGGTACCGCGCGGCGGCCGAGGAGAGGGGCCTGGCGCTGACCTATGACGAGGCGCGCGAGATCATCTACGGCATGCCCTACAAGGAGTGGCAGGCGCTCTACCAGAAGGAGGCCTCGGCGGAGCAACTCGCCGCCTTCGCCGCTGCGGCCCCGAAGGACCATTGACCGGGGGCCCTCGGCTTCCGTCATCGCCTGACGTGCGGGGCTGCGATGCTGCCCGGTCACCGCGCGGGGCGGGGTTGAACCCGCCTTCGCGCGCCGCTATCCCTCCCGCCCCCGCACGGAGTGACGCCCATGGCAAAGGCCGCCGCCGAGAAGACCGCAGACGACCAGACCTACGGCATCGCGGCCGACCGGCTGCGAAGCCTCGTCGAGCGGATCGAGCGCCTCGAGGAGGAGCGCAAGGCGCTCGCGGGCGACATCAAGGACATCTACGCCGAGGCGAAGGCGGCCGGGTTCGACGTGAAGGTGCTGCGCCAGATCATCCGCCTCCGCCGCCAGGACCAGGCCGAGGTGGAGGAGCAGGAGAGCCTGCTCGACCTCTACAAGCGCGCTTTGGGAATGGGGTGAGGGGCCGTGGCGGCCGGCGGTGTCCCTCGAGGCCGGTCACCGTCTGATCACCCGTACATCTCCTCCACCAGCGCCGCATGCTCGCGCAGAACGATCTGTCGGCGGACCTTCTGCGTCGAGGTCAGCAGCCCGTTCTCGATCGTGAAGCCGGGCACGGCCCGCCAGTGGCGCACCCGCTCCGTCACGGTCAGCGCGCGGTTGGCCTCCTCCACGGCGCGGGCCAGCTCGCGCTCGTCTGCCCCCTCGGCCGGCACGAGCAGGGCCACGAGATGCGCACGCCCGTCCCCCGCCACCACGGCCTGGGCGATCGCCCCCTGCTGGGTGAGGACGCCTTCCACCCGCGCGGGGCTGATCATGTCGCCGCCCGTCGTCTTGATGATCTCGCGCTTGCGGTCGGTGATCCTGAGATACCCGTCCTCGTCGAGCGCGCCGACATCGCCGGTGTGCAGCCAGCCGTCGCGCAGCACCGCCGCCGTCGCGTCCGGGTCGTTCCAGTAGCCCTGCATCACGAGGTCGCCCCGCACCAGGATCTCCCCGTCCTCGCCGATCCGCACCTCGACGTTGGGCAGCGGCAGCCCGACCGTGTCGATGCGGATTCGCCCCGGCGGGTTGGCGGAGACGACCGGCCCGGCCTCCGTCTGCCCGTAGCCCTGCATGATCGGGATGCCGAGCGCGAGGAAGAACCCGCCCACGTCGGGGTCGAGCCTGGCGCCGCCGCTCATGATGCCCTTGAGCCGTCCGCCGAAGCGCTCGCGCACCTTGCGACGCACCAGGAACTCGAGCGCCTTGTCGGCGAACCAGCCGGTGGGGCCGAGGCTCTGCCCGCGCACCCGGCGGGCGCCGAGCGCCAGGGCGGCGACGAACAGGTCGCGCTTCCACTTCGGCTCGCGCTTGAGCTGCGCGAGGATTCGGGAGCGGATCACCTCGAACAGCCGCGGCACGGCCGTCATCACGGTCGGCCGCACCTCGGCCATCTCCTGCGCCACCCGGTCGGTCCCCGAGGCGTAATAGACCTGCGTGCCGATCGAGAGCAGGAAGAACTGGCCGCAGGTGTGCTCGTAGCTGTGCGAGAGCGGCAGGAAGGAGAGATACACCTCGTCCTTCAGCGCGAGCGGCTTGAGGAGCTCCCACGCTCCCGCGCAGTTGGAGAGCAGCGCCCGGTGCGGCAGCATCACCCCCTTGGGCGCGCCGCCCGTGCCGGAGGTGTAGATCAGGCAGGCCGTCTGCTCGGGCGGGATGGCGAGCACCTCCTCGCGGAAGCCCGCCGGCGGCTCGGCCGCCACCGCCTCCGGCCAGGGGACCAGCCGCGCGCCGGCGACCTCGCCTGTCTCCTCCATCGCCACCACGAGGTCGAGCCCGCCCCCCCTGGTGGCCGCCCTGGCCGTGCCCTCGGCGAGCTTCCGTGCGAGCGCCCGCGTCGAGACGATGGCCGCGCGCGCGCCGCTGTCGGCCAGCACATGTGCGAGGTCGTCCGGCGTGCAGGTGGTGTAGGCGGGCACCGAGATGCCGCGGATCGCCATGATCGCGAGGTCGGCGATCGGCCATTCGGGGCGGTTCTCGGCGAGCAGCAGCACCCGGTCTCCCGGGGCGACTCCGCCCGCGCGGAGGGCGGCGGCGAGGCCTGCGGCGTCGCGCGCGAGCGCACCCCAGGTGGTCGGCGTCCACCGCCCTCCGTCCTTTGCCCAGAGGGCAGGCCTTTCCGCCCATTGCGCGGCGCGGTCGAACATCATCACCGCGAGGTTCGGCCAGGCGGGGTAGTCCCCGCGCCAGGCCGTCGCCGGCGCCGCACCGTCCCGCATCCCGGCAAGCTCGGTCACTGTGGCGTGTCCTCCCCCCTCGATGGCGCGCCCCGGTTGCCGGGGGGCGCCCCGGTGCCATATCCGTTGTGGCGCTCAGACAGGTAGGGAACACACGTGCCGCACGCCAGCCGACTTTCAGCCATGCCTTCGATCCTCCCGCAGGCCCCCGAGGCGCCGGCCGGCGGCGGGACCGAGGCGCTCCCCGCCTGGGACCTTTCCGACCTCTACCCCGGCCCCGACAGCCCCGCCGTCACCGCCGACCTCGACCGGGCGGAGCAGGCGGCCAGGGACTTCGCCGCGCGGCTGAAGGGAAGGCTCGCGGCGCTCTCGGGCGGGGAGCTCGCCGCGGCCATCGAGGAGTACCAGAGGATCGAGGAGGTCCTCGGCAAGGTGATGTCCTACGCCCAGCTCCTGTTCGCCGAGGATGCGAGCTCGGCCGAGATCGGCCGGTTCTATCAGGGCTGCAACGAACGCGTCACCGCGATCAGCTCGCACCTGATCTTCTTCACCCTCGAGCTGAACCGGATCGACGATGCCGCGCTGGAGGCCAAGCTTGCCGTTCCGGCGCTCGCGCGGTTCCGCCCCTGGCTGCGCGACCTGCGCGTCTTCCGCCCGCACCAGCTCGCCGACGAGCTCGAGCGCCTGCTGCACGAGAAGGAGGTCACGGGCCGCTCGGCCTGGAGCCGGCTGTTCGACGAGACGATGGCGGGGCTTCGCATCACCGTCGAGGGCGAGGAGCTGACGCTCAGCCACGCGCTCAACCGCCTCTCCGACCATGACCGGACGCGGCGCGAGCAGGCCGCCCGCGCGATCGGCGCGACGCTGAAGGACAACGCGCGGCTGTTCGCGCTGATCACCAACACGCTCGCCAAGGACAAGGAGATCATCGACACCTGGCGGAACTACAAGCGGCCCGAAAGCTACCGCAACCGCGCCAACATGGTGGAGGACGAGGTGGTCGAGGCGCTCGTCTCGGCCGTCGCCGCCGCCTTCCCGCGCCTCTCCCACCGCTACTACGCGCTGAAGGCGCGCTGGCTCGGCCTCGAGAAGCTCGCCCACTGGGACCGCAACGCCCCGCTGCCCGAGGACGATGACCGCCTGATCGGCTGGGACGAGGCGGTGGCGCGCGTCCGGTCCGCCTACCGCGCCTTCAGCCCCGCGCTCGCCGACGTGGGAGACCGGTTCTTCGACGGGCCGTGGATCGATGCCCGGCTGAAGCCCGGCAAGGCCTCGGGCGCCTTCGCGCACCCGACCGTTCCGTCTGCGCATCCATACCTGCTGCTCAACTACCACGGCCGCGCCCGAGACGTGATGACGCTCGCCCACGAGCTCGGCCACGGCGTGCACCAGGTGCTCGCCGCGCCGAACGGCTACCTGATGTCGGGAACGCCGCTGACGCTCGCCGAGACGGCCTCGGTGTTCGGCGAGATGCTGACCTTCCGCGCCATGCTCGACGGCGAGGCGGACGCGAGGCGCCGCCGCGTGCTGCTTGCGGGCAAGGTCGAGGACATGCTGAACACGGTGGTGCGGCAGATCGCCTTCTACCGGTTCGAGCAGCGCGTGCACGCCGAGCGGCGGAAGGGCGAGCTCACGCCGGACGCGCTCGCCGCGATCTGGATGGGCGTTCAGGCCGAGAGCCTCGGCCCCGCCTTCACCTTCGACGACGACTACCGGATGTACTGGGCCTACATCCCCCACTTCATCCATACGCCCTTCTACGTCTACGCCTACGCCTTCGGCGACTGCCTGGTGAACGCGCTCTACGGCGTGTTCCGCGAGGGCCACCCGCGCTTCCAGGAGAAGTATCTCGACCTCCTGCGCGCGGGGGGCACCAAGCGCCACAGGGAGCTGCTCGCGCCGTTCGGCCTCGATGCCTCGGACCCGGTGTTCTGGAACAAGGGGCTCGACGTCATCTCGGGCTTCATCGACGAGCTCGAGGCCGCCATGCCGGCGCCGGCGAAGGCCTGAGGCGGCAGCGGGAGATGGCAACCGAGCAGGCCTCGATCTTCGGCCAGTTGCGCCGCGTCGTGCGCACCTCCGGCGCCGTCGGCGGCATCGCCGCGCGCGTCGCCGGCGAGCGCCTGTTCGGCGTGAAGACGGACCGCGCCGGCCATGCCGAGGACCTCAAGGCCGTGCTCGGCGGGCTCAAGGGCCCGCTGATGAAGGTGGCGCAGTTCCTCTCGACGATCCCCGACGCGCTGCCGGCGGAGTATGCCGCCGAGCTTGCACAGCTTCAGGCGAACGCGCCGGCGATGGGCTGGCCCTTCGTCAACCGCCGCATGCAGGCAGAGCTCGGGCCGCAATGGCAGGCGAAATTCGCCTCCTTCGGGCGTGAGGCCGCCGCCGCCGCCTCGCTCGGCCAGGTGCACCGCGCCACCCTTCCCGATGGACGCGCCGTCGCCTGCAAGCTCCAGTATCCCGACATGGCCTCGGTGGTCGAGGCCGATCTCCGCCAGCTCAAGCTCGCGATGGCCGTCTACAAGCGCATGGACAACGCCATCCAGCAGGAGGAGATCTACAAGGAGCTGACCGAGCGGCTGCGCGAGGAGCTCGACTACGCGCGCGAGGCGGCGAACATGCGCCTCTACCGGACCATGCTCGCAGGCGAGGCCGACGTGCACGTGCCCGAGCCGATCGCGGGCTACTGCACGCAGCGGCTCCTGACCATGAGCTGGCTCGAGGGCCGGGCGCTGATGAAGCGCCTCGAGGAAGACCCACCGCAGGCGGAACGGAACGCGATCGCATTGAACCTGTTCAAGGCGTGGTACGTGCCGCTCTACCGCTACGGCGTCATCCACGGCGACCCGCACCTGGGCAACTACCAGGTGCGCGGCGACGGCGGGGTCAACCTGCTCGACTATGGCTGCATCCGCGTGTTCCAGCCGCACTTCATCCGCGGCGTGATCGACCTCTACGAGGCGGTGCGCGACAAGGACGAGGAGAAGGCCCATCACGCGTACGAGACCTGGGGCTTCCAGGGCCTCGACCGCGAGAAGATGGCGGTGCTGAACCTCTGGGCCGAGTTCCTCTACGAGCCGCTGCTGCAGGACCGCACCCGCCGCATCCAGGAGAGCGACGATCCGCAGTATGGCCGCCGCGTCGCCGAGGAGGTGCATGCGGGGCTCAAGCGCATCGGCGGCGTGCGCCCGCCGCGCGAGTTCGTGCTGATGGACCGTGCCGCGATCGGGCTCGGCAGCGTGTTCCTCCGTCTCGGCGCCGAGCTGAACTGGCACCGGCTGTTCCACGGCCTGATCGCGGATTTCGACGCCGCAACGATGGCGGCGCGGCAGGCGGCGGCTCTCGCCGAGGCTGGCGTTCCCGCAGCGGCCTGAGCGCTCAGCCCCGCTTCCACTTGATCGAGCAGCCGATCGAGGCGTGCTGCTCCGCAGGCGGCGCTCGCCCCTCGGCGACCGCCTTCATCGCCTCGTAGAGCTCGCGCCGGGCGCCCGGCACCACGGCTGTGCGCGAGGCGTCCAGCCGGCCGCGATAGACCAGCCGGCGCGCGGCGTCGAAGCCGAAGAAGTCGGGCGTGCACACCGCCCCGTAGGCGCGCGCGACCTCCTGCGTCGCGTCATGCAGGTAGGGGAAGGGCAGGCCCTTCTCCTGCGCCAGCCGCTGCATCGCGGGAAACCCGTCCTCCGGATACGCCTCGGCGTCGTTGGAGCAGATGCCGGCGAAGCCGACGCCGAGCGCGGCGAGGTCCCGCGCGTCGCGGATCATCAGGTCGAGCACGGCCTTCACGTACGGGCAGTGGTTGCACATGAAGACGATCACCGTTCCCTTCGCCCCGGCGACATCGGCGTAGGACAGGGTCCGCCCGTCCGTCGCCGCGAGCCGGAAATCCGGCGCGGTGGTGATCGTCGTCTCGGCCATCGTCATGCCTTGCCTCCCTGTGCGGTGCCGGCGCAGCATAGGGCATGTCGGGTTGCGGCGCTGCCCGGAAATGCAACCAGCAACGCCTTCCGGGGGATCGGGGAGACGACGCGGGATGGCTGCCGTGATGCGTTCCGACGTGACCGTCCAGCACAGGGCCGACACGCTCGCCGAGCGCGCCGCCCTGCTGCAGCGGACGCCGCTCCTGCGCAGGCTCCCTGAGGAGACGCTCCTGAAGCTCGCCGGATTCGCCCACCTCAAGGCGATGACGCGAGGCGAGACGCTGTTCCGCCGCGGCGATCCGGGCACGGGCCTGCTCATCGTGGTGAAGGGCAGGATCCGCATCTCGGTGCCCTCCTCCGAGGGGCGCGACGGCGTGCTGAACCTCGTGCGCGCCGGCGAGGTGGTGGGGGAGATCGCGCTGCTCGACGGCCACCCGCGCACGGCGGACGCGATCGCCGACACCGACGGCGAGGTGATGCTGCTCGAGCGCCGAGACCTCCTGCCGCTGCTCGAGGAGAACGGCGCGATCGCGCTCGCGCTGATGGAGGTGCTCTGCGAGCGCCTGCGGCAGACCTCCGCGCAGGTCGAGGCGCTGATGTTCCAGGAGACGGGCCCGCGGATCGCCCGCGCGCTGCTCCAGCTCTCCTCGGTGCAGCGCCTCTCCTCCGTGGCGGTGACGCAGAAGCAGCTCGGCGAGATGGCGGGCACGAGCCGCGAGAGCGCCAACCGCACGCTGAAGGCCTGGGAGGCGCGCGGCATCGTCACCCTGGTTCCAGGCCGGGTGACGCTGCGCGACGAGGCGGCGATCCGGGCGATCGCCGAGGGCAGGCGGGCGGAGACGACGGACTGAGCCTCGGCCTCGGCGCCGAGCACGGGCGAGCGGCGGGCGCTTGCAGGCGCTCCGGGGCGCCTCGGGTGCCAGGGCTCAGCAAGCGGATCGGGGCCGGGGTCTCCCGGCGCGGGCATCCATGGTCAGGGCCGCGAAATCCAGTGCCGTGGCATGTTTGCGCCCGGTTAAGCCTTCCGAGGTAACGTTCGCACGTGCCGCGTCGCGCCGCAAGGAGCGACGCCGGCTTGAGGAAGGCAACAACAAAAAAGAGAGCTCCATGAGCGACACCTCCAGTGCGCTGGCAGTCCGCCAAGCGTTCATGCGCCTCACCCCAGAGGCGCGGGCGAGGCTTGCCGCGGTCTGGACCATTATCGACCCCTCTCTCGACCAGCTGCTCGACCGGTTCTACGACCATCTCAGGCGCACACCAGAGATGGCCGCTATGCTGGATGCACATGCGAAACGCGGCCTCGACTGGCTCAAGCGCGCCCAGCGCAAGCACTGGGAGAGGCTGTTCTCCGGCGTCTTCGACGAGGCCTATTTCGAGGGCGTCCGCCGCGTCGGCGTCGCGCATGCGCGGATCGGGCTTGATCCGCGCTGGTATCTCGGCGGCTACGCGATGGTGGTGAGCGAGATCGGCCGGCTTGTTGCCGCCAGGCATCGCTGGAACGGAAATCGCGTCGCGGCTCTGGTCGCGGCCGTGAACAGCGCCGTCTTCCTCGACATGGACATTGCCCTGTCGATTTATTTCGAGGAGGCGAAGGCTGCGGCGACGCGGGAGCGGGCCCGCGTTGCGGATGCGTTCGACGCCGCGGTCGGCAAGGTGGTGCAGAGTGTGGCCTCCGCCGGCACCGAACTGCAGGCGAGCGCCGATACGCTCGGGGCGATCTCAGCTCGCACCGAGGCCCGGGCCAACGCCGTCGCCGCAGCGAGCACGCAGGCCTCCACCAATGTCCAGACGGTCGCCGCCTCTGCCGAGGAGCTTGCCGCGTCGGTCGGTGAGATCACGCGCCAGGTCAGCGAGAGCGCACGCGTCGCGGCGGAGGCAGTGCGCCGTGCGCGCGAGACAGATGCGACCGTCAAGGGCCTCGCTGAGAGCGCCCGGCGCGTCGGCGACGTCGTCCGGCTGATCAGCGACATCGCGGGCCAGACAAACTTGCTTGCCCTCAACGCGACGATCGAGGCAGCGCGCGCCGGCGAGGCAGGCAAAGGCTTCGCGGTGGTGGCGAGCGAGGTCAAGGCCCTGGCCAACCAGACGACCAAGGCGACGGAGGAGATCAGCGCGCAGATCGCGGCGATCCAGAGCGACACCGAGCGGGCGGTTGCGGCGATCCGAAGCATCGCCGAGGTGATCGAGCAGGTGGATCGGATCAGCGCGGCCATCTCCGCAGCCGTCGAGGAGCAGGGAGCCGCCACGGCGGAAATCGCCCGCAACGTGCAGCAGGCGGCGATCGGCACAGGCGAGGTCAGCGCTGCGATCGCTGACGTCAACAAGGCAGCGCTCGAAACGAACGGCGCTGTCGGTGACCTCAGGCGTGCGGCGGCTGAGCTTGCGCAGAACGGCGAGACGCTGCGCCGGGAAGTTGCGCAGTTCGTCGCCTCTCTGCGCGCAGCCTGAGCGGCACTGCGGTTTCGAGACGGCAACGCAATCGCTCGGATGGGACGCCGTCTTGCGGCGGCAAGGCGCCTTGAGCTTGACCTCGCGGCCTGGAGCGGGGCGGGGCTCAGGCAACAGGGCGAGGGGCGCTCTCAGGCGCGGATTCAGGCGCGATTCCGGCGCGGGCTGCCTCAAACGTGCTGAGTGTTTCTGCCTGCCGCGTCATGGCTCGCCGCGTCCTCGCCCATCAGGTCGACCAGCACGCGGCCGACGCGGGCCTTGGCCAGCCTCTCCGCCACCGTCGCGTCGAGGCCCGCGCCGCGGGTGCGAACGAGCGTCATCATCCGTGGCGCGACGGCCTCGACGAGGTCGAGGAAACCGGGCTTGGCGAAGGGCTCGCCACCCTCGAAATAGGCCTGGATGAAGCCCTCCTCGGCGAGGCGGCCGAGGATGCCGCGCCACTCCGGCACAGCGATCTCGCCCGGCTTCGGCGCCCGCGCGCAGTCGGCGTAGCAGTGGGCGCAGGCCTGCGGGCAGGCCTCGGTGATCGAGACCGAGATCTTCGGCGGGGTGTCGAGCACCGGATTGGCGGACCGCACCGGCGGGGTTCCGTGCTCGTGCTCCTGCGGCGGCTGCGGCGCTGTCATTGTCCGGACATATTGTTCCCAAAGCGCGACGGAGTGTAGGGGGCGCGGCCCGCCGGCACAATCGCCGCGCCTCCGCCGCGGTTGACAGACGCCCGCGGCTGCGCGCTCACTCCTCGGCCATCCCGCAACCGCGCGACGCGAGCGTCATGCCAGACGATGGCACGTTTCCGGATGCCTGCCGGGCCTGCGGCGCCACGCTGCCCGCAGAGGCGCGCTTCTGCCCCGCCTGCGGGACGCGCGTTGCCGCGCCCTCGGCCCTGCCTGTCGCCGGCGGCGAGCGGCGGCATGTGACCGTCCTCTTCTGCGATCTCGTGGGCTCGAGCGGCCTCGCCGCGCGGATGGACCCGGAGGAGTTCGCCGACCTGCTCGTCGCCTACCGCCAGGCGGCGATGGGCTGCGCACGCCGGCACGGCGGCCACATCGCCCGCTATGTCGGCGACGGCATCCTGATGACCTTCGGCTATCCGCGGGCGCTCGGCCGCGACGCCGAGTCGGCCGTCGCCTGCGGGCTCGACCTCGTCGCCGCCATCTCCTCCCGCTATCCGGCCGGCGTCGACGGCATGCCCGTCGCGGTGCGGATCGGCATCGAGAGCGGGCTCGTGCTGATCGGCAACATCGGCCCCGAGGGAGCGGTGGAGCAGGACGCGGTGGTGGGCGACGTGCCGAACGTCGCCGCCAAGCTGCAGGTCGCCGCGCCGCCGAACGGGGTGGTGATCGGCGAGGGAACCCAGCGGGTCGCCGGCCAGCAGTTCGTCTGCCGCGACATCGCCGCCCCGCCCGGCCTGCCGCGGCCGATGCGGGTGCAGCTCGTCACCGGCCGGGCGCAGAGCGCGCGCGTGCGCCTCGGCTTCGACGGCTCCGCCCCGCCCCTGGTCGGCCGCGAGCGGGAACTCGCGAGCCTCGTCTCGGCATGGGAGTGCGCCTGCCGCGGCGAGGGGCGGGCTGTGCTGGTCTCCGGCGAGGCGGGCATCGGCAAGTCGCGGCTGGCGCTCGCGCTCGGCGAGCGGATCGTGCTGTCGGGCGCGGCGCACGAGGAGATCGTCGCCTCCTGCGCGCCGCAGACAGCGACCTCCGCGCTTCGGCCGATGGTGGTCGCGGTGCGGCGGGCGCTCGGCCTTGCCGAGCATGCGCCAGCCGAGGACGTGTCGGCCGCGGCGGCGGCGATGATCGACATGCTGCGCCTGCCGCACGACCCGGCTGCGCCCATCCTCGCCGCCCTGCTCGAGGGCGGCGACCTGCCTTCGGCCGCTTCGCGCGACATGCGCCCCGAGGCCATCCGCCGCGTGGTGTTCGATGCGCTGCTCGCCTTCGTTGCGCAGAAGGCCGAGCAGGCGCCGCTCCTGCTCCTGATCGAGGACCTGCACTGGGCCGACCCCTCGCTGCTCGCGCTGACGCGCCTGCTCGTCGACCAGATCCGGGGCCAGCGCGTGCTCCTGATCGCGACGCACCGGCCGGAGGCGGTGCCCGACCTCGCGGAGCAGCCGCACGTGCTGCGGCTCGCGCTCGCGCCGCTCGGCGCCGCGGAGGCCGAGCGCGTGGTCGCTGCCGGTGCGGGGGCGGGGCTCGCCGCCGACACGGTCCGCCGAATCGTCGCGCGCTGCGACGGCGTGCCGCTGTTCCTCGAGGAGTTCGCGCGCGCCGCGGCCGAACGCGGCCAGGCTGCCGACGTGGAGCTTCCCGATACGCTGGCCGAGGTGCTCGAGAGCCGCCTCGACACGGTCGGCGAGGCGAAGGTGACGGCGCAGATCGCCGCCGTGCTCGGCCGCGAGGTGACGGCCGAGCTGGTGCAGCCGCTCTCGGGGCTGGGGCGCGAGGCGGTGGCGCGGCACCTCGACCGGCTCGCCGCGGCGGGACTCCTGGTGCCGACGCGCGCGGCGGCGCCCGCCACCTATGCGTTCCGCCATGCCGTGCTGCGCGAGGCCGCCTATGCGAGCCTCAGGCGCGACCGCAGGCGTGCGCTGCACCGCGCGACCGCGGAGCTGATCACCGCCGCGCATCCCGACCTCGCGCGCGCCGAGCCCGAGACGGTGGCGCTGCACTGGGCCGAGGCGGGAGAGGCGCGGCGCGCGGCGGCGCTCTGGCGGATGGCGGCGGCGCGCGCTCTCGGCGCCTCCGCCAACGAGGAGGCGGAACGGCATGTCCGCGCCGCTCTGGCCGCCCTCGCACCGCTCGACGGCGAGGGGGACGAGGAGATCAGGCTGCTGTCGCTGCAGCTCACGCTTCAGCTCGGCACGGCGCTGACGGCGCTGCGCGGCTATGCCGCCTCGGAAACGTTCGCGGCGTTCGAGGCCGCCCGCAGGCTCGCCGAGGGCGTGACGGACGCCGCCTCGCTCTACCCCGTGCTGTCGGGGCTGAAGGCCTTCTACATGGTGCGCGGCCCGCTGCCGGAGGCGCGCAGGCTCGGCGAGCGCCTGCTCACGCTGGCAGAGCGCGGCGGCAATCCGGCCCATCTGCGCGATGCGCGGCGGCGCATGGGCTGGTGCCTCACCTGCCTCGGCGAGCTCGGCCCGGGCCGCACCCTGCTGCGCCAGGTCGTCGCCGACGCCGCGCGCGCGCAGGAGGGCGGGGGCAGCGACGTCGTCGCGCTCGCCCACAGCAACCTCGCGCTCAACGCGATGCTCGCCGGCCCCGCGGAGGAGGCGCTCGCCGAGGCGGAGGCAGGCGTGCAGCGGGCCCGCCGCACCGGCCATTCGCTCAGCCTCGCCTACACGGCGGGGATGGCGGCGGCGGTGCAGCAGACGCTCGGCGATGTCGAGGCGGTGCGCAGGCTCGCGGGCGAGGTCCTCGCCGTCGCGCTGGACCGCGGCATCACCTACTGGATCGCGCTCGCACGGATCCTGACGGGCTGGGTGCGGGCGATGGAGGGGGAGGCGGAGGACGGGGTGGCGCGGATCCGCGCCGGCATCAGCCTCTACATCGGCACGCAGGGAGCCGTCCTGCTGCCCTATTCGCAGGGCCTGCTTGCCGATGCGCTGGCGCTCGCCGGACGGGTCGAGGAGGCGCGGCAGGCGGCGCGGTTCGGCGTCGCGCGGGCGGAGGAGCTTGGCGGCATGGCCTTCATCCCCGACCTCCTGCGCCGCCTTGGCAGCCTCGGCGAGCCTGGCGCGTTCGACCGCGGCGAGGCGCTTGCGCGCGGGCTGGGGGCCGAGCTTGCCGCGCAGCGCCTCTCCGAGGCACGCGGCCGCGCCGACCGGCTCGACGCGCGGCTCGCCGCCATCCTCGGCGGCGGGGGCTGAGCCGCCGGCTGGAGCGGTTTCCACACTGGTGGAATCCGCTCGGGGCATTCGATGCGAGCATCTTCACGCATACGGCTGATTCCAGCCGTGTGCGATCCGCTCTAGGCCGCCTTGGCCTCGCGCCGGCGGGCGTGCAGCACGAACTCGGTGTAGCCGTTCGGCTGCGTGCGCCCCTTGAACACGAGGTCGCAGGCGGCCCGGAAGGCAGGCCCGTCGAAGCCGGGCGCCATCGGCCGGTAGGCGGGGTCGGAGGCGTTCTGGCGATCGACCACCGCCGCCATGCGCTTCATGGTCTCCATCACCTGCGCCTCGGTGACGACGCCATGGTGCAGCCAGTTGGCGACGTGCTGGGAGGAGATGCGGAGCGTCGCGCGGTCCTCCATCAGCCCCACGTCGTCGATGTCGGGCACCTTGGAGCAGCCCACGCCCTGGTCGACCCAGCGGACGACGTAGCCGAGGATGCCCTGGCAGTTGTTGTCGAGCTCGGCCTGGACGTCCTTCGGGTTCCAGTTCGGCCGGTCGGCCACCGGCAGCACGAGGATGTCCGAGACCTTCGCGGGCGGCCGGCCGGCGATCTCCCTCTGCCGGGCCGCGACATCGACCTGATGGTAGTGCAGCGCATGCAGCGTCGCGGCCGTGGGCGAGGGCACCCAGGCGGTCGAGACGCCGGCCTTCGGATGCGCGATCTTCTCTCTGAGCATCGCCTCCATCCGGTCCGGCATCGCCCACATGCCCTTGCCGATCTGCGCCCGGCCGGCGAGGCCGCAGGCGAGGCCGGCATCGACGTTGTTGTCCTCGTAGGCGCGGATCCAGACCGTGTTCTTCATCTCGGCCTTGCGGATCATCGGGCCGGCTTCCATCGCGGTGTGGATCTCGTCTCCGGTGCGGTCGAGGAAGCCCGTGTTGATGAAGCAGACGCGGTGGCGGGCGGCGGCGATGCAGGCGCGGAGGTTCACCGAGGTGCGCCGCTCCTCGTCCATGATGCCCATCTTGAGGGTATGGCGCGCGAGCCCGAGCAGGTCCTCGACGCGCGCAAAAAGCGTGTCCGCCCACGCGACCTCGGCCGGCCCGTGCATCTTCGGCTTGACGATGTAGACCGACCCGGCGCGGCTGTTCCGGAACCGCCCCGTTCCCTTGAGGTCGTGCAGCGCGCAGAGGGTCGTGATCGCGGCGTCGAGGATCGTCTCGGGCGTCTCGCGGCCGGCGGCGTCGAGCACCGCGTCGGTCATCATGTGGTGGCCGACGTTGCGCACGAGCATCAACGACCGGCCGGGCAGCGTGACCGTTCCGCCGCCTGGCGTCGTCCAGGCCCTGTCGGGGTTCAGGCGGCGCTCGACCAGCCGGTCGCCGCGCGGGAAGGTGGCGGAGAGCGAGCCGGTCATCAGCCCGAGCCAGTTGCGGTAGAGCGCGACCTTGTCGGCGGCATCGACCGCTGAGACGCTGTCCTCGCAGTCCTGGATGGTGGTGAGCGCGGCCTCCACCACGACGTCAGCGATGCCGGCCGGGTCGGTCCGCCCGATCGGGTGGGCACGGTCGATCCGCACCTCGACATGCAGGCCGTTGTGCCGGAACAGAAGGCTCCTCGGCGCCTCGGCGGGGCCGTCGAAGCCAACGAAGCAGGCCGGATCGGCAAGCGAGACGCGGCCGCGCGGCGTCGAGACCGCAAGCGCGCCGCCGGTCACCGCATGGAAGGTCGCCTCGGCATGCGACCCGCCGGCAAGCGGGGCGATCTCGTCGAGCACGCGGCGGCCGCGGGCGATCACCTCTGCCCCGCGCGCGGGATCGTAGCCCGGCCCCCGCGGCAGGCCGAGGCCCATCGCATCGGTGCCGTAGAGCGCATCGTAGAGGCTGCCCCAGCGGGCATTGGCGGCATTGAGCGCGTAGCGTGCGTTCGACACGGGAACGACGAGCTGCGGCCCGGCGATGCGGGCGATCTCATCGTCCACCCCCTCGGTCTCCGCCCGCACCGGCCCTGGGTCGGGGAGCAGGTATCCGATCGAGCGCAGGAACGCCTCGTAGGCGGCGGGGTCGTGCGGCGTGCCGCGGCGGGCGCGGTGCCAGGCGTCGATCTCGGCCTGCAGCCGGTCACGCTCGGCGAGCAGGGCAGCGTTCCGCGGCGCGAGCTCGGCGATGATGTCGGCCACACCCTGCCAGAACGCGGCCGGCGCGATCCCGGTTCCCGGCGCGGCTTCCTCGGCCACGAAGGCGAACAGTTCCGGAGCGATGCGAAGCCCGGCGGCCTCGATGCGTGAGGTCATAGCCGCGTACCCGTCCATCTGCTTTTCCTCCGTGCCGTCTTGGCGCGGCGCGTGCAGTGCAGCATGCACGAGTTACCGATCGATTGCAGCCTCCCTGTTCACGGCTCGGCGAGCCTGACGCCTGCCCGTGGCGCAACCCTGCCATTCCGGCCGCCCTTGCGCACCCGAAGGCTTTGACGCATATGCCCCCCGCTGCTTCCCCCCGCGCCATCCGGCCGGGCCCCCTTCCTGCCGGAGGGTCCTGTCGGGTCCGGGATCACGAGAAGGATTGCTGTCGATGCGCCTTGCGGTGCTGAAGGAACGTCGTCCCGGCGAAGCGCGGGTCGCGGCCACGCCCGAGACGGTGAGGAAGCTGAAGGCCCTCGGCCTCGACGTGGTGGTCGAGTCCGGCGCCGGCGCAGGCAGCTCGATCCCCGACGCGGAGTTCGCCGCGGCCGGGGCGGAGATCGCCGACACCGCCGCCGCCGCGCTGGCGGGCGCGGAGGTGGTGTTCAAGGTCCAGGCGCCGCTCGGCCCCGATGACATGACGCAGGGCGAGGGGGGGGTGGACGAGCTGTCGCTGATCCCGCGCGGGGCGCTGCTGGTCGGCGTCCTGGGCGCCTGGGGCAACGAGGGTCGCATCGCCGACTATGCCGCGCGCGGGATCGACGCCTGCGCGATGGAGCTCCTGCCGCGCATCACCCGCGCCCAGAGCATGGACGTGCTGTCGAGCCAGGCGAACCTCGCCGGCTACCGCGCCGTCCTCGAAGCCGCGACCGCCTATGGCCGCAGCTTCCCCATGATGATGACGGCGGCGGGCACCGTGCCGCCCGCCGCCGTGTTCGTGCTCGGCGCCGGCGTCGCCGGCCTGCAGGCGATCGCCACCGCCCGCCGCCTCGGCGCCAAGGTCTCGGCGACCGACGTGCGCCCCGCAGCCAAGGAGGAGATCCGCTCGCTCGGCGCCACCTTCATCGGCGTCGAGAGCGAGGAGACGGCGGCGGCGCAGACGGCCGGCGGCTATGCCAAGGAGATGAGCGAGGACTTCAAGCGCCGCCAGGCGGAGCTGATGGCCGAGACGGTGAGGAAGCAGGACATCATCATCTGCACCGCGCTGACGATGGGCCGTGCCGCGCCGAAGATCCTGACGGCAGAGCACGTCGCCTCGATGAAGCCCGGCAGCGTGATCGTCGACATCGCCGCCGACGCCGGCGGCAACTGCGCGCTCACCGTCCCGGGCGAGAAGGTCGTGACCGGCAACGGCGTCACCATCCTCGGCTGGCGCAACTGGCCCTCGCGCATCGCGGTCGCCGCCTCGGCGCTCTATGCGCGCAACCTGCTCACCTTCCTCACGGCGTTCTGGGACAAGGAGGGCAAGCGCCCGAACCTGAAGCCGGAGGACGAGATCATCCAGGGCGTGGCGCTGACGCGCGGCGGCGCGGTGGTGCACCCGCAGTTCGCGCCGAAGCCCGCCGCCGCAGCCTGAAGCCTTCGATCCGAATCCTTCTCAAAGGGGGGGACACCGTCATGAACCCGAGCCAGGTCGCCGAGACCGCCGGCAGCATCGCGCGCGATGCCGCGCGGCTGGCCGAGCGGGCGCAGGCGCTCGCCACCGATGCCGCCTTCGCCGCCGCCGGGGCGGGCGAGGCGGTGGAGCCGTTCCTCTATCTCCTCTCGATCTTCCTGCTCGCCTGCTTCGTCGGCTACTACGTGGTGTGGAACGTGACGCCGGCGCTGCACTCGCCGCTGATGGGCGTGACCAACGCCATCTCCTCGGTGATCGTGGTCGGCGCGCTGCTCGCGCTCGGCCTCGCCGAGAGCGGGCTCGCGCGAGCGTTCGGCTTCATCGCCGTGCTGCTCGCCTCGGTGAACATCTTCGGCGGCTTCATCGTGACGCATCGGATGCTCTCGATGTTCCGCAAGAAGGGGAAGTGAGGCGATGAGCGCGTCCTTCACGGCCATCGCCTACCTGGTCGCCTCGGTCTGCTTCATCCTGGCGCTGCGCGGGCTCTCGAGCCCCGAGACGGCGCGGCAGGGCAACATGCTCGGCATCGCGGGCATGGCGATCGCGGTGTTCGCGACGCTGCTGCGCCCCGGCATGGGCGGGTTCCACTGGATGGTGTTCGCTGTGGCGATCGGCGGCGGCGTCGGCGCCTACATCGCCACCCGGATCCAGATGACGGCGCTGCCGCAGCTCGTCGCCGCCTTCCACAGCCTCGTCGGCATGGCGGCGGTGTTCGTCGCCGCCGCGGCGCTCTACTCGCCGCAGAGCTTCGGCATCGGCACGCCGGGGACGATCAAGGCCGCCTCGCTCATCGAGATGAGCCTCGGCCTCGCGATCGGCGCCATCACCTTCTCCGGCTCGGTGATCGCCTTCGCCAAGCTGCAGGGGCTGATGTCGGGCGCGCCGATCACCTTCCCCAACCAGCACCTGCTGAACGCGGCGCTCGGCGGGCTCATGCTGCTGCTCGTGATCCTGTTCGTCACCACCGAGAGCCACACGCTGTTCTGGCTGATCGCTCTGCTCGCCTTCGCGATCGGCTTCCTGATCATCATCCCGATCGGCGGCGCCGACATGCCCGTCGTCGTCTCGATGCTGAACTCCTACTCCGGCTGGGCTGCCTGCGGCATTGGCTTCACCGTCGGCAACCTGATGCTGATCGTGGCCGGCGCGCTCGTCGGCGCCTCGGGCGCGATCCTCTCCTACATCATGTGCAAGGGGATGAACCGCTCGATCATCAACGTGCTGTTGGGCGGCTTCGGCACCGACACCTCCGGCGGGGCCGCCGCCGGCGGGCCTGGCGGTGACCGGAGCGTGCGTGCGGGCGCGGCCGAGGACGCGGCGTTCATCATGAAGAACGCCTCGAAGGTGATCATCGTCCCCGGCTACGGCATGGCGGTGGCGCAGGCGCAGCACGCGCTGCGCGAGATGGCCGACACGCTGAAGAAGGAAGGCGTGGAGGTGAAGTACGCGATCCACCCGGTCGCCGGCCGCATGCCGGGCCACATGAACGTGCTGCTCGCCGAGGCGAACGTTCCGTACGACGAGGTGTTCGAGCTCGAGGAGATCAACAACGACTTCTCGACCGCCGACGTGGTCTACGTGATCGGCGCCAACGACGTGACCAATCCTGCGGCGAAGACCGACCCGAAGAGCCCGATCTACGGCATGCCCATCCTCGACGTGGACAAGGCCAGGACGGTGCTGTTCGTGAAGCGCTCCATGGCCTCGGGCTACGCGGGCGTCGAGAACGAACTGTTCTTCCGGCCCAACACGATGATGCTGTTCGGCGACGCGAAGAAGATGACCGAGGAGATCGTCCAGAGCCTCGGGCACTGAGCGCGCCGCAGGGCCGCAGCATCTCCATCCCGGGGGCGGGGGCCCCGATGGCTCCCGCCGGTTTCGCCCTCCGGCCGCTTCATGCTCCGGCCGCGCCGAGCCGGCGCGCATCGCCGAGCCAGCGCGCCCGCTTCGCCGCGCCTGCCGCCTCGACCATGCCGAGATAGGTCGTCCGCACCGGGCCGATGCCGGCGAAGCCGAGGATGCCGGAGGCGAGCGTCCGCACTCCGTGCGCGCCGAACCACCAGCGATAGGCAAGCGCCGGCATGCCCATCGTGACGACGATGCGTGCCGTCACCCCCTTGAGGCGCCGCCTGCCGCCCCAGCGTCCCCCGCGATCGAGCAGCAGGAAGCCCGGGCGGAAGGCCTGCTCGAGGAACCCCTTCAGCACCGCCGGCATGCCGCCGAGCCAGAGCGGGAAGACGATCGCGAGGTGGTTCGCCGCGGCGATCACAGCCTGAACCTGCTCGACCTCGGGCGGCGCGGGCCCTTCGAACGCCGCCTTCGTCGTGAGCAGCGGCCAGCCGAGCGTCGCGACCGTGACGGTCTCGACGGCGTGGCCCGCTTCCCGCGCGCCGGCTTCGTAGGCCTCGGCGAGCGCGTGGCAGAGATGCCCCCCCGCAGGGTCCGGGTGGCCCTGGATGATGACGATCCGCTTGCCCATCGCCGCTCTATCGCCTCGCCGCGGTACGGAGGCTAGCATTGGCGGATGAGCGACGTCGCCACGCCCGCCGAACCGCCCGCCATCCCGTCCGCCGAGCAGCTCGCGAGCCCAGAGGCCGTGCGCGCGCATTACGGCGGAGCGCGCCCGCTCGCCGCCGCCAAGACGCGGGCCTCGCTCGATGCCTGGTCGCGGCGGTTCATCGGGCTCTCGCCCTTCGTCGTGGTCGCCTCCGCCGACGCGGAGGGGCGGTGCGACGCGACCCCGCGCGGCGACGCCCCGGGCTTCGTGCGCATCCTCGACGACGTGACGCTCGCCATGCCGGACCGGCTGGGCAACAACCGCGTCGACACGCTGCTCAACGTCGCCTCGAACCCGCGCGTCGGGCTCCTGTTCATGATCCCGGGCGTGCGCGAGACGCTGCGCGTCAACGGCCGCGCGACCATCAGCACAGACCCCGGGCTCCGCCAGGGCATGGCCGAGCGCGGCAAGGCGCCGGCCTCGGTGCTCCTCGTCGCCATCGAGGAGCTGTTCTTCCACTGCGGCAAGGCGCTGATCCGCTCCGACCTCTGGAACCCGCAGCGGCACGCCCCCGCTGGCACGATCCCGCCGATCGGGCGGATGGTGGCCGACCAGCTCGGCACCATCGACCCCGACCAGGCGGAAGCCGACACCCTCGCCGGCTACGTCGAACGGCTCTACTGACCGGCCCGCCATCGCGGGCGGCCGGGCGCGGCCGTCGCCCCGCGCCGCCGGATTTCCGCGATCCTGCCGCGGCCGTTCCGCAGGATCAGCATTCTCTGCATCGCGGGCGGCTCGCGGGCCGAGGCAAGCGTCACCTTCCGGCGCCCGGCGCGAACCCGAGGGCAGGGCGGGGACTCCTTCCCCGCGCTCCCTGAGGAGAAACCCGATGGTATCCAGACGCACCCTTGGACTCGCCGCCTCGGCGGTCGCCCTCGCCTCCGCCGGAAGCCTCGCGGCGCAGCCGGCAGCGGCGCAGACAGGCAGCCGGAGCATGACGCTGCTCGAGGTCCTCGCCGCCTCGCGCGACCTCACCGTGTTCGCCGGCCTCGTGAAGGCGGCGGAGCTCGAAGGCGAGCTCGGCAAGCCTGGCCGGTTCGGCTTCTTCGTGCCGCACGACCCTTGGTTCGGCAGCTTCGAGGCGCCCTCGCGGCAGGAGCTGACGGCGGACCGCGAGCGGCTTCGCCGGCTCGTGCTCAACCACATCACCACCGAGGCGCCGATCGTCTATCCGGGCGGCACCGGCGGCATGGCCTCGCACGAGACGATCGTGCTCTCGACGCTGAGCGGCAGGTCGGTCTCGCTCTGGAACGGCGTCGCCGGCGTGCCGCGCATCGAGGGCAGGCTGATCTACGTCGCGAACGTGCCGGCCTCGAACGGCATCGCCCACTGCATCCACGGCCTGATCACGATCTGACGGGCGCGGTGGAACGGCGAGCGGTTCCCACGCGCGTGGGAACCGCTCTACGCTCGGACGATGGCCCGGTACCGCAACCCCGCCAACGGCTACAGCGAGCGCGTCACGCCGCTCTCGGCGCTCGGCGCCTTCCTGCTTGGGCCGATCTGGTACGCGCTGCAGGGCCTCTGGGGCCATGCCCTGGTCCAGCTCCTCGCCTTCATCGTCTTCTCCGGCTTCTTCCTGTTCTGGCCGCTGATCGTCGCGGTGTGGCTGCTCTACACCGCGCTCGCGCCCTGGCTGCTCTCGCGCGACTATCTCCGCCGCGGCTGGCAGAGGGTGTGAGGCGATGCCGCTCTACGTCTCCTACGGCTCGAACATGGACCCCGCCCGGCTCGCCGCCCGCACGGGCGCCGACCCCGCCCGCGTCGCCGCCCGCTTCGCTGTGATGGTGCGCGGGATGCGGCTCGCGTTCGCCAAGCGCAACGACGACGGCGCCGCTTTCGCCACCCTGCTGCCCGACCATGCGGCCGAGGCGGAGGCGATCGCCTACGCGCTGACGGAGGCGGAGCTCGACCGCCTCGATGCCGCCGAGGGCGTGCCGGAGCACTACCTTCGGGCGACGATCGAGGTGATCCCGCGCCGTGGCGGCCCGGCGCGCGCAGCCGTGACCTATCTCGCCAACCCGGCGCGCTGCGCAGACGGGCTCCTGCCCCCGCGCTGGTATCTCGACCATTTCCTCGAGGCGGCGGATCTCCTGAGCCCCGAGTGGACCGCGATGCTGCGCCGGCAGGAGGTGGCTGGCTGAGCCGGCTTCGGCACGCCCTCGTCTCCGCCTATCGCGCGGCGCGCTACGAGGTCCGCCTCGACGACAGGACGATCAGGCTTCGCGTCGGTGCGCGCCCGCCCGCAGCGCTGTCCGGCTGGCTCGGCGCGGCGGCGGGGGGCGTGTTCGTCACGGCCTGCGCGCCGCTCGGCCGCCGCCGCGCGGCCGGGGCGGAGCGGCGCGCGCATCGGCGCCTCGTCAGGCTGCTCGCGCGGTCCCGCCGGCGGCATCTCGAGGGCGAGGGGGGAGACGACATCGGTGCCTGGCCGGCGGAGCCGAGCGTTCTCGTGCCGCTCGCCGGTCCGCGGGCGGCGGTGGCGTGGGGCCGCGCGTTCCGCCAGAACGCGGTGCTGTGGGTGCCGCGTCGCTGCGGCGTGCGGCTTCTTCTGCTGCGCTGACGCCGCTCAGGCGACGGTGACGCGCTGGGCCGTCCGCGCCGTGCGGCCAGCCTCGTCGGTCACCGTCACGGCGACCTCGGCCGACCGCTGCAGCCTGAGGAAGAACACGTGGAACGGGTTCGCCGCGCTGCCGTTGCGGAACGCGACCTCGAACACCGGCGCGCCGTCGACCGTGACGACGAGGCTGGCGAGGATGTCGCGCGGGATCAGCCGCGCCCCGTCGCGGCGGAGGCCGGTCTCCATCGGGTGCTCGACGAGGGTGCGCATCTCGAAGGGCTCGCCGGCGCGGACGGCGCGGGGCAGGCGGAGGCGTGGGGCCGCAAGCGTGCTCATCCGATGCAGCCTCCGGTGGTGACGCGGATGGCGGCGGTGGCACGCCTGAGCGTGCCGTCCGAGAGCTCGGCGAGCGCGATGATCGCCTGGTCCTCTGCGAGCCTGATCCGCGTCGTCACCTCGGCCCTCGCCACCGCCGGGGAGAGCCGGAAGGTGGCGATTCCCGGCGTGGGATTGCGGGTGGCGAAGAGATGGATGGCGCGGACGTGCAGGGCGGCCGTCTGCGGGCTCTCGACCGTGACCGTGACGGGCACCTGCCCGCCGTTCTCGGCGAGCGCGGGAGCGGCGAGCGCGATCCCCCCCTCCGTCGGTTCGCGCCCGCCGGTCGCCTCGGCGATCGCGGCGGCGAGCGCATCGCCGGCGGCGAGTGCCGGGAACGGAAGCGCGACGAGCGCGATGGCGAGGAGGCCTCTTCGTGTGGTCATGGGCCTGCCTGCTGAAAAACACGCGGCATCGACGTGGTTTTGAGAGCGGTCGGTACGAACCCGCCCGGAAGCCCGAAGAGCGGCCGCAGCGCGATGCCGACGACATTTCCGGCAAGCGCGGGAAGGATCCAGACCCACCCATGCAGCGACCCGGAGGCGATGCCGCCGAGATAGGCGCTGATGTTGCAGCCCATGCCGACGGTCGCGCCGATGCCGAGCAGCAGCCCGCCCACGAGGGAGGCGGCAGCCTCGCCTGGTCGCGGCAGGACCAGGGCTCCGCGGCGCCCGGCGAGCGACGCGGCAAGGGCGGCGCCGGCGATGACGCCGAGGTCCATCACGGTCGTCCTGTCGGCGAGCAGCGGGCGGAACATGGCCTCCGCGCGCGTCGGCTCCTCCCAGTAGGCCCAGAAGGCGGGATCGCCGAGGCCCAGAGCCTCGATCAACGACGCGCCCCAGAGCGGGAAGGCGGCGGTGATGCCCCAGGGCCGGCCGGCGACCACGAGGGTCGCGACGCCGAGCAGCGCAAGTGCGACCGCGCCCCAGGCCAGCGGCCAGGGCCCGAAGACGAGGCTGCCCCGGCCGCCGAGCCGGGCGAGCGCGCCGTGGCGCTGCCGCTCGAGCCGCGCCGAGACGTGCCAGAGGACGGCAAGCACAGTGACCGCCCCGGCCGTGGTAGCCGGCCAGCCGAAGGTGTCGGGAAGCGAGACCGGGGCGAGCGACGGAAGCCCGGCCCAGAGCTCGGCCTGCCAGGCGGCGAGGGTGGCGCCGGCGACGAAGGCAGCGAGGGTCAGCCACATCCGCGGCGCGCCGCCTCCCGCCGTATAGAGCGTTCCCGACCCGCAGCCGCCGCCGAGCTGCATGCCCACGCCGAACAGGAAGGCACCGATCAGGAGCGCGGCACCGATCGGGAAGACGAAGCCGCGCACAGGGGTCCCGAAGGCCTCGCCCGCCGCGAGCGCGGGGGCGAACAGCAGGAGGGTCGCGCCGATCAGCAGGATCTGCGCGCGGAACCCCGCGCCCCGCCGTTCGGTGACCAGGGCACGGATGCCGCCGGTGAAGCCGAAGCCGGCGTGCAGCAGAGCGATGCCGAGACCGGCCGCGATGAGCCAGGACGCAGCCTGCCGCCACCCCTGGGCGTCATGAAGCCACGCCGCCGCAAGAGCGATTCCCAAAATCCACGCCAGAGAAGGCAGGCGCCATGAAAGCCACGACATGAATACGTAGATAAAGGATGGCCCGTCTCACGACAAGTGTCGCGGCGGGCCGGTCGCATCAGGAACGGGCGCACGCGAGACGGGCAGGGTTTCCCCCGCCCGTTCGTCAGCCAGATGGTCTGAGGCGAAGCGGCTGCGTCGTGTCAGGCAGCCCGGCACCGGCGTGCGGCGAAGCCGAGCCCGAGCAGCCCCATGCCGATCAGCGCGAGCGAGGCCGGCTCCGGCACCATGATGATCAGGTCCTGGTTGCCGACGCGCAGGATCACCCCGACATCCGCGCCGATCGGGGCCCAGTTCGCCTGGTTCAGGTAGGCGATCGCCTGCGTCTTCACGGCACCGTTCGTGACGAGCCGCAAGCTGCCGGTGTCGAGGTTGTTGTCGCTGTCGTAGGCGATCTCCCACAGCGCGATCTGGAACGCGGCCGACTTGGTCGCTGAGGTGAGCGAGTCGGCGAACCACGTGTTGGTCAGACGGGTGAGCGCGGTCGCATCGGCCCCGTACTCGGATGTCGCCCCGAAACTGCCGACATAGCTGCCGGTCACCGGCGTGCTGCCGCTGATGCCGAGGAACTCGTCCGGCTCCAGGCAGTAGGTGAGGAAATTCACCCAGTTCGTGCCCGGGCCCGGGGCAGTGAACGAGTACTGGAGCGCGAAGGCGCCTGCGGCCACCGACTGGTTCGGCCCGCCATCCACCTTGATGGTGAGGTTCACGGAGCCGGGGCCGCCGTTGAACACGGTGCCGCCGTTGCCGTCCCGCACCCAGATCTGCGACGCCTCGGCAGACGGCGCGGCGCACATCACGGCGCCGAGCACAGCCCCGGCGACGACGAGCCCGCGAATCCCTCGAATGGAGTCGGTCATTGATCCTGTCCCCTCTGCGGCGTCCCCAGTGACGCCAGCGGCGGCAGCTCTCGAGCCAATGCCGGTCGACCGCCGCCGCGGGATTAGCGCACTACGTGCCAGCTACGAGAAAGAAGACGGAACAAGGGCTTGAGGACGCGGCTCAGCGGCTGGGCCGAAGCACTGTAAAGTTTTTCGACAAGCCGGACCGGAGAATTGCTACCTCAGGTTGGTCAAGACGAGCGCGGCGAGGATCGGGAGGAGACCCGCGAGGTCGGTCGCCGCGAGCGCCTCGCCGTGCAGCAGCGCGCCATAGGCGAGGCCGAGCGGCGGCAGGGTAAACTGCACCACCGCCGCCGTGGCGACGTTGCCCGTCCGCAGCATCCGGAACCAGATCAGGTAGCCTGCGATGCTGACGACGAGGACCAGCCAGGCCTGGCTGAGAGCGAGGGCGAGGGTCGGGGAAAGCGCGCTCCAGGGTTCGGCCAGCGCGGAGAGAGGAAGGAGCGCGAGGCCGGCGCCGACGCTCTGCACCGCATTCGCGAGCACCGGCTCCGCCCGCGTGCCGTGGCGGCGGAACAGCACCGTGCCGAGCGACAGGGCGAAGAGCCCGCCCACCGCCATCGCATGGCCCGGCCAGTCGCCGCCGCCCGAAGCGAGGGCGCGTGGCAGCGTCACCAGCGCGACCCCGCCGAGCCCCAGCAGGAGGGCGAGCAGCGCGCGCCGCGACGGCCGCTCGCCGAGCATCGCGGCGCCGAGCGCCACCGTCACCACCGGGTTGACCCCGACGAGGGCGGCGACGATCGCGCTCGGCGCCCATCCGAGCGCGATCGTCGTGAGCCCGAGATAGGCCGCGAAGTTGATCAGCCCGAGCCCGGCGAGCACGGCGACCTCGCGCGGGCCGGTGCGGATGCCGCGCGCCGCCGCCCAGCCGAGCATGATGGCGCCGGCGACGAGGAAGCGGATGACGAGGAAGAGAAGGGGCGGGCAATCGGCGATGCCGAACTTCGCCGCGGCGAAGGCGCTCGACCAGATCAGCGACGCCGTGACGGCGAGCGCGAGCCTCCCCCAGCCGATGCCCCTCAGAGGCGCCAGGACAGGCTGATCGAGCCGAACTGCGGCAGCTCCTTCTGGGTGTCGAACTCGCGGCTGCGCCAGGTGTGGCTGTAGGACA
>Ga0272446_1000983_pt1 | contig 42964 bp, 48 predicted proteins | sample YNPCB0061_FD_194587 | JGI IMG/M metagenome (GOLD analysis project Ga0272446, IMG submission 194587) | Hot spring microbial mat communities from Yellowstone National Park, WY, United States - YNP-CB-006-1 | ecosystem: Environmental > Aquatic > Thermal springs > Hot (42-90C) > Sediment | place...
AGCATGGTGTTGGCGACGACGCCGGCCTGCGCCCGCACCCGCTGCTCGATGGAGGCCGCCATCTCCGGGTGGTCGCGCAGGAACTGCTTGGCGTTCTCCCGCCCCTGGCCGATGCGCTGGCTGTCGCAGGAGAACCAGGCGCCGGACTTCTCGACGACGCCGGCCTTCACGCCGAGGTCGATCAGCTCGCCCACCTTGCTGATGCCCTCGCCATACATGATGTCGAACTCCACCTCGCGGAACGGCGGGGCCATCTTGTTCTTCACCACCTTCACGCGCGTCTGGTTGCCGACCACCTGATCGCGGTCCTTGATCGAGCCGATGCGGCGGATCTCCATGCGCACGCTGGCGTAGAATTTCAGCGCGTTGCCGCCCGTCGTGGTCTCCGGGTTGCCGAACATGACGCCGATCTTGAGGCGGATCTGGTTCAGGAAGATCAGCAGCGTGTTGGACTTGGAGACGCTGCCCGTCAGCTTGCGCAGCGCCTGGCTCATCAGCCGCGCATGCAGGCCGACATGGCTGTCGCCCATCTCGCCTTCCAGCTCGGCCTTCGGCACCAGCGCCGCGACGGAATCCACCACGAGCACGTCCACGGCGCCCGAGCGCACCAGCGTATCGGCGATCTCGAGCGCCTGTTCGCCGGCGTCGGGCTGGCTGATCAGCAGATTGTCCACATCCACGCCGAGCTTGCGGGCATAGCCCGGGTCGAGCGCGTGCTCGGCGTCGATGAAGGCGCAGGTGCCGCCCTTCTTCTGCGCCTCCGCGATGGCGTGCAGCGCGAGTGTCGTCTTGCCCGAGGATTCCGGGCCGTAGATCTCGACGATGCGGCCCTTCGGCAGCCCGCCGATGCCGAGCGCGATGTCGAGCCCGAGAGAGCCGGTGGACACCACCTCGATCTCCGGCTGCACCTTCTGGGTGCCAAGCCGCATGATCGAGCCCTTGCCGAAGGCCCGCTCGATCTGGCTGAGCGCCGCGTCCAGCGCCTTGGTCTTTTCCATCCTAGGTCCCCTCGCGCCGCGCTGCTGCAACCGCAGCGCGATTGTCACCCGTCTCTTATCGCGCCGTGCGCTGGGCTGGCCAGCGGCAAGCGAGGCGAATCGCGACCGGACGCCATGCTATCGCGCCGCGCTGCGCGGGTGGCAAGAACGAACAGTAAACATCACCTGGCCCGCGCCAGCGCGGCGCCGGCCGCCGACACCAGCTCGGACGGGGTGAAGGGCTTGCCGAGGAAGCCGATGCCCTCGGCCGACAGATCGGTGCCGAGCGCGGCTTCGGCATAGCCGCTCATCAGCAGCACCGGCAGCCCGGGCCGCGCGGCGCGGGCGGCGCGGGCCAGCGCCAGCCCGTCCCGACCGGGCAGCGACACGTCGGAGAGCAGCAGGGCCGGGGCCTCGGCGGCGAGCAGCGCCGCCGCCTCCTCCGCATCCGCCGCCGCCGCGACGCGGTAGCCGGCGCGCGTCAGGGCGCGTTCGGCCAGCCGCCGCAGCGGCGCCTCGTCCTCGACCAGCAGGATCAGCGCGCCGCCGGCGGCCTTGGCGGGGGTGGCGGGCGGCGGGGCCTCCACCGGGTCGGGCGGCCCTGGGTGGCGCGGCAGCCAGACGCGGAAGGTGGCGCCCTGGCCTGGCGCGCTCTCCACCGTGATCTCGCCGCCGGACTGCCGCAGGATGCCGAGCACGGTGGCGAGCCCGAGGCCGGTGCCGCCCTGTTCGCGCCGGGTGGTAAAGAAAGGCTCGGACAGCCGCGGCAGGATCTCGGGCGGGATGCCGGGGCCGCTGTCGGCGACGTCCAGCGTCACCCAGCGCCCGGGCGGGATGGTGGTGCGGCCCTGCGGCTCGGGCGCCAGCACCGTGCGGTGCCCGGTGGCGATGGTGATGCGCCCGCCTTCCGGCATCGCCTGCGCGGCGTTGACGGCGAGGTTCACCACCACTTGGTCGAGCATGGACGGGTCCACCCGCACGCAGCGGCCCGGCTCCTCCAGTTCCAGCCGCAGCGTGATCGAGCGGCCGAGCGTGCGCCGGAGCAGGGGTGCCAGCGCCGAGACGGCGCCGTTCAGCGCGACGACGCGCGGCGCCAGCTGCTGGCGGCGGGCGAAGGCGAGCAGCCGGCGCACGAGATCGGCGCCGCGCTGCGCGGCGGCGAGCACCTCGCGCAGGTCCTCGGCGGATTCGGGCGTGGCGCCGCGCGCCAGCACGCTTTCCGCGCCGCCCATCACCGCCGTCAGCAGGTTGTTCACGTCATGCGCGATGCCCCCGGCGAGCCGGTCCAGCGCGGCGAGGCGCTCGGCCTCCCGCGCCGCGGCGCGTTCCGCCTCCTCTTCCGTCGCGGCGAGGCGGAGGAGAAGCCGGCCGGAGGGCAGGCGCTTCGCCTGCACGCCGAGCGAGCGGGGCGGGTCGGCCGGCAGCGGCAGGCGGAAGGGCGGCGGTTCCGGCTCGGCCAGCGCGGCGGCGAGGGCCGCGCGGTCGGAGGGCGCCAGCAGGGCGAGCGCGTCCTCGCCCTCCGGCGGCAGCACGAGGGGGGCAAGCGCTTCGGCGGCGGCGTCGCTGGCCGCGAGCAGGCGGCCGGCGGCGTCGAGCAGCAGCAGCGGCTCGGGCAGGGCGGCGAATGCTTCGCGCAGCGCCGCGCCGTCCCGGCCGATCAGCTGTCCGAAGATGCGTCCCGTCGGCATGCCCGCTGGATACCGGGTGGCCGGGGCGCGCGGAAGCGGCCGTTCACGCGCCGGCCAGCTTGCGCTTCGCGCGCCAGACGAAGGCGATGATCTCGGCCACCGCCTGGAAATGCTCGGGCGGGATCTCGGCGTCGAGCTCCACCTTGTACAGCGCGCGGGCGAGCGGCGGGTTGGAGACGAGCGGCACCCGCGCCTCCCGCGCCGCCTCGCGGATGCGCGCGGCGACCTCGTCCACCCCCTTCGCCACGACCTTCGGCGCCGCCTGCGAGCCTTCGGTGTAGGCGAGCGCCACGGCGTAGTGCGTCGGGTTGGTGATGACGACGGCCGCCTGCGGCACTGCGGCCATCATCCGCCCGCGGCGAAGCCGGTCGCGCAGGCGGCGGAGTTCGGCCTTCACCTCGGGCTTGCCTTCCGTCTCCTTCAGCTCGTCCTTCACCTCCTGCCTGGTCATCCGCAGCTGCCTGCGGTGCCGGGCGCGGACCCACCAGAGATCGGCCGCGGCGAGGGCGGCGAAGGCGGCCGCCGCGGTGGCGACCAGCCGCGCCGCGTTCTGCTCGGCCATGCCGAGGAGGGAGGCCGCCGGCCGGTGCAACACCTGCTGGAAGAGCTCGGGCGAGCCGAAGGCGAACCACAGCGCGAGCCCGACGACGACGAGCTTCACGAGGGTCCGGAACAGCTCCATCAGGCCCTCCTTGCCGAAGATCCGCTTGACGCCGGCGATCGGCGACAGCTTGGCGATGTTCGGCACGAGGCCCTTGGCGGAGATCGCGCCGCGGGTCTGGACGAAGGTGGCGGCGAGCGCGGCGGCGATGACGGCGGCCGCCGCCGGCATCAGCATCGCCAGCGCATGCCAGGCGGCGCGGGCGAGTTCCGCGGCCGGGTCCGCCTGGTGCGCGCGGGCCAGCAGCGCGGCGAAGGCGCGGATCAGCTCCGCCCCCGTGCCGGGCAGCGTCGCGAAGGCCGCGAGCATGGCGGCGACGAGGACGAAGAGCGAGGTCGCCTCGCGCGAGACGGCGACCTGGCCTTCCTGCCGCGCCTTGTCGAGCCGCCTTTTGGTTGGCTCCTCCGTCGCGTCGTCGCGGTCCGGCGCGTCCGCCATGGCTTAGCCGGCGCCGGGGAGGCGACCGAACGCCTCGACCAGCGCCGCCCCGAAGACGGCGAGCAGCGGGGCGGCGACGAGGCCGAGCAGCGCGAGCCCGCCCAGGATCTGCGCCGGCACCGCGACGAAATACACCTGCACCTGCGGCGCAAGCCGCGCGAGCAGCCCGAGCGCCAGGTTGAACAGCACCGCCGCCAGCACGAAAGGCGCGGCGAGGCGGAGCGCGAGCGCCAGGCTCTCCGCGCCCATGGCCGCCAGCGATTCGGCGGCGAGGCCCGCCGGCAGCGGATCCCCCGCTGTCAGCACGGCGTAGGAGCCGGCCAGCGCCGACAGCGGCAGCGCGTAGAGGCCCGTGGACAGGACAAGAAGCGCCGCCAGCATGCCGAACAGCCGCGACAGCGCCGTGCCGCCCTGGCCGAGCGCAGGATCCTGTGTCAGCACCGAGGACAGGCCGAGCATCAGCGCCGCCACCTGCCCCGCCATGGCGAGCGCCAGCAGGATCAGCCGCGCGAGGCCGCCGAGCCAGAGGCCGGCCAGCGTCTCCAGCGTGATCAGCCGCACGAGGTCCGCCGGCTGCTCCGGCACCGGGGGCAGGCCGGGCGACAGCAGCGGCAGCAGCAGGGGCACGAGCGCCAGCGCGATGGCAAGGCGGATGCTGGCCGGGATCTCGGCCTCGCCGAGGCCGGGCAGCAGCATCATGGCGGCGCCCACGCGCGCGAAGATCAGGACCGCGTGGAAGGCGAGCGGCGCCAGGCTGTCGAGCAGCGCCTGGTCGGTCGGCATCAGGGCGCCGCGCCGAGGGTGATCATCCGGTCGAACAGGGCTGCCGACCAGCCGCGCAGCGCGCCGAGCATGAACGGCCCGGCCAGCAGCAGCACCGCACCGGCGGCGAAGATCTTGGGGATGAAGGCGAGGGTGGCCTCCTGCACCTGCGTCAGCGCCTGCAGCAGCGAGATGGTGAGGCCGACCGCGAGCAGCGCGCCGAGCAGCGGCCCGCCGATCTGCAGGAAGATCCAGAGCGCCTCTCGCACCGAGGCGGCCAGCGCGTCTTGCGCCATGACGGGGTTTTCCCTGGCTTGCGCGGCGCCGTCAGATCGGCATCCGCATGATCTCCTGGTAGGCGCTCACCACCCGGTCGCGCACCGCGACCGCCGTCTGCAGCGCCAGTTCGGCGCGGCTGACGGCCAGCACCACCTCCGTCACGCTGCCTTGCCCGGTGAGGGCGGCGGTGGCGGCCGCATCGGCGCTGCGGCCGATCTCGACCGCCTGGTCCATGGCGCGCGACAGCGCGGCGCCGAAGGAGGCGCCGGCGGCGGCAGGCTCCGTCGCGGCGCGGTAGGCGGCGGCGGCGCCGAGCGAGGCGGCGTTGACGGCCGCCATCAGCGCAGCGCCTCGATGGTGCGGGCAAGCATGCCGCGCGTCGTCTCCAGCACGCCGAGATTGGCGCTGTAGGAGCGCTGGGCTTCCTGCATGTCCATCATCTCCACGATGGAATCGACGTTCGGCATGCGGACATAGCCGCGCGCGTCGGCGGCCGGATGTCCCGGGTCGAAGCGCATCGGGAACTCCCGCTGGTCGGTGCCGATGCGGGCGATGCGCACCGTCTCGGCGCCGAGCGCGCGGTCGAGCCGGTTCTGGAAGGTGACGGTGCGGCGGCGATAGGGGTCGGCGCCGGGCGTCTGCCCGGTCGAGTCGCGGTTGGCGATGTTCTCGGCCACCACGCGCAGCCGGGTTGCCTGCGCGCGCATGCCGGAGGCGGAAATCGCGAGCGCGCGGTCGAGGTCCATCGGTCCTCCTCTCAGCCCTGCCGCCCGAGGGCGGTGCGCACCATGTCCATGAAGCGGCGGCGCAGCGCGGTGGCGAGCGCATGCGCGGTGTCGGTCTCGGCGACGCGGATCGCCTGTTCTTCCAGCGACACGGCGTTGCCGTTCGGCGCCGCCTCGGCAAGGCGCCGGTCGGGGCGGGAGGCCGCGACCGAGGGATCGGCGCGGATGTGCCGCGGCGAGGTGGCGACGAGCCCGCCGACGCCCGCCCGCGCCAGGTGCCGGGCGAAGGGCGTGATGTCCGACGGGGTGAAGCCCGGCGTGTCGGCATTGGCGATGTTGCGCGCCAGCACCTGCCGCCGCCGGTCCAGCCAGCGGAGGCGGGCCTCGGCAAGGGCGATCGGGTCTGCGCGGGACGGGTCCATGCACGGGAGGTCGCATGGCAGCGGCGAATGAACGGTTAACCGCGGCGGAAACCGGGCGGTAACCCTGCCGCGCGATGCTGCGCGGCATGGACAGCAGAGCCGGCCGCGCGCCCGACGCCGAGATCGCCGCCGCCGCCGCGGCGGCGCTGCTCGCGACGCTCGCGCTCGCGCGCGGGCTCGTCGGCGGCGGCCGGCGCGTGGATCTCTCGGGGCTGGAGCGGGAGGCCGCCGCGCTCTGCGCTGCCGCCCTCGCCCTGCCGCGGGAGGAGGCGCGGACCCTGCTGCCGTCGCTGGCGGCGATCGAAGGCGAGATCGCCGCGCTGATGGAGGCGCTGCCCCGCCCCGCGTGACCACCCGCCGTCCTCCACCGCTGGCAAAAGGCCGCAGATGACGATCCCGACCGAAACCTGGCTTCTCGCGCTGGCGCTGCTCGCCGGCATCGTCGCATTGCTGCTGCTGCTGGCGCGCGGCGCGCGGCGCTTCGGCCTCGCCCCCGCCGCCGGCCGGAGGCTGAAGACCGAGGAGGTGCTGCCGCTCGATTCCCGCCGCCGCCTCGTCATCGTCCGCTGCGACGGGCGGGAGGCGCTGCTGCTGCTCGGCGGGCCGCAGGATGTGGTGGTGGGGTGGCTGTGATGCGCGCGGCCGTTCTCATTGCGCTGCTGCTGGCCGCGGGGCCGGCGGCGGCGCAATCGGTCGCGATCGACCTCGGGGCGCCGGGCGGCGGCAACACCGCGCGGCTGGTGCAGCTGGCGGCGCTGATCGGCCTGCTGTCGCTCGCGCCCTCGCTCCTGGTGATGGCGACCGCCTTCGCGCGGATCGTCATCGTCCTTGCCCTGCTCCGCAGCGCCATCGGCGCGCCGGGCATCCCGCCGAACCAGGTGCTGATCGGGCTCGCCCTGTTCCTCACCTTCTTCGTCATGCAGCCGGTGCTGGACGCGTCGTGGAGCGGGGGCATCCAGCCGATGATGGAGGGGCGGATCGGCGAGATGGAGGGGCTCGCCGCCGCCGCCGAACCCTTCCGCACCTTCATGGCGGCGAATGTGCGGGACCAGGATCTGGCGCTGTTCCTCGACCTCGCGCGGCTGCCGCCGCCGGAAACCCCGGCCGAGGCGCCGTGGCGGGCGCTCGTGCCGGCGTTTATGGTCGGCGAGCTCAAGCGCGCCTTCGAGATCGGCTTCCTGCTGTTCCTGCCCTTCCTGGTGATCGATCTCGTGGTGGCGTCGCTGCTGATGAGCCTTGGCATGATGATGCTGCCGCCGTCCGTCGTGTCGCTGCCCTTCAAGCTGATCTTCTTCGTGCTGGTGGACGGCTGGACGCTGGTGTCGGGCAGTCTCGTCCAGGGCTTCGCGGGAACGTAGGATGGCGGCGCAACAGGGAGACCATGCGCGATGATCTTCGCCACCACCTCCACCATCCAGGGCCGCGAGGTCGAGGCCTATCTCGGCGTCGTGTTCGGCGACACCGTGCTCGGCGTCAACGTGTTCAAGGACTTCATGGCGGGCCTGCGCGACATCGTCGGCGGCCGCTCGGGCACCTATGAGCGGGAACTCGGCACGGCGCGCGACACCGCCATGGCGAGCCTGGCACGCCAGGCCGAAAGCCTCGGCGCCGACGCCGTGCTCGGCATCGACATCGACTACGAGGTGCTCGGCGCCAACAACGGCATCCTGATGGTGAGCGTGAGCGGCACGGCGGTCCGGCTGAAGCCGGCCTGACCGCCGCGCCGCCCGCGCGCCTCAGCGCTTCGGCAGGTGCTCGGCGATGTAGGGCGGCAGCTGCATGGCGCCCCAATGCATCTCGGGCGTCCAGTAGCGGGTGGTGCCGAGGATGCCGGCGGCCGCGGCGCGCGCGCGCAGCGTCGCCACGTCGAGCGACCGCTGCGCCGGGTTCCGCCCCGCCCAGCCGAGCGTCATGAAGCCGCCGACATAGGTCGGCACCGCGGCGCAATACGCCGACACGTCGGGGAAGAACTTCGCGCGCCTCACCGAGGTGTCGCGCAGCTCGTCGGCCTGCATCGCCGGCACGCCGCACTGGTTCACGATCACCCCGTCGCCGCGCAGGATGCGGGCGGCGTTCTGGTAGAACTCGTCGGTGAACAGCACCTCGCCGACGCCGATCGGGTCCGTGCTGTCCACGATGATCGCATCGAAGGAGGCGTCCGGCGCCTTTCGGACATAGTCGATGCCGTCGCCGACGATCACCTCCGCGCGCGGGTCGGTCCAGGCGTTGCCGGCGATGTCCGGCAGGTGCTCCTTCGACAGGCGGATCACCTCGCCGTCGATCTCGACCATCACCGCGCGCTCGACGCCCCTGTGCTGCAGCACGCGCCGCAGCACGCCGCCGTCGCCCGCGCCGATGATCAGCACGTTCCTCGCGTTGCCGTGGGCGATCAGCGGGACGTGGGCGATCATCTCCTGGTAGACGAACTCGTCCATCTCGGTGATCTGCACCACGCCGTCGAGCAGCATGACCCGGCCGTGGGTGCAGCTCTCGAAGATCATGATGTCCTGGAACCGGCTCTGGACGCGGGCGAGCTCGCGCTTCACCAGGAAGCGCTGGCCCCATTCGGCGTAGAGCGTCTCGTTCACCCAGCAATCGGTCGGCATGGTCGGTCCCCTGTCATGCGAAGGGGGCGGACCCTGCGGCCCGCCCCCCGGTCACCTCGTGTCGCGGCGCGTCAGCCGATCAGGCCGCGCTTGTTCTCCGCCAGCTGCACGCGCTCGGCTGCGAAGCCGCGCTTCAGGATCGGCAGCGCGTTGTACGGGTTGCAGGCGCCGCAGACGAAGATGTCGAGCGCGGCGAAATCCCGCTCCGGCCAAGTGTGGATGGAGACGTGGCTCTCCGCCAGCACCAGCACGCCCGATACCCCGCCATTCGGCGAGAAGTGGTGGAAGTGGCCATGCAGGATGGTGGCGCCCGTCGCGATCGCCGCCTCGCGCAGCACCTCGTCGATGTGCGCCGGCTCGTCCAGGCGCTTGGCGCCCCACAGGTCGATGATGAGATGCGTGCCGGCGAACTTCACGCCGTCGCGCTCGACGAAGTAGTCCTTCGCCTCCTCATGCGTTGCGGTTTCGCTCGGCAGGCCCGAGAGCGTCCCCAGTGTCGCGAGACCGTCCATCGCGGTTCCCTTTCCTACACCAGCAGCGACCCAAGCCGATCCGAGCCAATCCCGGATCAGGTCAACGGCGCGGGGGTATGGGGCAGGGGGGACCGCGATGCAAGCGAAATCGGACCCCTCGGGCCGAAAAAAACGCGGACCTCCCCCCCGGGGGACGCGGGACTTACCGCGCCGCCCCTGCATCCGCCCGCAACGGCTCCAGAAGGCGGGGGAGATCGCGCAGGAATTCCAGTTCGCGGGCCAGGCGAGGCAGGTCGGCCGTGCCGCGCAGCGCGTCGGCGGCCAGCAGGTCGAAGGCCTCGCGCAGCGGGCCAGGGGGCAGCCGGGGGGCCAGGGAGGCGCGCAGCGCGGCCAGGCGATCGTCCTGCCCCGCCAGCGCCGCGAAGGCCGCAAGCCGCACGGCCTCGCGCGCCAAGGGTTCGGGCAGCGGGCCTTCGGCCGGCGCGGCGGCAAGATGCGCCTCCAGCGCATCGGCGGCGTCCGCCCAGCGCCGGTCCTCGGCCAGAAGCCGGGCGCGCGCGGCGTGGCCGGCGGGCCCCAGCGCCTCCAGCGCCGCGATCGCCGCGCCGCGGTCGCCCCGGCGGGCGAGCGCGGCGGCGCCGAGCAGCGCCCGCCGCTCGCGCAGGTCAGGCGCTAGGCCGGCGGCGTCGCTGTCCGCGAGCGCGTCGAGGGCGCGGCCCGCCTCGCCCTCGGCCAGCCGCACCTCGGCCAGGCGAAGCCCGAGCCGGGCCCGCGCCTCGCCGGAGGCCGAGGCGAGGGCTTCGGTCAGCACCGCGTCCGCGCGCGCCGGCAGGTCTAGGGCGATGAGGCGCTCGGCCAGCAGCAGCGCCACCGCCTCCTGCCGCGGCTGCCCCGCCAGCAGCGCGCGGTTGGCGTCGTGCAGCGCGACGGCGGCGAGCGGCGCTTCCGTCTCCAGCGCCGCCAGCAGCGCATCCCCTGCGGCGGCGCGGATGCGCGGGGCTTCCTGGGGGAACAATGCCTCCGTCTCGCGCAGCAGCTCGAAGGCGGCGCGCGCGGCGCCGGCCAGGCGGCGCAGCTCGGCCAGGCGCAGGCGCGTCGCGACCTCCTCTGCCTCGCCGCGCCAGGCGAACAGCGCCGCGTCGAGCGCGGCGGCGGCCTGCCCGGCGTCCATCGCGCCGGTGGCGAGGCGGAGTTCGATCCCGCGGCGCAGCGCGCGGGCGCGGACGAGGCGGTCGCGCCCTGCGGCTGCCGCATCATAGGCGGCGAGCGCGTCGGCGGTGCGGCCCTCGGCCTCGGCCAGGCGGCCGCGGGCGAGGTCGAGCGCCGGGCCTTCCGGCGCGGCGGCGATCAGCGCCTGCAGCGGCGCGGCCTCGCCCGCCTCGGCCAGAGCGAGCGCGGCGATCGGCGCGAGCCGTGCGCGCAGCGCCTCCGGATAGCCGAGCAGCAACGGCAGGCTGGCCGCGAAGCCCGCGGCGGCGGAGGGGGCGCCGCGGCGGGCCGCCAGCACCGCGCGCCACAGCGCGAGTTCGTCCGATGGTGCGAGCCGAGGATCGGCGAGGCCGGTCGCCTCCTCCGGCCGGTCGGCGAGCGCTGCGGCGGCGCCGGCCAGAGCGGCGAAGGCCGGGTCGGCGGCGGCGCGCGGGTCCTCCTGCATGGCCAGCCGTGCGACCGCCTGCGCCTCCTGCGGCAAGCCGAGCGAGAGCAGCGTCTGCGCCAGGGCACGTCGCAGGGGCGCGCGTTGCAGCGGCGGCGCCTCGGCGACCGCGGCCTGCTGTTCGCGAAGCCGCGCCTGCAGGTCGGAGAGGCTGGCGTTCGGAAGCTCGAACAGGCGGCTCATCGCCGCCGCGTCGGCCAGCGCGCCGAAGCCGCCGGCCTGCATCCTGAGCCCGTCGGGCGCGCCGTCGGCGGCCAGCAGGAAGCGGTCGCGGGCGCGGGAGAGGCTGAGCCTGTCGTCGCGCACCAGCACGGCGGCGCCGAGGCTCGCGGGAAGCAGATCCGCCTGCGCCAGTCTCCGGCCGACCGCGACGGCCTGGCCTGGCTCGGCGACGGTCGCGACCAGCAGCGGCAGCCCGGTCTCGGGATCGGTCAGCGCGACCACGCGGCCGGGCTGCGTGGCGCGGATGGCAAGGCGGGGCGGCGGCCCGGCCTCGGCCTCGAGCGTCATGGAACGGGTGGGCGGCGCATCGCGGCGCGGCTCGATCACCCAGGCGTGACCGGAGCGGCGCAGTGCCAGCAGGCCCGGCTCGGCCAGCGGCAGCCGCAACAGCGTGGCGCCCGGGAGCAGGACGGCCTCGGCGTGGCCGAACACCGGGTCGTTGCGGAGCGCCGAGAGATCGAGCGGCTGCTCGGCGTCGAACAGCGCGAACACCCAGTCGCCGCGCCGGAAGGCGGCGGCGGCGGTGCCCTCGGGCAACGCGATGGCGAGCGCGCGAGGCTGGCCCGGCGGTGAGAGCAGCCGGACGGCCACGGCCCGCGGCTCGGCGAGGATGACCGGCAGCGCGGGGCCTGGGGCGGCGAGAGGGGGCGCCGGCGCCTCGACGGTGCGGGCCGGCGCGGGGGTGCCCTGGCTGGCCGGGGCGACCGCCGCGCGCTCGGCGTCCGGCCCGGTCCGCGCCAGGGCCGGTGCGGGCGGAGGCGAGGGTGCTGCGGGCTCCGCGGCGGGCAGGACCGGCGGGCGCGGGGCGTCGGCCGGCGGGTCCGCCGCAGAGGCGGGGGCGCCGCGGGGCGCGCGCGGCTCGGGGCGCGGCGCTTCGGCGAGGCGGGGCGGGGGGCGCGGCGTCGGGGGCGGCGGCAGTGGCAGTGCGACAGTGCGCGGGGGCGCCGCCTCCGGGCTGGCGGTCGGGGGCGTGGCGGCGGTGCGCGGCGTCGCGGGCTGCGCGGCGGCGATCCGCTGCGCCGGGTCGGCGATGTCGAGCACGATGCGTGTGCCGAGGCGGAAGTGGCGCAGCTCCGCGCCGTCCGCCAGGCGCAGCTCGACCGCGCCGGCGGAGCCCGCGATCGCCGTCACGTTGCGCGGGGTGCGGCCGAGCGCGCCGAGATCCGGCACGCCGGGCGCCGCGAAGGCGATGCGGACGGTCGAACCCTCCACCGTCACGGTGTAGTCGGTGCGTTGCGGCCAGTCGAACACGATGCGGCCGTGCCCGGCATGGTCGCCGGCGCGCACGGCGATGCGCGGCGTGTCGGCCTCTGCCGCGGCGTGCCCGGCGCCGAGCAGCAGCAGCAGGCCCGCGGCCGCCCGCCGCATCAGCCGAACCCCGCGAGCAGGCGGTCGATCTCGTCCTGCGAGGTGGCGGCGGCGGGAAGCTGCGGACCTTCAGCGAGTCGGCGGCCTTCCGTCACCCCCTCCGGCTCCTCGCTCGGAGCGCCGCCGGTCGCGGCCGCGATCCGTTTCTCGATCGCCTTCAGCGCCGCGACCACCTTGGCGATGCGCTGGCCGGTGATGTCCTGGAAGGAACACGCCTCGTAGATGCGCGTCACCTCGGTGCCGAGCGCCTCGCCGTTGCGCTTGCCGACCTTGGCCTGGATCGCCTCGATCCGTTCGCAGGCGTCGAGGATCTCGTTGGTGGCGTCGGCGGTGTGCTGGACGATGGCGTCGAGCTCGTCGGTGGCGGACGGGATGTGGCGGCCGGTGATGTCGTCCACCGACAGCGCCGCGATCTCGGCCTTGGCACGCGCGACGGTGCGGCCGAGCTCGTGCAGTTCGGCGAGCAGCGCCGCTTCGCGCAGCGTGAGGTCGCCCGAGAGGCTGGACAGCACCGCCTTCACCGCCGCCTCGATCCTGTCGTCGGGGGCGCCCTCAGGCATGGGCCAGCACCTTCTCGATCTTGTCGCGCAGCGTCTCGGCGTTGAACGGCTTGACGATGTAGTTGGACACCCCGGCCTGCTTGGCGGCGATCACGTTCTCCGTCTTGCTCTCGGCCGTCACCATGATGAAGGGCAGGTCCTTGAGGCGGGCGTCGGCGCGCACCTCCTTCAGCAGGTCGAGCCCCGTCATCGGCGTCATGTTCCAGTCGCTGATGACGAGGCCGTAGTTGCCGGCGCGCAGCTTGGTCAGCGCCTCGGCGCCGTCGGTCGCCTCGTCCACATTGTCGAAGTCGAGCTGCTTCAGCAGGTTGCGGATGATGCGGAGCATCGTCTTGTAGTCGTCCACGATCAGCACCTGCATGGTCTTGTCGAGCGCCATTGGGGGTCCTTCCTGTCCTCGGGTCTGGTCAGCCGCCTTCGGGGCGGCGGGCGCGGTGGCGGGCGAGCTCGGCGGTGACCTCGCGGGCGCGCTCGGGGCGCATGGCGGCGAGGATCGGCGCGGCGCGGCGCTCGGCCATGCGGTCCATGATGTCGAGCAGCACCTCGAGGCCGAGCTCGTCGAAGATCGCGGCGGCGTCGCGCGGGCGCATCTGCTCGTAGACGCGGACGAGGCCGCGCCAGCCCTCCTCCTCGCGCTCGCCGCGCGTGCGCTCGAGCGCGGCGAGCCGCCCGCGCAGCGCCTCCAACTCCTCCGCGCGGCGTGCCAGCCGCGCCTCGGCGGCGGCGAGCATCTGCTCGCGCGCCGCAAGCGCGCCTTCGCGCGTCTCCAGCTCCGCCCGGCGGGCGCGGAGCTGTTCGAGCAGCGCGCGCTCGGCGGCGAGCGCCGGGTCCTCCGGCGGCGGGGCGGGCGGAGCGGGCGGCGCCGCGACGGCGCGGGTGGCGCGGATCGCGGCCTCGGTCGGGGTCGTCGCGGGGGCGGGCGATGGCGCGGGCGCCTGGGCGCGGGCAGCGGCGACAAGCGCCGGCGGGTCGGCCGTGCCGGCTCGGCCGGAGATCAGCGACTCCGCCTTGGCCAGCGCAAGCGCGGCCGCCGCGACGGTGGCGACCGGCAGCAGGCGGGGACGCATCAGCCCTGCTCCCGCGCTGCGCTGCGGCCGAGCGCGAGCGCGCGCAAGAGATCGCGTTCGGCGGCGCTCTTCGGCGCGACGCCGGCCGGCTCGCCCGCGGCGGGCCGGGCGGCGCGCACGGCGGCGTCCAGCCGGTCGGCCAGCGCCTCGGCGCGTTCGGTCAGGAAACGCAGATCCTCGCGCAGCGGCTCGGCGGCGGCGATCTTCTCGGCGACGCCCTTCCCCGCGCCCTCGGCGGCGGCGCGCAGCCGGATGATCGCGGCCTCGGCGACGCGCGCCGCGTCCTGGATGCCGGCCGCGCCCGCCTCCAGCGCGCCGCGCTCCTTCCGCAGCAGGGCGAGCTGGCGTTCGAGGCGGATCGCGAAGGGGATGGCGACGGCGAGCAGCCCGAGCAGCAGAAGCTGCAGCGCCCACTCCAGGCTGGTCATGCGGCGGCCTCCTGCGCCGCGCGGCCGCGCGGCAACTCGCGGGTGATGCGGATGGCGAGCCGGTTGTCGCGGCGGCCGAGCTCGGCCTCGAACAGCGGCACCTCGCCGCAGGCGACGCGCACCGGCGCGCCCTGCGGCACGCCCAGCGCGATGCGGTCCCCGACCTTCAGGCCGAGCACGGCGGAGAGCGGCAGCGTCTGCCGGTCCAGCACCACGTCGAGCGACACCTCGGTGTGGCGGAGCTCCTCGGCCAGGTGGCTCTCCCAGATCGAGTCGCGGCCGAACTTCTCGCCCATGAACTGCTGCAGCAGCAGCTCGCGCACCGGCTCGAGCGTCGCGTAGGGCAGCAGCAGCTCGAGCCGGCCGCCGCGGTCCTCCATGTCGATGCGCAGCCGCGCCAGGATGGCGGCGTTGGACAGGCGGGTGATGGCGGCGAAGCGCGGATTCGTCTCCAGCCGCTCGAACCGGAAGTCCACGTCGGCGATCGGGCCGAAGGCGTCCGACATGTCGGACAGCACGACGCCGACGAGACGCTCGACCAGCGTGCGCTCGATGGTGGTGTAGGGGCGGCCCTCGATGCGCATCGCCGCCGTGCCGCGCCGCCCGCCGAGCAGCACGTCCACCACCGAGTAGATCAGCGCCGAATCGGTGACGACGAGGCCGTAGTTGTCCCACTGCTGCACCTTGAACACCGACAGCATGGCCGGCAGCGGGATCGAGTTCAGGTAGTCCCCGAAGCGCAGCGAGGCGAGCCCGTCGAGCGACACCTCCACATTGTCGGAGGTGAAGTTGCGCAGCGTGGTGGAGAGCAGCCGCACCAGCCGGTCGAACACGATCTCCAGCATCGGCAGGCGCTCATACGCCACGAGGCCCGACGAGATGATCCGCTCGATGCCGGATTTCGGCGCGTCGCCGCCGCCGCCGTCGAAGCCGAGCAGGCTGTCGATCTCGGCCTGGTTAAGCACCCGCTCGGGTTCGGCCGGGGCGGCCGGGGCCGCGGCGCCCTCGCCCTCCAGCGCAGCGCCCCAGGCTGCGGCGAGATCCTCCTCGTCCCCGGCGCCGCTCATTGCACGATGATCTCCTGGAACAGCACGTCCACCACGCGCGCCGGGGCGGCGACCAGGTTGGCGCGCGCGACCAGCTCCTCCCGCAGGCGCTGCGTGCCGGCGGAGCCGCGAAGCTCCTCGGGGCGCATCTCGCGCAGATAGGTCTGGAACAGATCGATGATGCGGGGCATCGCGGCGGTGACCGCCGTGGCGTCCTGCTGCCCGTTCACCTCGAGCCGCGCCTTCACGCGGATGAACACGGCGCGGCGGCCGGGCGCGGCGAGATTGGTGGTGATGTCCGGCACCTCGACGAAGACGGGCACGCGCGGCGCGGGCGCCGCGGAGGTGGCGGCAGCCTCCGCCGGGGCCTCGCCGCCGAGCAGGCCGGAGAACCACACGCCGGCGCCGGCGCCGCCGAGCAGCAGCGGAACCGCCAGCAGGATCAGGAGCTTCTTCCTGCCCCCGCCAGCCTTGCCACCCTCGGTGGCCTCCGCCACCGGCGCCGTCGCAGCCTTCGCCGCCATGCCCGAGCCCGCTCCTTTCTCCGGGACGGGCAGAGAATGCCGCCCCGTGGCTTAACGAAGCCTTGCGGACGGCGGGGGTTGCCGGGCGGGCGGCAGGTCTTGCCGGGGGGCGCCAGGCGTGGGGCCGGCCAAGCGCCGGTTTCCGGCCCTCGCGGCGTGGCACGGCGGTTGCGCTTCCAGGGGCGGCTCCGGGGCGGACCGGGGCCGAGGAGACCCGAGGCATGGACAACGCCGGCTACATCGTCCTCTCGCGCATGTCGGCGCAGCTGCGCGCCACCGCCGTCATCGCGCACAATGTCGCCAACCTGGATACGCCGGGCTTCCACGGCAGCCGGGCGGTGTTCGCCGACCATCTCGCCCGCGCCCGCGCGACCGAGTTGCCGCCGGGCGGCCGCGACCTGCACTTCACCTGGGACCGTGCGACCTGGCGCGACACCGAGCCGGGGCCGATCCGCCAGACCGGCAATCCGCTCGACATCGCCATCACCGGGGCGGGCTACTTCGCCGTCGAGACGCCGCAGGGCGAGCGCTACACCCGCGCCGGGCGCTTCACGCTCGCCGCCGACGGCACCATCGTGGACATGGGCGGCAATGCGGTGCTGTCGGATGCCGGGCGGCCGCTGCAGATCGCGCCGGGCGACACCGAGCTGACGGTCGGCGCGGATGGCGTCATCAGCGGCCGCAACGGCGAGATCGGGCGCATCCGCATCGTCCGCTTCGAGAACGAGCAGGCCCTGCTGGCGGAGGGCGAGCGGCTCTACGCCGCGCCGCCCGGCGCCGACCCGCTGCCGGTGGACCGGCCGCGCCTCGTCCAGGGCGCGCTCGAGGGCGCCAACGTCAACGCGGTGACCGAGATGGTGCGACTCACCGAGGAGATGCGCCAGTTCCAGTTCGCCGTCCGCTTCGCCGAGGCCGAGCACGAGCGCCAGACCAGCGCCATCGACCGCCTCCTCCGCCGCCGCTGATCCAGAGGGAACACCAACGCCATGCGCGCGCTCCACATCGCCGGCACCGGCATGATGGCCCAGCAGACCAATGTCGAGGTCATCTCCAACAACATCGCGAACATGAACACCACCGGCTACAAGCGTCGCCGGGCGGAGTTCCAGGACCTGCTCTACCAGAACCTGCGCCGCACCGGATCGCAGAGCGCGGAGGGCGGCACCGTGCTGCCCTCCGGCGCGCAGGTGGGCTTGGGCGTCCGCACCGCGGCGATCTACCGCATCAGCAGCCAGGGCAGCCTGCAGCCGACGGAGAACCGCTTCGACCTCGCCATCCGCGGCAACGGCTATTTCCAGGTGCAGCTGCCGACGGGGGAGACGGCCTACACCCGAGACGGCACCTTCGGCCTCTCGCCCGAGGGCGTGATCGTCACCGCCGAGGGCTTCCCGGTGCAGCCCGGCATCGTGGTGCCGGCCAACGCGCGCGACGTGACGATCAACGTGAACGGCGAGGTGTTCGCGGCGATAGACGGCCAGGTGCAGCCGCAGAACCTCGGGCAGATCCAGATTGCGATCTTCCCGAACGAGGGCGGGCTCGAGGCGATCGGCGACAACCTGCTGCTGGCCACGCCGGCCTCGGGCCAGGCGCAGGCCGGGGCGCCCGGCGCGCCCGGCTTCGGCAACGTGCTGCAGGGCTATGTGGAGTCGTCGAACGTCAACATCGTGCAGGAGGTGACGAACCTCATCACCGCGCAGCGCGCCTACGAGATGAACAGCCGCGTCATCACCGCGAGCGACGAGATGCTCTCGACGCTGTCGCGGATGCGCTGAGGAGGGCTGAGCCATGCGCGACGCCGTGATGCCCGCGCTTGCCGCGCCGCTGCTGTTCCTGCTCGCCCTGCTGCTGCTCGCCTGGCCGGCGGCGGCGCAGTTCGCCGCCCCGCGCGCGGAGGCGGTGGTGGAGGGGCCGGAGGTGCGGCTCTCCCACCTGTTCCACGGCGTGCCGGCCACCCGCGACCCGGTGCTCGGCCCCGCGCCGCCGCCCGGCAGCCGCATTGTGATCGAGGCGGCGCAGCTTGGCGTCATCGCCCGCCAGGCGGGGCTTCTGTGGCGGCCCTCCGGCGCCGAGCGGGTGGTGCTCGAGCGGCCCGGCCGGGCGCTCGGGCGCGCCGAGGCCGAAGCCGCGCTGCGCGCGGCGCTGCTGCCGCTCGGGCTCGACCCGCAGGCGGAGTTCGACCTGTCGGCGATCCCGCTGCCCGCCGTGCCGCCCGCCGCCACCGTGCGGCTGCTGGTGGAGCAGCCGGTGTTCGACGCGGCAAGCGGCCGGTTCACGGCGACGCTGGTGGTGCTGCCGGAGGGCGCCTCGGCGGAGCGTCTACGGATCGCCGGCCGCGCGGTGGTGAGCGTGCCGGTCGTCGTCGCCACACGCCGCATCCCGGCCGGCCAGGCGATCCGCCCGGCCGACCTGCGCGAGGAACGCTGGCCGGCCGAGCGCGTGCGCCCCGGCATGGCCGGCAGCGTGGCCGAGGTGGCCGGCCGCCAATCCCGCCGCCCGGTTGGCGAGGGGCAGCCTGTGCCGCTCGCCGACCTCGCCGCCGCGCCGGTGGTGACGCGGAACGAGCAGGTGGTGGTGGAGGTGGCTGAGGGCGGGCTCGCGCTGACGCTCACCGGCCGCGCGTTGGCCGACGCCGCGCTCGGCGAGATGGTGCCGGTGCTCAACCCGGCCTCCCGCCTGATGATCGAGGGCGAGGCGATCGGCCCCGGGCGCGTGCGCGCGACCTTCGGCGCCGCGCCGCTCGCCCGCGTGCCCGAGAACGTCAGCCCGACCGCGGCGATCGCGGCGAGGCTCGCCAACCGCTGAGAGGAGACACCGCGATGCGACGCTTGGCCCCCCTGCTGCTCGCCGCGCCCCTGCTGCTCGCCGCCTGCGGCAACGCCGAACGCCTCTCCCGCGTCGGCCGCGCGCCGGACATGGCGCCGATCACCGACGTCACTGCCAACCCGGACGGGCGGCCGGTGGTGATGCCGACACCCGCAGCGCAGGAGCCGCCGCTGGCCATGAACAGCCTGTGGCGGCCGGGCAGCCGCACCTTCCTGCGCGACCAGCGGGCGGCGCAGGTGGGGGATCTCGTCACGATCCTCGTCTCGATCCAGGACGAAGCGAATCTGCAGAACCGCTTCGACCGCTCGCGCAACGCGAACGAGTCCTTCGGGCTGCCGCGGATCCTCGGGCTCGAGTCCTCCTACGCCCGGCTGCTGCCGGGGGGGATCGACCCGTCGCGGCTCATCCAGGCCGGATCGGAAGGCGAGGCGGGGGCGACAGGCGTGCTGCGGCGGCAGGAGGCGATCACGCTGCGCGTCGCGGCGACCGTCACGCAGACGCTGCCGAACGGCAACCTCGTCGTCGCCGGGCGGCAGCAGGTGCGGGTGAACCAGGAGCTGCGGGACCTGCAGGTGGCGGGAATCGTGCGGCCCTCCGACATCCAGTCGGACAACACCATCCGCCATGACAGGCTGGCCGAGGCGCGCATCTCCTACGGCGGGCGCGGCACGCTGTCCGACGTGCAGCAGCCGCGCTGGGGCACGCAGATCATGGATGCGATCCTGCCGTTCTGACGGGGGCGCCGGTTCCATCGGGGCCGCGGCCGTTCTATCTGGCCGCCATGCGTGACGCGACGAACGACGCCCGGCGCCTGCCCCGCACGGCGGCCGCACGCTGACCGATGTGCGGCCGCTTCTTCCTGCAGCGCGACCCGGCCGGGCTTGCCCGCTATTTCGGCACGTCCAACGCCGTGCCGAACCTGCGCCCGTCCTGGAACATCGCGCCGACGCAGGACAGCGCCGTCGTGCGCCGCCATCCGGACACCGGCGCCAGGCACCTCGACCTGCTGCGCTGGGGCCTCGTGCCGCGCTGGGCGAAGAATGCGTCCGGAGCGGCGCGGATGATGAACGCGCGGGCCGAGAGCGTGGCCGACAAGCCGGCCTTCCGCGACGCCTTCCGCCGCCGCCGCTGCCTCGTGCCGATGGACGGGTTCTACGAGTGGCGGCAGGAGGCCGGCCGGAAGCAGCCCTACGCGGTGGCGATGGCGAATGGCGCGCCGATGGCCGCGGCCGGGCTGTGGGAAGGCTGGCGGCAGCCGGACGGGGAATGGCTGCGCAGCTTCACCATCATCACCACCGATGCCAACGCCAAGCAGGCGCTGGTGCATGAGCGGATGCCGGCGCTGCTGGCGCCCGAGGAGTTCGACCTGTGGCTCGATCCTGCCGCCGAGCCGGACGCGCTGCGTGCCCTGCTGCGGCCCTGCCCGCCGGAGTGGCTCGCCTGCTGGCCGGTGCCCGCGCGGGTCGGCCGCGTCGCGGAGAACGACGCGGGCCTGATCGCACGGGACCCGGACGCCCGGCCGCCGCCCGGGCTGGACGATCGGCCGGTGTTCGGAGAGTGACGCCGCTCAGCTGTCGAGGGTGATGCCGAGCTCGCGGATCAGCGGCGGCCAGGTGGCCAGTTCCTGCCGCCACAGCGCCGCCATCGCGTCGGTGCCCATCGGGTTGGTTTCGAGCGACAGGCCGCGGAAGCGCTCGATCAGCGTCGGGTCTTGCAGCGCCCGCGCCACCTCGGCCTCCAGCCGGCGCACGATCGGCTCCGGCGTCGAGGAGGGCACGCACAGGCTGTTCCAGGCGTAGATGTCGGCGTTCTGGATGCCCTGCTCGGCCAGCGTCGGCACCTCGGGGAACAGACCGATGCGGGTTGGCTGCCAGGCGGCGATGGCGCGCACGCGCCCGGCCTGGATGGCGCCGACCGCGCTTGCCACGTCGGTCAGGCAGGACTGCACCACGCCGGCGATGGTGTCCTGCAGCGCCGGCGCGCCGCCGCGGTAGGAGACCTGGGTGAACTGCACGCCGGTCGCCCGCTCGAGCCGCACCACCGCGAGATGGTTCGGCGAGCCGACGCCGGCGTGCGACATCGAGACCGCGCCCTGCCGCGCGCGCGCGAGCGCCAGGAACTCCGCCATGGTGCGCGCCGGCACGTCCGGGTGGACGATCACCATGTAGGGGAAGCGCGCCATGCCGTGGACGATGCGGAGGTCGCGCTCGGCGTTGTAGGTCAGGCGGTTCGACATCGCCGGGATGAAGACGAGGCCCGTCAGGTCGCCCGAGAACAGCGTGTAGCCGTCGCCCGGCTGGCGGGCGACGAACTCGGTCGCCGGAACCGTCGCGCCGCCGGCGCGGTTCTCGACCACGATCTGCTGGCCGAGCGACCCGCTGATCGCCTGCGCCACGGCGCGGGCCACGAAGTCGGAGCTGCCGCCGGCGGCCCAGGGGACGATCCAGCGCGGCGGGCGGTTCGGCCAGGGGCCGGACTGCGCGGCGGCCGCGCCCGGCAGGGCGGCGGCGAGCGGAAGTGCCGCGAGGCCGCGGCGCGTGAAGGTGGTCATGCGGTGTCGGTCTCCCATGCGCTCGACCGCGCGAGCAATCCAGAGGGCGGGGCGAAAGGCAAGCCTTTTCAGTGTCGTATACCGCACACGCCGCGGCCCGCCGCCGCCCGCGCCAGGCGGCGCAACCCGTCGCAGGCCGGTCCGACGCAGGCGCGGGCGATCGGCGCCGGCATCGCGCGCAGCGGCAGCCCGGCCGGTGCGATGCAGGCGATCATCCTGCCCGCCATGCCGGCCGCGTGAGCCCCGGGGGCTGGCCCGGCACGCGGCTTGCTGTAAACCTTGCGGAAACATTCCGGGAAGCCGCAGGGAGAGCCCGTGCCGGAGACGAATGGTCCGACCGCCTTCGACGAACTCGGCGCCGGCGGCGAGTTGCGGCCTGCCTATGCCGGCATCGCCCGATACCTTGCCACCGCCGGCCCGGAGGAGCTTGCCGCCAAGCGCCAGGAGGCGGAGGCGCTGTTCCGGCGCATCGGCATCACCTTCGCGGTCTACACCGAGGGCGGCGACCCGGAGCGGCTGATCCCCTTCGACGTCATCCCCCGCATCCTGTCGAGGAGCGAGTGGGAGAGGCTGTCGGCCGGACTCGTGCAGCGGGTGAAGGCGCTGAACGCCTTCCTGACCGACGTGTACGGCCCCCGCCGCATCATCCAGGCGGGGCTGATCCCCGCCGACCTGGTGCTGAAGAACGAGGGCTACCGGCCGGAGATGATCGGCTTCACGCCGCCTGGCGGGGTGTGGACGCATGTGTCGGGGATCGACCTCGTGCGCACCGGGCCGGATGCGTTCTACGTGCTCGAGGACAACTGCCGCACGCCGTCCGGCGTCTCCTACATGCTGGAGAACCGCGAGGCGATGCTGCGGCTGTTCCCCGACCTCTGCGCCGCGCACCGCATCGCCCCCGTCGGCCACTACCCGGAGGAGCTGCTGGAGACGCTGAAGGCGGTGGCGCCTGCGAGCGCCGGGCCCGACCCGACGGTGGTGGTGCTGACGCCCGGCCCCTTCAACAGCGCCTATTACGAGCATTCCTTCCTGGCCGACGAGATGGGCGTGGAACTCGTCGAGGGCGCGGACCTGTTCGTCGAGGACGACACGGTGTTCATGCGCACGACCGCCGGGCCGAAGCGCGTGGACGTGATCTACCGCCGCATCGACGACGAGTATCTGGACCCGGAGGCGTTCCGCCCCGACAGCGTGCTCGGCGTGCCGGGCCTGATGCGCGCCTACCGCGCGGGCCGCGTCGCGCTGGCCAACGCGCCGGGCGCAGGGGTGGCCGACGACAAGTCGGTCTACCCCTACGTCCCGGCGATGGTGCGCTTCTATCTCGGCGAGGAGCCGATCCTCGCCAATGTGCCCACCTACCAGTGCGAGAAGCCGGAGGATCTGGCCTTCGTGCTGGCCAATCTCGACAGGCTGGTGGTGAAGCTCGCGCGCGGCTCGGGCGGCTACGGCATGCTGGTCGGGCCGCACGCGACGCCGGCGCAGCGGGAGGAGTTCGCGCAGCGAATCAAGGCCCGCCCCGCCGACTACATCGCGCAGCCGACACTGGCGCTCTCCACCGTGCCGACCGTCGCGAACGGCGGCATCGCGCCGCGGCATGTGGACCTGCGCCCCTACATCCTGTTCGGCCGCGAGATCCGCGTGGTGCCTGGCGGCCTCACGCGCGTCGCGCTGCGCGAGGGGTCGCTCGTCGTGAACTCCAGCCAGGGCGGCGGCACCAAGGACACCTGGGTGCTGGAGGAGGATCCCGCGCCGCCGGCGGAGGGCGCCGCCTGATGCTGAGCCGCACCGCGGACAGCCTGTTCTGGCTCGGCCGCTACACCGAACGCGCGGGCAATGTCGCGCGCGGGCTCGCCGCCACCTGGCGCATGGCGATGCTGGCCGCGCCGCGCGGCACGGCGGCGGAGGAGTGGCGCGCGCTGCTCGTCGCGACCGGCTGCGCGCCGGGCTTCCTGGCGAAGCACGGCGCGGTGACGCAGGCGAAGGCGATCCACTGGCTGACGCTCGACGCCGACAACCCGTCGGGCATCGCCGCCTGCGTCGAGGCGTCGCGTCGCAACGCGCGCGCGGTGCGCACGGCGCTGACGGTGGCGATGTGGTCCTCGATCAACGATACCTGGGCAGAGCTGCGGAAGGCCGGGCCGGATGCGGTGTCCGGCGACCGGCTGGCCGGCTTCCTCGACTGGGTGCAGGCGCGGACCCTGCTGTTCAACGGCGCTGCCGCCGACACCATGCTGCGTGACGAGGCGTGGCAGTTCGTCCGCCTGGGCACGCTGCTGGAACGCGGCGACAACACGGCGCGGCTGCTCGATGCGCGCCATGCGGCCTTCGATCCGAAGGCCGATCCGCCCGACCCCTCCTCCTGGCAGGCGGCGCTGCGCGCGGTCTCGGCGCTGCGCGCCTACCAGCACGTGTTCCGCGCGCGGCTGACGGCGGAGCGGGTCGCCGACCTGCTCTTGCTTCGGCCCGAACTGCCGCGCTCGGTGCGGGCGTGCCAGCAGCGCGTCCAGGGGCTGTTGGAGACGATCGCCGGGATGACTGGGCGGCGCGGCGCCTGCCACGACACGGCGCTGGCGTTCCGCAACGACCTCGCCTCCGCCCGCATCGAGGACGTGCTGGCGCAGGGGCTGCACGGGACGCTGACCCGCATCATCGACACCAACCTGCGGCTCGGGGAGGAGATCACAGCGCTGTATCTCTCCGGCCGATGACCTATTGCGTCGGCCTGTGGCTGCGCGAGGGGATCGTGCTGCTCTCCGACACCCGCACCAACGCGGGCGTGGACAACATCTCCACCTTCTCCAAGCTGTACACGGCCGTGGCGCCGGGCGACCGGGTGATCGGCATGCTGTCGGCGGGGAACCTCGCGGTCACGCAGTCGGTGTGGAACCGCCTGCAGGAAGGCGTGATGCTGGACGGTGCGGTGCACACGCTGCTGTCGGTGCATTCGATGTTCCGCGCCGCGCAGCTCGTCGGCGCGGCGATCCGCGCCACCTACGCGGCCGACGGGCCGACGATGCAGGCGCAGGGCGTGGCCTTCGACGTCTCCATCATCCTGGGCGGGCAGATCGCGGGCGGGCCGCCGCGGCTGTATCTGATCTACGCCGCCGGCAACTTCATCGAGGCGACGCCCGACACGCCCTTCCTGCAGATCGGCGAGCACAAATACGGCAAGCCGATCCTCGACCGCGCGCTGACCTTCGAGACGCCGCTGACGGATGCGCTGAAGCTCGCGCTCGTCAGCATGGACAGCACGCTGCGCTCGAACCTGACGGTGGGCATGCCGCTCGACCTGATGGTGCTGCGGACCGACGCGTTCCAGGTGGCGCTGCAGCGGCGCATCACCGACGACGACGCCTATTTCCGCGGCATCCGCGAGGGGTGGAGCGCCGCGCTGCGCGACGCCTACCGCGCGCTGCCGCCGCCGGACTGGTCCTTGGCCTGAGCGTCGCGCGCGGCGAGGCGGCGGCGCAGCGGGATCGCGGCGAGGGACAGCACCCCGAGCAGCGCAAGCGCGCCGAGGAGTTCCGGCGTCATGATGCCGGCGAGCGACAGGGTGCCGCCCGCGTCGAGCACCGATCCGATGCCGGCCCCGGCCAGGTTGTAGACCATCGCGCCCGGCAGGATGCCGACGAAGGTCGTCGCGACATAGACCGCGAGCGGGACGCCGACGAAGGCCGGCACCAGGTTGACGAGGAAGAACGGGAACAGCGGCGTCAAGCGCAGCATCAGCATGTAGGCGACCGCGTCGCGCCGCAGCGCGGCAGCGAGGCGCTCGGCGCGCGGGCCGTGCCTCGCCAGCGCGTCGGCGCCGAAGACGCGGCGCGCCAGCAGGAAGACCACCGTCGCGCCGAGGGTCGCGCCGGTCACGCTGAGGCCGGCGCCGAGCCAGGGGCCGAACAGGAAGCCGCCCGACACGGAGAGCACCGCAGCTCCCGGCACCGAAAGCGCGACGATCGCGGCATAGGCGGCCACGAAGGCGAGGGCCGCGGCCGGAAGGTTGCCGGCGACGAAGCCGGTCAGCGCGGCGCGGTGCTCGGCCAGAGTCTCCAGCGAGAGATGGCGGTCGAGGCCGAGCAGCCGGGCGCCCGCCAGCACGCCGAGGAGGCCGGCGACGAACCACAGCCGGCGGTCGGCGAGCAGCTGCTGCAGGCGGAGGCGGAAGCGCATGGCTCGGCGTCCTGTCAGGGCAGCAGGCGTTGCAGCAGCCGCACGGCGAACCGCGTGCGGGCACCGAACAGCGAGGGCGCGAAATGCGCGCCCGCCGCGCGCTTCACCGCCTCGGCGATCGTCGGGTAGGGCGCGATCATGCCGGCGAGCGCCGCGGGCCCGAGCCGCTTCTGGATGGCGAGGCCGACAAGGCCGATCGTCTCGCCGGCATGCGGCGCCACGATGGCAGCGCCGAGGATGCGCCCGCGCGCGCCGAGCACCAGCTTCACGAGGCCCTCGGTCGCGTCCTCGGCCACCGCGCGGTCGTTGCCCGAGAGCGGCACGGTGACCGCTTTCGACGCATGGCCCTGCGCGCGCGCGGCGGCTTCCGTCAGCCCCACCTGCGCGATCTCCGGCGCGGTGTAGGTGACCCAGGGGAGCGCCCGGTAGTCCAGCTTCGCCGGCAAGCCGAACAGGATGTTCCGGATGGCGATGCCGGCGTGGTAGCCGGCGATGTGGGTGAACTGCGGCCCGCCCGCGACATCGCCGAGCGCCAGGACGCGGCGGTTCGACGTGCGAAGCCTGGCATCCACCGTGATGCCGCGCGGGGTTGCCGCGATGCCGGCGGCGTCGAGGCCGAGACCCTCGATGTTCGGCGCGCGCCCGGCGGCGAGGAGGAGGTGCGAGCCGGCGACGCGGCGCCCGCCGCCGGACAGCGTGAGGACGATGCCGGCGCCCTCGCGCGCGGCGGCGACCACCTCCTCTCCCTCGATCAGCGTCACGCCCTCCTCGGCCAGGCGGCGGCGCAGGACGGCCGCGGCCTCGGGCTCGTCGCGCGGCAGCAGGGTCGCGCGCTCGATCAGCGTGACCTCGGCGCCGAGGCTGCGGAAGGCCTGTGCCATCTCGACGCCGATCGGGCCGCCGCCGAGGACGACGAGGTGGCTCGGCAACTCGGCCAGGCCGAAGATCGTCTCGTTGGTCAGGAACGGTGTCGCGTCGAGCCCCGGGATGGGCGGGACCGCGGCGCGCGAGCCCGTCGCGATGGCGAAGCGGCGCGCGCGGATGCGCTCGCCGCCGGCCTCCACCACGTCGGGCGCGGTGAAGCGGGCGGCAGCGCGGATCACCTCGACGCCGAGGGAGCGGAACCGCTCCTCGCTGTCATGCGGCGCGATGGCCGCGATGGTGCGGTGGACATGGGCGGCGACGGCGGCGAAGTCCACGACGGGCGAGGCGGCGACGCCGAAGCGCGCGGCGCGGCGCGCGGCCGCGGCGGCGTGCGCGGCGGCGAGCAGCGCCTTCGAGGGGACGCAGCCGGTGTTGAGGCAGTCGCCGCCCATCAGGTGCTTCTCGACCAGCACGACGGAGGCGCCCATCTGCACGGCGCCGGCGGCGAGCGACAGGCCGGCCGATCCCGCGCCGATCACGCAGAGATCGGCATGCAGCGCGCCGCCGCGCCGGATCGGGCGCTTCGCGTGCGGGTTCGCGGCGTGCGTCATCGGGCGTTTCCTGTCATGGCATCACCGGCTCGGCGTCGGGGGCGAGGTGGACGACGCGCCCGGCCGCATCCGCCGGATCATGCGTGACGAGCAGCACGGGCAGGCCGCGCGCCGCGGCGTGGCCCAGCACGAAGGCGCGGAAGCGTGCGCGCAAGGCGGCGTCGAGCCTGCCGAAGGGTTCGTCGAGCAGCAGCGCGCGGGGTTCCGCCAGCAGCGCGCGCATCAGCGCGACGCGGGCGCGCTGGCCGCCGGAGAGGGTCGCCGGGTCGCGCTCGGCGAAGCCGGGCAGTTCCGCTTCCGCGAGCGCCGCCTCGATCCGCGCGCGGCGTTCGGCGCGCGACAGGCCGGGCGGCAGGCCGAAGCCGAGGTTGCCGCCGACCGACAGGTGCGGGAACAGCAGGTCGTCCTGGAACAGGATGCCGACGCGCCGGCGCTCGGGCGGCAGCCCGTCGAGCGGCGCGCCGTCGAGCGAGACGCGGCCCGCGGCCGACAGCGCCGGATCGAGCGTGCCGCAGAGGAACGCCAGCAGGCTCGACTTGCCGCAGCCGGAGGGGCCCATCAGCGTCGCCACCTCGCCGCGCGGGACGTGCAGCGACAGCGGCGGGAACAGCGGGCGGGCGCCGATCGCGATGCGGACGTTCTCGAGCAGCAGGCCGCTCATGCGCGCAGGGCGGCGCGGTCGCGCCACAGCAGCGCGGGCAGCAGCAGCGCCGCGCCGAACGCAAGCAGCGGGATCGCGGCCTGGGCGACGGCGAACACGCCGAGCACGCGGCGGTCGCCGCCGGCCGCGAGCGTCACCGCCTCGGTGGTCAGCGTGGCGAAGCGGCCGCCGCCGGCCAGCAGCGTCGCGAGGTACTGGGCGATGCTGACGGCGATGCCGACGGCGGCGACCGCCAGCAGCGGGCGCGCCAGCACCGGCAGCTTCACGGCCAGGAACACCCGCAGCGGCGAGGCGCCTAGGCAGGCGGCGACGCGCGGAAGGCGCGGGTCGAGCGCGGCGTAGGGGCCGGACAGCGACAGCAGCACATAGGGCAGCACGAAGACGAGATGCACGAGCACCACCGCCGGCAGGCCTCCCTCCAGCCCGAGCGTCAGCAGCGCGGTCTGCAGACCGAGCAGAAAGGACGCCTGCGGCAGCAGCAGCGGCAGCGGCGTCAACGCCAGGAGCCAGGGCAGGGCGGCCGCGCCGTGCCGCGCCCGGGCCTCCAGCGCGGCGACGGCGAGGGCGAGGGCGAGTCCGGTCGCCAGCAGCGCGGCGGAGAGGCTGTTCGCGGCCGGTGTCGCCAGCGCGGCGGCCTGCGATGTCCAGGTGTCGGCCTGCACGCGGTCCGGCAGGGCGTCGGGGAAGCGCCACGGGCCGGCGACCGACCAGAGCACGAGCGCCACCAGCGCAGCGCAGGCGAGCAGCAGGAGGAAGGGCAGCAGCGTCGCCCCGGCGCGCAGCGCGCCTGCGCCCGTGCCGAGGCCCGATGCCGCCCAGGCGCGGCCGAGAGGGGCGACGGCGCGTTCCGCGGCGAGCCAGGCGCCGATCGCCGTGAGGGCGACGCCGAGCAGCAGCAACGCGCCCGCCGAGGCGGGCAGCAGCAGCGACAGATCCGGGCTCGTCGCCCAGCGCAGGAGCAGCGGCGCGAGCGTCGGCGGTGTCGTCGGCCCGAGGATGAGCGCGACATCGACCGTGCCGACGGAGTAGGCCAGCACCGCGAGGACCGGCAGCCGGATCTGCCGATACAGGAGCGGGAACACGACCTTGAGCCACGCGACCGGCTTCGGCTGGCCGAGGCTCGTCGCCACCGCCACCAGGCGCGTCGCCGGGATCTGGTTCAGCGCGGCCAGCGTCATCAGCAGGAGATACGGCGTCTCCTTCACCACGAGTCCGAGCAGCAGAGCGAGGCCCCAGGCGTCGTTCACGGTGGCGACGTCGGGCGGCGCGTCGAGGCCGGTGGCCCAGGGGGAGACGAGGCGGAGCAGCAGCCCCGACGGCGCGATCAGGAACAGCACCCCGATCGCCAGCGCGGCATGTGGCGTGGCGAGGATCGGCGCGGCCAGCGCCTGCGCCCGCGCGACGCCGCGGGTGCCGTGCGCGGCGGCGCAGAACAGCGCGACCAGCAGCAGCGACAGGACAGTCGCGCCGAGGCCGGTGGCGAGGCTGAGGAGGGTCGCGCGCGGCAGCCCCGGTTCGGCGAACAGGCGCCGCCACGGATCAAGCGACGGGCCGTCCGCGCCGATCGCCGGCAGCACGCCGAAGGCCGGCAGCAGCGTGCCGAGCAGCCCCGCGGCCACCGGCACCGCCACCACGCCGAAAGCAAGCAGCGCGGGCAGCGCGCGCGTCATGCGGCGACGCGGCGTTCCCAGGCCTCGGTGAGGCGCGTCATCCAGGACGGGTGCGGCTCCGGCAGGGCGGGGCCGAGCGCGTCGGGCGGGAGCGCCTCGGGCCCGCGCGGCCAGGCGGCGAAGCGCGCGCGGTCGGCGGGCGCGAGGCGCGCGAGATCCAGCACGGTCGGCGCGCCGAGGTGACGGGGGTCCTCCGCGCGCGCCTGCGCCTCTGGCGACAGCAGCAGGTCGGCGACGACTTCGGCGGCGTCGGGTGCGGAGGCGTTGACGGGGATCGCGACGAAGGAGGCGTTGCCGATGGAGCCGATGGCGGGGACGAAGGTGCGGACGGTGGCGGGGAGCAGGCCGGCGGCGACGGAGACGGTCGCCTCGGCCGGGTTGAACGACAGCATGATGTCGAGTTCGCCGTCGTTCAGCAGGTTGCGCATCGCCGGGCCCGTCTCGGGGAAGGCGCGGCCCTGCCGCCACAGGTTCGGCCGCAGCGCGTCATACCATGCCCAGAGGGGCGCGACCGTCGCGTCGAACGCCGCGCCGGCGGGGCGGGAGAGCACCGTGCGGTCGGGCGCCAGTTCGTACAGCGCCTGCTTGAGGAACGTCGCGCCGAGGAAGTTGCGCACGCCGGGGTGCGTGAAGCGCCCGCGGTTGCGCTGCGACCAGGCGAGCAGCGCCGCCATGTCGCGCGGCGGCTGCGGCACGCGGCGGCCGTCGGCGATGAACACGAGGCGCGCCATGCGCCACGGCGCGGCGTAGCCCTCGACGGGTATGGTGAAGTCGGTGACGGTCGCCGGCTTGCCGACCGTGTCCACCAGCGCGAAGTTCGGCAGCCGTTCGGCGAAGCGGCGCAGCAGCCCGGCCTGCTTCAGGGAGAGGAAGTTCGGGCCGTTGATCCAGACGAGGTCCACCGCCCCGCCTGCACGGCGGCCGGCCGAGATCTCGGCCAGCACGCGCTGCACGGCCTCCGCGGTGTCGCGCAGGCGCACATGGCGGAGCGTGATGCCGAAGCGCGCCGCGGCCTGCTCCGCCACCCAGGCGATGAAGGCGTTGGTGCGCTCGTCGCCGGCCCAGGCGTGCCACGCGACGGTCTGGCCGCGGGCGCGGCGGAGCGTCTCGCTCCACGGGAGGTCCTGCGCGCGCGCGGCGAGCGGGGCGAGGGCGAGGGCTGCGAGCGCGCGTCGAGGGAGGGCCGTCATTCCGCCGCCTCCGCGACCTGCCGCGCGGCGAGCCGCCGGGCGCGCGCGGCGGCGATGCGGGCGCCGAGCACCTCGCGGTGGAACGCGTCGCAGCCGATGCAGAGATTGGCGTAGGGCTTGCCGCCTGGCGTCGTCGTGTGGCTGCGCGCGCGGAAGGTGTCGGGCGTCCAGCCATCGGCCTCGCCCATCCGGTCCGGCTCGCCGCGGTTCAGCGCGGCGAAGGCGGGATCGGCCGCGAGATCGTCGAGGATGCCGAGCAGCGGCTCCTCCGTCAGGTTGCCCATCGGCACGGCGGTCTTGATGCAGCAGGGATAGACGCTGCCGTCCGGCTCGATGGACACCTCCGATCCCGCCCAGCCGTGGTGCAGGAAGTTCAGCGCGCCGGACCAGCGGTTGCAGAAGTTGTCGTCGAGCGTCGCGGTGGACAGGCCGTTGGCCCAGGCGCGGCCGCGCGGCCAGAGCTTGCCGATCCAGGCATCCGGCGTCGCGCCGAAGAACGAGAAGAACGGGCTCTTCGCATCGAGCCAGGAGCGGTCGGTGACGGACAGCGCGGCTTCGCTCATGCCCTCGGCCATCAGCATCGCGCGCAGGCGCGCGGTGAAAGCGGCCTGCTTCGCGGGACCTTCCATGCCGACGTGGAAGTCGTCCACGCCGGCGACCGAAATGGTCCAGACGCCGCGCGCGAGGAGTTCGCGCACGATGTCCGCCGTCAGCAGGTCCCCCGTCGTCTGCACCACGATCCTCACGCCGCCGCGGTGGCGGTAGCGGGCCACCAGCGCCTCGATCAGCGGGTAGGTCACGCGCTGCCGCACACCGTCCAGCAGCGCCTCGCCGCCGGAGAGGATGATGCGGCCGGGCTTCGGCGGCGCCTCCGGCGCCGAGGGGTCACGATAGAGCATGGCATCCGGCAGGTTCGGCAGGTTCGGCAGGATGCGCGCGGTGTTGCGTTCGGCTTCGGCGATCACCGCCTCCAGCGCGCCGCGGACATAGGGGCGGAAGCGATCCTCGTAGCAGTGCACGCATCTGCGATGGCACGCCCAGCACAACACCCAGTAGATGGATTCCACTCGCCGCTCCTGCCGTCGCCTGGCGAAGCCTTCGCCGGGCCCGCCCGCTAGGTTTACCTGCCGGCGGCCGCGCCGTCAGTGCTTGACACCGGCAACCGCCCTGTCCCATGCTTTTTCACTAAAGGTTCCGGGTTTCATCACTGAAACACAGGACGAAGACATGCGGCAGGGCAGGGCAGGCCGATGATGCGCGTCGCGAGCGGCCTGGTCGCCGCCAGCCAGTATGCCATGCCGCCGTTCCTGCTCGACCGGCCACGCAGCCTGGCGGAGGCGGTGGCGAGCATCGCCGCGGGCGGCGTGCCGATGGCGGGCGGCACCGACCTGTTCGCGCAGATCCGCGAGGGGCGCAGCGTGGCACGCCTGCTCGACCTGTCGCGCGTGGCCGGGCTCTCGGGCGTCGAGATGCAGGGCGAGCTGCTGCGCATCGGGCCCGCCACCACCCACGCGGCAGGCGCGTCGGACCCGGTGCTTCGGACGCTGCTGCCCGGCCTTGCCGATGCCTGGTCGCGCATCGCGACCGCGCGGGTGCGCCTCTCCGGCACGATCGGCGGCAACCTGATGGCGGGACGCGCGCGCTACGAGGGACGGCTTCTGTTCGGCACCGCGGGCGCGACGCTGCGCTTCGCCACGGCGGGCGGGGAGACGACGCTTCCGGCGGAGTGCCTGGCGCGGGACGCGCCCCCGGCCGGCGCGCTGCTGACCGACATCCTGATCGCCTCGCCGCGGCAGTGCGTGTTCCGCTACGAGCGCGCGCTGCGCCCGATGATGACGCTGGCGCTATGCCTCCGGCGGGAAGCGGACGGCGGATTCTCGGGGCGTGCCGGAATCGCGACCGAGCGCCTGCCGCCCGTGTTCCTGACACTGCCGCCCTTGCGCGACCCGGCGGCCGAGGCCGACGCCGCCGCGGCCGAGGCCTTCGCCGCGCTGCCCGCCGATTTCGCCGACCCGATGTCGGGCAATGCCTGGCTGCGGATGGCGGGGCGGGCGACGCTGGCGCGTGCGCTGCGAGGCATCGCCGCATGACCAGCCTGCGCCTGACCTTCCGGCTGAACGGCGCCGCGGTGTCGCGCGAGGTGCCGACCAGCGCCGTGCTCGCCGAGCTGCTGCGCGAGGAGTTCGGCTGCCTGGGCGTCAAGCTCGCCTGCTCGCGCGCGGTGTGCGGCGCCTGCACGGTGCTGCTGGACGGCGCGCCCGTGGCGTCCTGCGCCACCTTCGCCTTCCGCGCCGAGGGCGCGGAGGTGACGACGATCGAGGGCGTGCCCGAGGATGACCCGGTGCGCCGCGCCTTCGCCGAGCACTCCGCCTTCCAGTGCGGCTATTGCACGCCGGGGATGATCCTGCTGGCCAAGGCGCTGCTGGCGCGCAACCCGCAGCCGACGCGCGAGGAGATCGTGGCCTGGATGTCCTCCGGACTGTGCCGCTGCACCGGCTACCAGATGATCGTCGAGGCGGTGGAGATCGCCGGGCGGGCGGGAGCGGCAGCATGAACGAGATGCCCCGCGCCGACGCGCTGGACAAGACGACGGGCCGGGCACTCTACACGGCGGATGTGCGGCTGCCCGGCATGCTGCATGCGAAGGTGCTGCGCAGCGCGGTGCCGCACGGGCTGCTCCGGCGGATCGACGCGACGAGGGCGCGCGCCATGCCCGGCGTGCATGCGGTGCTGACGCGGGACGAGATCGCGCCCGGCACCGTTCCCTTCTACGGCTATTTCATCAAGGACCAGCCGATCGTCGCGCTCGATCGCGTGCGCTATGAGGGCGACATCCTCGCCGCCGTCGCCGCCGAGACGGAATGGCAGGCAGCAGCGGCCTGCGCCGCGATCGGGGTGGAGATCGAGCCGCTGCCGCCGGTCGCCACCATCGAGGCGGCGCTGGCGCCCGGCGCGCCGGAGCTATTCCCCGACCCGCCGATCGGCATGGTGCCGCATTACGGAGAGGGCGCATCGGCGACGGCGCGTCCGCAGCCCAATGTCTGCTTCGAGTTCCGCTACCGCATGGGCGACGCCTCCGTCTTCGCCGCCTGCGACCATGTGTTCGAGGACGCGTTCCGCTTCAGCCGGATGCACCACCTGCATCTCGAGCCCTTCGTCTCGGTGGCCGACTGTTCGCGCGACCGGATCGAGATCTGGTCCTCCTGCCAGAATCCATTCCCGCTCCGGAAGGAGATCGCGCGGATGTTCCGCGTGCCGGAGAACCGCATCACCGTGCATGTGCCCTATATCGGCGGCGGCTTCGGCGCGAAGAACAACTGCAAGACCGAGCCGATCGCGGTGCGCCTGTCGCAGATGACGGGCCGCCCGGTGCGCTTCTGCCTGACGATGGAGGAGGGCTTCCTCACCAACACCCAGCACGCGGCGGTGCTGCGGCTGAGGACGGGGGTGATGGCGGACGGCACGCTGGTCGCACGGCAGGCGGAGGTGCTGCTCGACGCCGGGGCCTATTCCGACGCCTCGCCGCTGGTGGCGGAGAAGGCGGGGTATCGCGCGCCGGGCCCGTATCGCTGGCAGCATGTGGACAGCGTCTGCCGCTGCGTGATGACGAACACCGCGCCCGCCGGCCCGTTCCGCGGCTTCGGCGGCACCCAGGCGGCCTGGGCGAGCGAGAGCCAGATCGACATGATCGCGCGGCGGCTCGGGATCGATCCGCTGGAAATGCGTCTCAGGAACGCGCTGTCGCTCGGCGAGCCCTACATGCCGGGGGAGAGCGGGATCGATTCCGATCTCGGCCTCGGGCTGCGGCTGGTGGCCGACCGGATCGGCTGGCGCTCCACCAACCGGCAGCCGAACCGCGGCCTCGGCATCGCGCTCGGCTTCAAGGATGGCGGCGGCGTGAACAAGCCGGCGCAGGCGCGGGTGAAGGTCTCGACCAGTGGCGACATCTTCCTGCAGTGCGGCACGGTGGAGATCGGGCAGGGGGTGAAGACGGCGCTGACCACGATCGTCGCCGAGATCATGGGCGCGCCGGCGCATCGCGTCGCGGTCGCGCCGATCAACACGGATTCGGTGCCGTTCGACCAGGGCACCAACGCCTCCTCCGGCATCGCGGTGATGGGCCAGGCGGTGGCGCAGGCGGCGCGGCGCGTGCGGCAGCAGGTGGTCGAGTTCGCGGCCGAGATGCTGAACGTATCGCCGTCCGACGTGTCCCTAGACGACTGGCACGCGCTGCACGGCGCCGAGCGCGTGCCGCTTGCGCCGCTGGTGATGCGCCACTTCGGCGGCACCGGCTTCGAGTTCTCCGCCGACGGCTTCTTCAAGGCGAAGCACGATCCGCGCGCGCCGCTCGAGACGCCATGCGTGTTCTGGGAGATCGGCTGGGCGGCCGTGGAGGTGGAGGTGGACCGCGAGACCGGCCGCGTCACCATCCCCCGCCTCGTCGTCTCCGGCGATGCCGGCCGCGCGCTGCACAAGGCCGCCTGCCGCGGGCAGGACGAGGGCGCGGCGATCATGGGCCTCGGCCAGGCGCTGTTCGAGCGCATGGTCTATGACGGCACCACCTTGTTGAACGGCGAGGCGCTGGAATACCGCGCGCCGCTGGCGGAGGACCTTCCCGCGGAGTTCCTCTCCATCACCCAGGAGCAGGGCCACGGCCCCGGCCCCTTCGGCGCGAAGGGCATGGGCGAGGGCGCGATGCTGCCGATCGCGGCGGCCGTCGCCAATGCCATCGAGGACGCCGTCGGCGTCCGCATCACCGAACTGCCGATCACGCCCGAGCGGGTGCTGACGGCCCTGCACGCGAAACAGGAGAGCGCAGCATGATCAGGATTTCCCGGCGCGCCGCGCTGGCCGGCGCCGGCGCCGCCCTGGCGGCCCCCGCAACCATCCGCGCGCAATCGGCCCCGGTGAAGGTCGGCGTGATCCTGCCGACCTCCGGCGTGCTGGCGGTGCCCGGCCAGGCGTCGCGCCGCGGCATAGACCTTGCCGCCCGCATGCTGGCGGAGGCCGGCGGCCCGCGGCTCGAGATTCACCACGCCGACACGGCGTCGCGCTCCGAGAACGGGCGTGTCGCCGCCGAGCGCCTGATCCGCGAGGGCTGCACGGTGCTGATCGGCGCCTGGGATTCGGGCACCACCATCTCGGCGGCGCAGGCGGCGGAAGCGGCGCGCGTGCCGCTGATGGTGAACATCGCCTCCGCCCCGCAGGTCACCGAGCAGGGCTTCTCGATGGTGTTCCGCAACTTCACCCCGGCGAACCAGCTGATCACCAACGCGGTGGAGCGCATCCGCGAACTGGGGCAGATCGTCGGCGAGATGCCGCGCACCGCCGTGCTGCTGCACGTGAACGACACCTTCGGCACCGCCATCGCCCAGGCGGTCGCGGCGCTGTGGACTCGGCTCGGCATCCCGATCCAGATCGTCGAGACCCTCTCCTACGCGGTGACGGCGCGCGACCTGTCGGCCGAGGTGGCGCGCGCCAAGGCGACCAACGCCGAACTGCTGATGCCGGTGACGCGGGTGAATGACGCCATCCTGATCGTGCGCGAGATGGTGCGGCAGGACTACGTGCCGAAGGCGATCATCGGCCCCGGCAGCCCCGGCCCCTACGAGAAGGCCTTCACCGACGCGGTCGGCCGCTTCGGCGACGAATACATGGTCTGCGTGCCCTGGCACAACCCGCGCAACCCGCGCACTCCGGCGGTGCTGCAGCGCTTCGCGCGCGAATATCCGAACGAGCGCTTCGAGCTGAACGTGGGCTTCAGCTTCGAGGCGGTGGAGATCGTCGCCGATGCGGTGCGCCGCGCCGGCTCGGGCGACCCGGCGGCGATCCATGCCGCGCTGCGCACGACCGACATCGCCGACCACATCATGTATGGCGGCCCGATCCGATTCGACGAGAAGGGGCAGAACCCGAACATCGGCGGCGTCATGCTGCAGAACCAGGGGCAGGAGCCGAAAGTGGTAGGCCCGTCCGCGATCGCGGAGGCCCGCGCCATCTACCCGCTGACGCCGTTCCGGAACCGGCGCTGATGGATCTCGCCGCCGGGGTGATCGCCAACGGCGTCCTGATGGGCGCCGTCTATGGCCTGATCGCCTTCGGACTCACCATCATCTTCGGCGTCATGCGCGTGGTGAACTTCGCGCATGGCGAGATGGTGGTGATCGGCATGTATGTCGGCTACCTGCTGTGGGCGGCCTTCGACGGGCCGCCGCTCGCCGCGGTGCTGCCGGCGGCGGCGCTGCTGTTCGCCATCGGCTATCTGCTGCAGTTCCACCTGGTGCAGCATTTCCTGGCGCGGCCGGCGCATGTGCAGTTCATCCTGTTCATCGCTCTCGCGCTGGTGATCACGGGGGCGCATCTCGTCGTCTTCGGGCCGAACCCGCGCGGGATCTTCTCCTTCGCCTCCTTCGAGGTGTACGAGGTCGCGGGCTTGCGTCTCGATGCGGTGCGGACCCAGGCGGCGGCGGCGGCGCTGCTGATCGTCGTGCTGCTCTGGGTGTTCCTGCGCGCCTCCCGCCTCGGCCGCGCCATCCGCGCGGCGGCCGACAACCGCACCGGCGCCGCTGTGGTCGGCATCCGCATCCGCCATGTCTATGCGGTGACGGCAGGCATCGGCATGGCCTGCGCCGGCGCCGCCGGCGCGCTGGTGGCGCCGCTGTTCGACACCCAGCCCTTCCTGGCGCCGGAGTTCACGCTGATCGCCTTCATCACCGTCATCCTCGGCGGCATCGGCAGCCTGCCCGGCGCGCTGCTCGGCGGGCTGCTGATCGGGGTCGCGGAGGCGGCGGCGGCGCTGGTGCTGCCGCCGTCCATGAAGTCGGTGGTGTCCTACGGTCTGCTCATCCTCGTCATGCTCGCCCGGCCGCAGGGCATCATCGGCAGCCCCGAAGGCGCGCGATGAGGCAGGGCGCCGTGCTGATCGCCGCGCTGGCGGCGGTGCTCGCCTGCGGGCCGCTGGTGCTGGACGGCTATCTGCTGTCGCTGCTGGCCCTTGCCTTCGCCTTCGCCTTCTTCGGGTCGGCGTGGAGCCTGATGATGGGCTTCGCCGGCATACTGTCGCTCGGGCATGGGCTCTATGTCGGAATCGGCGGGTACACGGTCGCGGTGGGGCTCGTCACCTTCGGCCTCTCGCCCTGGCTTGGGCTGCCGCTCGCCGGCCTGCTTTGCGCGGCGGCGGGGGCGGCGATCGCCTGGACCGGGTTCCGCTTCGCGGTGCGCGGCGTGTATTTCGCCCTGCTCACCCTCGCCGCGGCGGAACTCGCGCGAATCCTGTTCGAGCACTGGCCGCTGGTCGGCGGAACGGGCGGCTTCTTCCTCCCCGCGCTCGGCGCCGGCAACGTGCCGCTGCTGTCGCTGCGCGGCGGGCCTGATTTCTTCTACCTGGCGTTCCTCGTGCTGATGACGGCGGGGCTGCTGGTCACGCTCGCCATCCGCCACAGCCGCATGGGCTACCGCCTGATGGCGATCCGCGAGGACGAGGACGCGGCCCGCGCGTCGGGGGTTCCGGTGCTGCGCATGCGTATCGCCGTCGCCGCGCTGTCGGGCGCGATGACGGGCATCGGGGGCGGCATGTTCGGGCTGATGAACGGCAGCCTGTTCCCGGGCTCGATAATGGGCGTCGCCGCCTCGATCGAGGTGATGATCGCGCCGATCGTCGGCGGCCTCGGCACCGTGTTCGGCCCGGCGGTCGGCGCGCTGTTCGTCATGCCGGTGCATGAGCTTTCCGAGCACCTGGCGCAGGAGGCGGGCGTGTTCGGGCTGAACACGCTGATCTACGGGCTGCTCGTGCTGGTGGTGGTGGTGTTCCTGCCGGCCGGCCTTGCGCCGTCGGTCGCGCGGCTGCTGCGGGGGCGGCGATGAGCCTGCTCCGTGTCGAGGCGCTGTCGAAGAACTTCTCCGGCCTGCGGGCGGTGTCGGAGGTGTCCTTCGCCGTCGAGGAGGGGGGCATCACCGCGCTGATCGGCCCGAATGGCGCCGGCAAGACCACCTGCTTCAACCTGATCGCCGGCGCGCTTCACCCCTCCTCGGGCCGCGTGGTGTTCGCGGGCGAGGACGTGACCGGGCTGCCGCCCGAGGCGCTGTGCGTGCGCGGGGTGGGCCGCACCTTCCAGATCGTCCGCCCGATGCCCGAGCTGACGGTGCTGGAGAACGCGATGGTCGGCGCCTTCGCACGCGAATCGCGCATGGCGGCGGCGAAGGCGGTGGCGCGCGACGCGCTCGCGCGCGTCGGGCTTTCGGCGAAGGCGAAGATGCTGGCCTCGCAGCTCACCCTGCCCGACCGGAAGATGCTCGAGGTGGCGCGCGCGCTCGCCACCCGGCCGCGGCTGCTGCTGCTGGACGAGGTGATGGCCGGCCTCCGCCCCGGCGAGGCAGGCGCGATCGTCGCCACGCTGCGTTCTGCGAACGCGGCAGGCGTCACGATCCTGATGATCGAGCATGTGATGCGCGTGGTGATGGCGCTCGCCCGCCACATCGTCGTGCTGCATCACGGCGAGAAGATCGCCGACGGCACGCCCGAGGAGGTGACGCGTGACCCGGCGGTGATCCGCTCCTATCTCGGCGAGCGGGGAGTCGCGTGAGCGCGCCGGTGCTGGAGGCCGAGCGTCTCGTCGTCGGCTATGGCGGGGCGGTGGCAGTGGATGGCGCCTCCTTCGCGCTCGGGCCCGGCGAATTGCTCGCCATCATCGGCGCCAACGGCGCCGGCAAGACCACGCTGATCCGCACGATCGCCGGCATGGTGCGGCCGATGGCCGGCCGCATCCGCCATCGCGGCGAGGACATCACCGGCTGGCCTTCCGACCGCGTGTGCGAACGCGGCATCGCGCAGGTGGCCGAGGGGCGGCAGGTGTTCCCGTCGCTGTCGGTGCTCGAGAACCTGCGCACCGGGGCGCTGCTCCGCCGCTCCCGCGCCCGCGAGGCGGCGAATCTCGAGCGCGTGATGACGCTGTTCCCGCGCTTGGCCGAGCGCCGTGCGCAGCCGGCCGGCACGCTGTCGGGCGGCGAGCAGCAGATGCTCGCGATCGGCCGCTGCCTGATGGCGGAGCCGGAGCTGATCATGCTCGACGAGCCTTCGCTCGGCCTGGCGCCGGCGATGGTGGAGATGGTGTTCGGCGTGGTGCGCCGCCTGCACGCCGACGGAATCCCGATGATCCTGGTCGAGCAGAATGTCCGCGACAGTCTCGAGATCTGCGACCGCGCGCTGGTGCTGGAGGGCGGAACCGTGGTGGCGGAAGGCTCCGGCGCCGAGCTTCTCGCCTCCGACCGCGTGCGCGAGGCCTATCTTGGCCTATAGCGGCACCGGGTTCATCAGCCGCGTCTCGTGGTGCTGCACGAGCTCGCTTGCCTCGGCGACGAACTCGGCCCACCCCGGCGTGGCGGCGAGCTTCGCGCGGCGCGCCTCGCGGTCGGCCAGGCTGTCGTAGCGCCAGAGCATCACCACCTCCTCCTGCGGGCCGAACTCGTACGTGTACATCGCCATGATCTTGCCCTGCACCGCCTCCTGGATCGGCAGGCCGCGGGTCTTCATCATCTCGATGAACGCTTGGGTCTTGCCCGTCCGCGTGGTGTAGGCCCGCCATTCGACGATCATGCCGCTTTCCCTCCGCTGTCGCGTCGCGCAAGCCTTGGCATCGTGACAGACATCCTGATCGCGTTCCACAGCCCGACCGGCCGCACGCGCGCGCTGGCCCAGCGCATCGCCGAGGGTGTCGCGTCGGTCTCGGGCTGCAGCGCGCTGCTTCGGCGGATCGGGCCGGAGGGGCCGGAGCCGCCGGCCACCATGTCCGAGCTGGCGGCCTGCGCTGGCCTCGCCATCGGGACGCCGGTGCATTTCGCCGCGCCCTCCACGCCGGTGCGCGCCTTTCTGGACCAGGCGACGGAGCTGTGGCTCGGCGGCGTGCTGGCGGGGCGGCCGGCCACCGCCTTCTGCGGAGCCGGCTCGGGCGGCGGGCGCGAGGCCGCGCTGCTCTCCCTGTGGTCGGTGTTCGCAAGCCACGGCATGGTGATCGTGCCGCTCGGCGGCACGCATCGCGAGATGGGCGACCTTTCGGCCGCGCATGGCGCCTCGCCCTTCGGCGCCGGCAGCGTATCCGGGCCTGGCGAGCGGCCGAACGACGTCGAGTCGCTGCTGGCACGGCGCCAGGGCGAGGCGCTGGCACGCGTCGCGCGGCGCCTTGCCGTGTAGAGCGTCCCGCGGCCCGGCGTTGGCGCGCCGCCGCCCCCGTCGGCTCTACCGCCGCACCATCGCCGGCGACAGTTCGCCGACGCTCCTTGCGCCCAGCAGCGCGAGGGTGCGGTCGAACTCGTCGCGCAGGATGGCGATCGCGCGGCGCGCGCCCGCCTCGCCGCACGCCGCCGCACCGTAGAGGGTCGGCCGTCCGGCGAAGACGAAGCGCGCGCCGAGCGCGAGTGCCGCGGCGATGTGCGCGCCGCGCCGGACGCCGCTGTCGAGGGTGACCGCAAGCCGCCCGGCCGCCGCCTCCACCGCCTCGGGCAGCAGCGTGATGGGCGGCGCGGCGAGGCCCATCTGCCGGCCGCCATGGTTCGACACCACCACGCCATCCAGACCGAGACGCGCCGCGCGGTCCACGTCCTCCGGCGCCGAGACTCCCTTGGCCAGGATCGGCCCGGGGAAGATGTCGCGCAGCCGCGCGATCTCCTCCCACGCGAGATCCGCGGTGATCTGCGTCGCCATGAAGGCGGCCAGCGTGTGCGCCGAGGAGCCGGGCGGGGCGTAGGACGCGAGCGAGGCGAAACGCGGCGGGCCGCGCCGCGCCATCCGCAGCGCCCAGAGGGGACGCGAGGCGATGTCGAGCAGCGTGCGCGGCGTGAGGCGGAAGGGCAGGGCGAAGGCGTTGCGCAGGTCCCGCTCGCGCTTGCCCGGTGCGGCGACGTCGAGGGTGATGAACAGCGCCCCCGCGCCGGCATCCCGGGCGCGGCGCACCAGGTCATGGCCGATCTCCCGCTTCGCGGGCATGTAGAGCTGGAACCAGAAGCCGCCCGGGATGGCGCGGGCGATGGTCTCGATGTCGGTCGTCGCGACGGTCGAGAGGATGTAGGGCAGGCCCGCATCCGCCGCGGCGCGCGCGATGGCGAGGTCGGTGCCGTGGCCGGCGACGTCGGAGAGGCCCGTCGGTGCGATGCCGAAGGGCATCGCCCAGCGGCGGCCGAACAGCTCGGCCGAGAGGTCGCGCCGCGAGACGTCCACGCCCGCCCGCGGCACGAGGCGCAGCGCATCGAAGGCGGAGGTGTTGTGGGCGAGCGCGATCTCGTCCTCCGCGCCGCCGTCGATGTAGTCGAAGGCGAGTCGCGGAATCCGGCGCCGCGCGAGCGTGCGGAGTTCGGCGATGGAGACGGCGTCGGCGGCGCGCCTCATCCCTCGCGCACCTGCGCCCAGATCCGCGCAATCATGTCGGCGAGCAGCGCGCGTTCCTCGGGCGAGAGCGGGGACAGGCCGCTGTTCGTCTCCGCCTCGGCGAGAGGCAGGGCCTGGTGGTAGCATTCGCGTCCCGCCGGCGTGAGGCTGATGGAGACGGCGCGCCCGTCCTCCGCCGGGCCGCGCGCGACGAGGCCGAGGCGCTCGAGCTCGGTCAACTGCCGCGACAGGGTGGAATGCGGCACCAGCGTGCGGTCGGACAGCTCGACGATGGTGAGCGGCGCGGCGGCGCGGGCGCAGGCCAGCAGCACGCGCCACTGCGGAAAGCCCAGGCCGATGTCGGCCAGGCGCGCTGCCAGCCGCGCGTTCCACGCCGCCATCAGGCGATTGAGCGCGAAGGGCAGCAGGCCCGGGGCCAGATCCGCCTCCGCTGCCTCTAGGTCAGCCATCGTACGAGCCCCGTCGCGATCCAGGGGAAGAAGAACACCAGCATCAGCACCAGCACGCCGAACAACACATAGGGCAGGGCGGCGGCGTACACCTCCGTCATGCGCACCTCCGGCGGCGCCACGCCCTTCATGGTGAAGAGCAGCAAACCGAACGGCGGAGTGAGAAGCCCGAGCTGCATGCAGATCAGGAACATCACCCCGAACCACACCATGTCGAGCCCGAGCCCCTGCGCCACCGGCACGAAGAAGGGCAGCGTCATCATCATGATGCTGACCTGGTCCAGGAAGCAGCCGAGCAGGATCAGCACCGCCATCATCAGCAGCACCATCTGCCAGGGCTCGAGCGAGGCCGAGCGAAGCAGTTCGACGATCCCCGCGGTGGCGCCGGAGAAGGTGAGGATCTGCGAGAAGGTCAGCGCGCCGAGCAGGATGAACAGGATCGCCCCCGACACCGCCATGGTGCCGGCCAGCGCCCGCGCCACGACGCGCGGCGTCAGCGAGCGGTAGAGCGCGGCGACGACGAGCGTGGCGAAGGCGCCGAGCGCGCCGGATTCCGTCGGCGTCGCGAGGCCGCTCACCATGCTGCCGACCACGGCGGCGAAGATCAGGACGAGCGGCAGCACATGGATCAGCAGCGGCAGGATGGTCGGCCCGCCCTGCGGCCCCTCGTCCGGCGGCGCGAGAGAAGGGTTCATCCAGCA
>Ga0272446_1000984_pt1 | contig 42923 bp, 30 predicted proteins | sample YNPCB0061_FD_194587 | JGI IMG/M metagenome (GOLD analysis project Ga0272446, IMG submission 194587) | Hot spring microbial mat communities from Yellowstone National Park, WY, United States - YNP-CB-006-1 | ecosystem: Environmental > Aquatic > Thermal springs > Hot (42-90C) > Sediment | place...
CCCAAGCGTCCCAGAGCAAGATTTTTTCCAAGAGCGGACGCTTATCATCCAAACCGCTACCGATTTCTTTGACCTCGCGGACAATCGTGTAGCCTTTGGCGGAAGCGTAGCCACGCAAGCGTTCAAGCTGTGTTTCGACGTTAGCTTTGTTTTCTGACGACGAAACACGGGCGTACAGCACCGCTCGCTGCTTGGTTCTGACAACGAGTGAAGATTCTTCTTCGACCACAATCGTTCCGCTTGCAAGCTGCGAGCCTTTGATAAAACCTTGCTTCCAATGACGGTGCGCGGTGCGGTACGAAATCGAATGGCGTTCGGCGTATTCTGAGAGTTTCATTCGGCAAATATACGACTTATTTGCCTATTTATGACTATAATTGTCTATTAAATCATGGAAGTTATTTGATACGTTTTCGTAGAGCGTGATAAGGCTACGGAAGGCTATGACAAAGCCTTGATTTCTGCGAGTGTACGCAACAACGCTGCATCAACGTGTTAAATCGTTATAGACAACAAACACCATAAATCCCAGTAGCATGACTACGCCAATTTGCTGGATAGCCATTTTGACCTTGACGGGCATTTCGCGGCGAATAATGGCTTCAATCAAAATCACCACCACATGACCGCCGTCAAGTGCGGGAAACGGCAAAATGTTCATAATCGCCAGCACAATGGAAAGTAATGCCGTAAAGCGCAGTAACGCCGTGAAACCCAAATCGGCAGCTTGTTTGCTGGTCTTGGCAATCATAATTGGTCCGCCCACCGATTGCTTGAACGAGGCTTTACCTTTGAATAACTGCCCAATAGCCGCCACTTGTGCTTTGCACATGGCTATCATTTCTTGCGTGCCAATGGCGAACGACTCAAGCAATCCGTACTGCTGGCGGCGCATTTCACCACGAAACACGGGCGCAATGCCAATACCAATGCGACCATCATTGTCAGGAACAACCAGCCCTGACATTTGCGAGCCGCCGCGTTTCCACTCAAGAGCCACTTCTTTGCCAATGTTTGCTTTGATGGTCTCAACAAGTTGCGAAGACGAATGCACTGGCACGCCATTGATGCTCACCAACGTATCGCCGACTAACAATCCCAGTTTTCCTGCGGGCTTCAGCGACTCAACTCCCGTAATCATCACTGCCGAGCCTACGGGCATAATCTCTGTCATCACCGAATGTTGTGCCGCCAGCGCGTCGGTAATGGTTTTGTCGGATACCACTATCGGCACGGTCGAAGTTTTTCCTTGCTCTGTCCGCTCAACGAGCAGCGTGCGGTCTTCGCCGATATATTTTGCCATGATAAGGCTTGAAAGGTCATTCCATGACTGAACCTTTGTGGCGTTTACGCTGACGATGTTATCACCTGCCCGCAGTCCCGCTTGCTCAAACACCGAGTTTTTTTCAACAAATGCTACCGTTGTGGTGGTCAGCACGGTTTTGCCTTCGCCGAAGGTGATGCCAGCAAAAATCAGCACGGCTAATACAATGTTCATTATCACGCCGGCAGTCATCACCAAAAGTTTTTGGGCAGCATTTTTGGAACGAAATTCATGTGGCTGCGGCGCGGTTTTTGTGTAGCTGTCGTCCATGCTCTCGTCTATCATACCAGAGATTTTGACGTAGCCTCCTATGGGGAGCATTGAAACACGGTAGTCGGTGTAGCCCGCTTCCACAGCCGCCCGTTCGTCGTTTTCCTTCAACGAGCCGAACGTAAAACCCGTCACTTTGTTGTAGCCAAACAGCCTGTTGCCCATGCCTACGGCAAAGGTTTCAACTCGCATACCGGTTAGCCGAGCAGCAATAAAATGCCCGAACTCGTGTACTGTAACTAAAATGCTCAGCACCACGACAAATACGAAGATTGTTTGTAGCAGTTCCATAGGTATTCGATGTAAGAGATTGAAGGTCATTCCTTAAGGTTGAGCGTGCCTGCCGCACAGATTTTCAAACCGTTTACCAACGGCTGAACCAGACAGATGCTTATGCTGACAGTGCTGGAGGCACGAAAGAGTAATTTAACGATTCGACGAACGATGCACAAGAGAACTTGCAAACGATGTTACTCGTTGGCGTGTTTCTTTGTCAGTGGCAACAATATCGGCAAGTGTTGGTGTGCTGGTATGATGGACTGATTCCAATGCGTATTCAATGCAGCGCGGAATATCGGTAAAGCGAAGATGATTACGCAAAAACGCAGCGACTGCGATTTCGTTAGCAGCATTGACAACAGCCGGTGCTGTGCCACCACACCGCAGAGCATCAAACGCCAGACGCAGGCACGGGAACCGCTCGGTGTCTGGTTCGGCAAATGTGAGTTCACGCAGCACGCTCAAGTTCATGCGCGGCACAAGCGTTTCGTCCAAGCACATTCTGTTCGGAAAACTGAGGGCATAGGCAATCGGAATTTTCATGTCTGGCAGCCCCATTTGGGCTTTTACTGAACCATCCACAAACTGCACCATAGAATGAATAATGCTTTGCGGATGTACCACCACGTCGATATTATCCGCATCCACACCAAACAGCCAGTAGGCTTCAATGACCTCAAAGCCTTTATTCATCAGCGTTGCAGAGTCAATGGTGATTTTGTTCCCCATTGACCAATTGGGGTGCTTGAGTGCCTGTGCGCTTGTAACATGCTCCAATTGCTCGGCAGTCAAGTGGCGAAACGGTCCGCCAGAGGCTGTAAGGATAAGTTTTTCAATTTCGCGTTGCTCCTCGCCCACCATACATTGCAGCATGGCACTGTGTTCACTATCGACGGCAAGAATCTTGGCGTTGTGGCGTTTGGCAGCATCGGTAATAACGTTCCCAGCACTGACGAGTGTTTCCTTGTTGGCAAGCGCAATAGTGATGCCTTGCTCAATCGCTGCAAAGGTAGGCAGCACGCCGCTAAATCCCACAAGTGAGGACATCAGCACGTTGTTGCGTGGGTCGGCGGCGGCTTCGCACACCCCTTCTTCGCCGCAGAGGATTGTACCTCGAAACGCAGTGGTGCGGCAAAACTCTTGGTACGCACGTTCATCGGCAATTGCTACGCCGTCTGGTTCGAAGCGGCGTACTTGCTCTTCCAGCAAGTCTATGCGTGTATTCGTTGTAAGCCACGCCAAACGGAACTGCTCTGACTGTGCTGCCAGCACATCCAGCGTTTGTACACCAATTGAACCCGTTGAACCAAGAATGGAAACTGTTTTAACACTCACTGCAGATGCTGTTGTAAAGCGTTGTAAAAATACGTTGCAACGTTGTGTCAGGCTTCATGCGCTCTAGTGGAGACGAACAACACCGTAAAACCTTGTCGCCAGTGTGTTCTGCGTTTGTATTCTGTCCACACAAAGGCTATGCCCTCGACAAGGCTAAAAGTAATATTCGTTCGTAATATCACGCTGGCGACGCACAGAAATAAACCGGTACTCGTCCACAGCTAAGGTTTCGTCTTGTTCAAGCTGAATTTTGACGAAAAACTTTATCATCAGCCGCGCCAGTTTGGAAACCGTGCCTTCGGTTAAACTTGATGCCAAATGTGGATGAACGCGCAAAACGAGCTTAAATTCGCGGCGAGGCGAGACACGCAGGCGTTGTGATTGCTGTGGCGGTCGAGGGTTGTGATGCCCATTATGAACGTGAACGCCTTCGCGTTCGGGCAGTGGTTGGGAAAGGTCGTTGTGTTCTTGATAATAGTGCGTAAAATTGCGGAGCCAACGTTCGATAGAGCTAATCACCGCCGAACGGGAGCGTATAACGCCTGTACCGCCACACGTCGGGCAAGGTTCATGCACAATCTGCGAAATGTTCTGCCGCACTCGTGAGCGCGTAATTTGCAACAAGCCCAGTTGGGTGATGGGGTACAACACCACTTGCGTTCGGTCGTTTTTGATTTCCTGATGCATGGCTTCAACAAGTTTGCGCTTGTTGCGTTCATCTTGCATGTCAATACAATCTACCACAATCATCCCGCCAATGTCGCGCACACGAAGCTGTCGTGCTATCTCGCGGACGGCTTCAATATTGGTTCTGAGCGCATTGGCTTCTTGGTCGCGGTCGGGAGCAAAACGCCCACTGTTGACATCCACCACAGTCATAGCTTCGGTGTGGTCCCAGACCAAATACCCGCCCGACGGCAGCCCCACAATGCGGCTGTATGAACGGCGAATATCCTCCACAAGCCCATAAGCAGCGAACATTGTGGATTTCCCTTCGTACAAGCGAATACGATTTGCCAAATGCGGTGATGCCCATTCCGTGTATGCCTTGATGTCTGCATAGAGCTTTTTGCTATCTACGGTTACATGCTGCACATCGGCTGTAAGCAAGTCTCGAATTAGGCTTTGTGCCATTGTCATATCACGGTGCAAAAGCATAGGCTGAACTGGCTGCTCTTGCTGCTGGTCTGTCTGGCTTTTGTCGGCTTTTTTCTCCGATTGTTTATCGGTTTTGGCACCGCCTTTTTTCCCTTTGCGAGTGTGCTGAGCACCTTTGCTCTCTTTTCCGTCGTGGTCTTTTTTGGCTTCAGGAACGGGTATTTGCTTGATTTTGTCTTCAATCGCCCGCCATTTTGCGAGCAAATCCAACACATCGTTCCGCAAACGCTCATCGCTCTGTTCTTGGGCTTCAGTGCGAACAATACAGCCGATACCATCGGGCAGCAACGATTTTGCAATGCCGCGCAAGCGTCGGCGTTCCTTGACATTCCAGATTTTTTTGGAAACCCCAACCGATGAGCCAAACGGTAACAACACCAAATATCGCCCCGCCAGAGAGATTTTAGTTGTTACGCGCAAGCCCTTCGAGCCATATGCCTCGCGGGTAACCTGCACCATCACAGGCTGACCATACTCTAAGTTAATCGTTACGTTGCCCGAGCGTTTTGTGGAAAATGTTGGTAGTGGCACATTGCCTGTTGTTACCTTGCGTCGAAGCGCAATGGCTGCAAGTTCGGTGAGCGATTCTTCGGGTTTTGTAGGGTTTTTTTGTGGCTGTGGTGTGGAGGGCGTGGAGCTTGCCATTGCCGATTCATCATCAGCCGTAGCAGCAAGAACATCCGCAGTGTCGTCGTCATCGTCGTCGTCGTCCAAGTCCCCGACATCAGAAAAGTGTAAAAACGCATCTTGCTTCAAGCCAATATCAACAAACGCAGCATTCATGCCCTGCACAATCCGTTGGACACGCCCAAGATAAATATTGCCTACGTGCCGCCCATTTTCTGGCAATTCCCAAAAGAGTTCTGCAAGTCGACCATTTTCGGTGATTGCCACGCGGATTTCATTCAGCGTAGCGTTGATGAAAATTTCTTTTTTCATGGTTCAGGCTGTACGTTGTATTACGTGGGAGGGAGTGTGTAGTGCTTGTGCAGCAGAGCCGATTGGCTGCGGTTTAGCGCAGAGTGTCGTAATCATGTATGGATATAAAAAAGGTCAAGCCTACCGCATCGCGCTACGAACAAACTGACCGTTGCTTCCTTCCGGACCTAGCGGGGTTGGGCTCGTCGTAGCCGCACGGGACTTGACCCATTTTCGTACGCATCCTGATAAAACAACAGAGCGTGTATTCGGTTGAAGTCTCCGAAAAAGCATTACTTTTCTAAGAGAGCCACGAAAATAGCATTTTTTTCGGGGGTATGCAAGCGGAATTTCGGATGCTTGCCTGTGGACTTGCATACAACTTCAAAAAACACTATTTTTGTGCCTGCATATATGCTTGCGGTACTCGGTACTTTCTGCGCCCGTAGCTCAGCTGGATAGAGCAACAGCCTTCTAAGCTGTGGGTCACATGTTCGAATCATGTCGGGCGCGCCCAGTTTACAAGTAACGAACGCTTGGTATGCTTTCGATTCTCAGCCACCAAGCGTTCGGTGCTTACAATGTTTACGAAAACCACCTGCTGACAAACTTGACAAACGACGGCAAAATGCAACCGCTCACCACAGCACTGACGCGCCTACCGTTCTTGTCAAGTCAGCGAGGTCGCTTTTTCTTTGAGCGAGTCTGCCGAAGGTTTTTTGAGTTCATTGATAAACTGCGAAACGTCGGTATGCAAGCCCGTAACGGTTTCTTTATGAATGTACTCGCCCACTGCTTCAAGACTTTTGGTTTCGTTAAAGATGCGCAACTGACGGTCTGCTCCTGTGCCATTTTCTACAATAGTGCGGATATATTCGATTTCTTTGCGTGAGCCGAGCTCATCTACCATGTCGTCCACGAAATCCAACAACTCGCCAACAAGTTGCCGTGTGGGAACTTCTTTTTGCTTACCAAAATCAATGAGTTTACCATCCAAGCCATACCGCACAGCCCTCCATTTATTTTCCATGAGCAACGCACGGTGGTACAGGCGAAAACTGAGGTTGCGCGAGTACAGCGAGTAGAGTTTTGCCGCTAAGGCTTGGCACAGTGCGGCTATGGCTATCGTTTCCTCTACGCGCATGGGCAAGTCGCAAATGCGTACTTCTAAGGTCGGAAAATTTGGATGCGGGCGAACATCCCACCAAATTTTCTTCGCGTTGTCAATGCACCCTGTTCGCACCAGCAAATCCACGTAGGCTTGGTACTCACCCCACGAATTAAAGTAATCGGGGAGATTCGTGCGCGGAAAGCGTTCAAACACTTTGGAGCGGTAGGACTTTAAGCCCGTATTTACACCCGTCCAGAATGGCGAGTTCGTCGTCAATGCCAAAATGTGCGGCAGAAAATACCGCATTTCGTTCATTATCTGGATTTGCAATTCCCTGTTTTCAATGCCAATGTGGATGTGCATACCAAAAATCAACAACGACCGTGCCAACACTTGCATATCTTCAACGATAATGCGATAGCGTTCATCAGGAAAAATTTCTTGGTCTTTCCAGTGAGCAAACGGGTGGGTGCTTGCCGCGCCCAACAGCAAGCCATTTTGTTTTGCCAGACTCGCCACAATAGAGCGAATTTTGACAATCTCTTCTTGTGCTTGCTGAATCGTTTTGCACACACCTGTACCGATTTCGAGCATCGAGCCTATCATTTCTGGTTTGACGTGTTCTTGCAAGATAATCTGCCCTTTGGAGAGCAGTTCGGCATCAATATGCGACTTCAGGTCATAGGTCTTTGGGTCAAGCACCATGTACTCTTCTTCAATGCCAAGCGAAAACGCTGGTCGCTCTGCATCAGCCACACGCATACGGCTCATCGAATCTGTTGGGGTCATAAAAAAGCATGAACAAACTGTGAGGAATCTTGTGAGTTATGAAATGATGAACATTTATTCATTTTTAGCGGGCGTAACGTTATGAAAATATTTGCATTTTTCAAACCTTTTTCGTGAATTTACCGTACACAAAGCCGGAATTTTTGGCGCAATACCACGTCTGAATACCGTTTCGTATCCTTTTTACTGTGAACCCGCAATATGAACATCATCCATAACCTTCGCTCTTCTATTGGATTGCAAATTGCTATCCCCGCAACGCTCATCATTGTCCTGTTTGCCGCACTTGCTATCATTTCTTCGGCTATTCAGCAACGGCAAAGCGGGCTGGAGCTAACACTCGAAAAAACAACTTCGATTGCCACCATTGCCGCAGTTTCGGCGGCACCGGGCGTGGACTTCGACAATCGAGAATCCATAGCTACCTCGCTCGAAGGCGTACGCAAACTCTCTGGCTTTGAATATATCGTCGTCATCAACGCCGCAGGTGATACATTGTACACCAACGGCTATGCAAAAGTTCCTTCAGCAGTACGCAGCGTTAATCTGGTCAAGGACTCTGCCAATCACCATCAACGAAGCCTTATGCTAAACGACATCTCGGTGGCAGTTGTGCCGGTGTTGCTCGACGACAAACCCATCGGAACGGTCGTCTTAGGCATCAATCTTGAGCAAATGCGCCGCAGCGTTCAAAATGCCGTGCGCGTGCTCCTGCTTATAGGAATCGCGGGGAGCATTGTCTGTGCAATTATTGTGTTTGGGATAGTGCGGTATTTAACCGCACCATTGGTGCAATTACGCAATGCTGCACTCAAGGTAAGTCAGGGCGATTTAGACCAAACAGTTCACACGGCGTTTATCAACGAAGTTGGTGAACTGAGTACAGCATTTACTTCGATGGTGCAAAGCATCAAATCGGGCTTGGAAGATTTAGAAGCCGAAAAAGCCAGCGTGGAGCGCAAAGTCGAACTGGCTGTGCAAGAATCCGAAATGCGGAAAAAATACTTAGCCTTCAGCGTGGATGTGATTCTGGGAGAAATGCGGCGTTTTGCCAACGGCAATCTCACGGTCGAACTTACGCCAGCATTTGAAAACGATGAAATCGGAGAGTTGTATTTTGGCTTTAACGAAGCTGTTCATAATGTGCGCGAGATGCTCATAACCATTGCCACTGCTCTGTCGGAAACGGCTGCCACATCGCAAAACATTACTAATATCACGGAACAATTAGCCTCTGGCGCAGCGCGGCAAGCTGAGCAAGCACAAGCTATCTCACACTCGGTAGATGAATTGGCACAAGCCACCGCAGAAAACAGCAGGCAAGCTGATGCCTCGCTGCGCGTGGCAGAACGCAATGGAAACATCGCTCGCTCAGGCGGCGACATTGTGCGCCAAACCGTCGAAAAAATGGAAAGGATTGCAACGGTTGTCAGTGGCTCTGCTACGACGGTGGAAAATCTTGGCACATCGAGTGCAGAAATTGGCGAAATTGTCTCGGTCATTAACGATATTGCCGACCAAACAAATTTGCTGGCACTGAATGCTGCCATCGAGGCAGCCCGCGCTGGCGACCAGGGACGCGGCTTTGCTGTGGTTGCTGACGAGGTTCGCAAACTCGCTGAACGCACTTCCCAAGCTACCAAGCAAATTACAGCAATGGTCTTAGGAATTCAGAAGGAAACTCGGCTGGCGGTGGAAGCCATGAATGCTGGCAATCGTGAAGTCATAAGCGGCAAGGAACTTGCCGCGCAAGCAGGCGCAGCGTTAGAGCAGATTGTACAAAGTTCTCAGGAAGTCGCTACTGCAGTGTCCCGCATTGCTGACGAAAGCCGCAAACAATCCCAAAACAGCCAAGCTCTTGCACAGCGCATTGATGCAATGGCAGAAGTCACTACGCTCACCAAAAGCGGTGCTGAACAAATCGCCCATGCTACCAGCGACCTCAACGACCTCATGGAACACTTGCTTGAGCTCATGAAGAAATTCCGTACCGACTACAAAGGCGCAGTTACGCGCTTGGCATCAGATTTGTAACAAGTTCTTACCTTAGTACGGTAAGTACGGTGTCTCCTTTACACTCATGTTCCACGGCGTTTGCATCGTTGTCGTATGAACCGTTTACGTTGTCTGCTGTTGTGCCTCGTCTGTGCATGTTGCGCCTCGACATCGGTGCCACATTTGCTCCAAGCACAAACACTGTTGGATTCTGTTGAACTTGCCAAACTCCCGACGATAAAATCGTGGGACAAAGCCATCAAAGAGCCGTTGAAAGTCTATAAATTGGATATTTCTGTGCAAATGCTTGGTGCGCTTTCGCCGCAGATTGGTACTATGACTGCTCTGCAAGAACTTAATGCCAGCCGTAACAATATTCGCACACTTCCAGCCGAGCTGAGCTTTTTGACGAACTTGCAGACCTTATTTTTACAGCGCAACCGAATTCAAGCACTGCCCTCAGAACTTGGCGATTTGCCCAATTTGGGAACGCTCGACGTAAGCGATAACGAACTCGAAGAACTCCCAGCAGAGTTTACCAATCTGCCCAAACTCCACACGTTGTATCTGAGCCGAAACTATCTGACCCAATTGCCCGCGGGGCTTGTTAATATGCCATCACTGCGGTTTTTGTTTTTAGACAACAACCAAATCTCTGCATTGCCCAACGATATTGGTCAGCTCACAAACTTGGAGACGCTTGATATTAGCGGTAATAACCTGACCAAAGTCCCCGATACGCTGGCAGCACTCAAAAATTTAAAAGTGTTGGTTGTAAGCGGCAATTTGATGAGCGAGGCTGAACTTGCACGACTGAAACGCCTTTGCCCGAACGTGATACTGAAATAGACTTCTTTCAAAAGTACGTATTGACAATGCCCTCACCCGCTTTCCGCCTCGCTTCAAGCACCCTCTCCCAGTGGGAGACGGACAGGGTGAGGGCACTTCTGCAAGAAGTCTCATGAAAGTCGCGCAACAACACCATAGGGCGTTACCACAGGGCGTTAAGGGGAGCGCGAAATGTTCGCCCCAAAAAGACTGAAGACTATCACGAAAGAAGCCGTGTTGTGCGGCAGACATTGTTGCTGCCCCAACACGGCTTCTGGCTTTCAGTAGAAGCCGGGAATACCTTAAAGTTGGCTACTCTCGGCTGGCTTACTCTGGGCTGGCTACGCCACGAACTCAAATTTTTGGGCACGATGGCGAACACCATGCACCACATTCAACGGCACAACACTACGGCTTTTCTTCACACGGGCTTCAAAATCCTCGCGGAATTTTTTAATGAATGCCTGCACAGGCCACGCCGCGGCATCGCCTAAGGCACAAATGGTATTTCCTTCAATATTTCCCGCCACGCTCAAGAGCAAGTCCAAATCTTCACTTGTTGCATCGCCTTTGTCAATACGCTTCAAGATTTTTTCCATCCAGCCACATCCCTCGCGGCAAGGCGTACACTGCCCACACGATTCATGGTGATAAAAATGCGCTATTCTCAGCGTTACCTTAACAATATCGGTGTCTTCGTCCATCACCATTATTCCTCCTGTGCCAATGTGTGTGCCAAGTTTTTTGAGCGTTTCTTCGTCCATCCGCACCCCCTCGATTTCATCGCCGCGCAGCACAGGCATAGATGAGCCGCCCGGAATCACCGCTTTGAGTTTTTTGCCCTTCCACACGCCGCCTGCATGGTCATTGATAATTTCTGTGAGCAGCGTTCCCGTCAGCAACTCATACACACCGGGCTTGTTCACGTGACCACTCACGCCAAACAGCGCAGTGCCTGAGTGACCGGGCGCACCAAGTTTAGCATATTCGTCGGCACCAAGCGCAAAAATTGCTGGCACGGTGGCAATTGTTTCCACATTGTTAATCGTTGTGGGCATACCCCACAAGCCTTTTGCTGCTGGAAAGGGTGGCTTCACACGCGGATAGGCGCGGTCGCCTTCAAGCGAAGTCATCAGTGCGGTTTCTTCGCCACAAATGTATGCCCCCGCACCTTTATGGACAACAATATCCATCGAAAAATCCGTGCCGAACGTGGTTTTCATGCCAGCCCCAACTAATCCCTTGTCATAAGCTTCTTGGAGAGCTTTTTCCATTAAGCGAATCCATTTGTGATATTCGCCGCGAATATACACATATGCTGTGTGGATGCCCATGGCATAGCCGGCAATGAGCGTGCCTTCAATCAATTGATGAGGGTTATACTCAAAAATTTGCCGGTCCTTGAACGAGCCGGGTTCGGATTCATCACCATTGATGGCAAGGTATTTGGGACGGTTTGGGTCTATGCCTTTGGGCATAAAACTCCATTTTAAGCCTGTGGGAAAACACGCACCACCGCGTCCGCGTAACCCAGATTGCTTGACTTGGTTGGTTACGTCGTCCGGGGATAGCTTCAGTGCCTTGCGAAATTGGTCATAGCCGCCGTGTTGCATATACACGTCTAACTGATGCAGATTCGGAATCTTCGGAATGAGCAGATTGGGTGCTGTGTACATAGACATAAACGTTCTCCGTAGGTTCGTAAAGGTGAAAACGACAAGGTTTGTCTTGGTTTGCTTGTTGTGTGAGACGCAAGTTAGAAACTTGACCACGTATTTCCAATCGTTCCAGTGGTCATCGATAAAGTTTTCGTGCAGGTGAATGGCGAAAACAGATGAAAAACCATACCGTCCATGCCATGTACCCTGCGTGTACTCGATTTTTTCGCGTTCCTATCACGCTTGATGCTTTGCTTGTCTGGCAAGCACAGTCCGCAGAAGTGCTTGAAATTGCTCGTAGTACCGCGTCAGCACTACTCGCACAGGCAACACGAACAGCCCCACGTTTGCTTGCTCGAAGAGTTTTCTGTACTGGTACAGCTTTACAGCATCTTTTTCGGTCGTCCCGCACACCTGTACATCCAGTTTTTGTGCGATGTCCAAGATTGTTCGCACATCGCGTTCGCCGTAGCGGTAGTGGTCGGGAAAGACCGCTTTATGCGCCACAGAAAAGCCCGCCTGACCAAGTACGTGATGAAACCGTTCTGGGTTGGCAATTCCTGACAGTGCCAGTATTGGTCTGGTTTGAGCCGTTGTACTGGTTTGAGCAAAATCAAAGTGTTGCAGAACCGTTGTGCTGAATAGCATTCGTGGCGTTTCGGCACGAAGTTCGGCTTCAACCACCAGAGTATTTGGGGCAAGTACGGGCGGAAGTTCTTCACTACGCACACCGTTCATGCAGCAAATCACATGCGCTCGTTTCAAGGACGCAAGCGGCTCTCGCAGTCGCCCTTTGGGCAGTAAAAACGGTTGCTCCAGTGTGTGGCGGTCTATCAGCACAATATCGCAATCCCTGTGCAACCGCCTGTGCTGAAAGCCGTCATCCACAATCACCACGCCCACGCCAAACTCCTGCACTGCTTGGTGTGCTGCGCGGGATTTCTGTTCGTCCACCAGCACTGGAGCGTTTATCCGAACTGTCAATAGGGCTTCGGCGTTCATGAGTGCTTCATCGCCTGCGGTAGCAGCGTGAGCAAGGATTTCCGTGCCATTGGACACCAACACCGCGCCTTTGCTTGTACGACCGTAACCACGCGACACCAGAGCCGGACGCACACCAAGCGCGGCACATTCTTGGGCGAGCCAGCGCACAAAGGGCGATTTGCCCGTACCTCCTGCGGAGCAGTTTCCCACGCTCAACACTGGTGCTGCCACGCGGACAACGTGTGCCTTGCCTGCATCATAGCGACGGTTACGCCAGCCCACAGCCGAGCCATAGAGCCATTCCAACACTGAAAGCACCATTGTTTTTCGCCAAAGGCTTAGTATTCGGGTTGCAGCAACATTTCGCGGCGCAACGGATAGTTCTTCCGCAAGCGGTCAAACAATGCTGGGTGCTGAAACTCGGGCGCAGAAAGTGTTTCCAAGAGCATATCTGTGTCTTCGTCCAAACGGCGGCTGTCGCGCAGAAGTTCGTACAAACCGAACGATGCTGATACATCTACCAGCGGTTCATCGGGCTTACGGGCAAGTGCGCGGTCGAATACGCTCATATCAGGTTTATAGCCAAAAAACTTCCCAAAGGCTTGTGCCATCATCAGTGCGCCTTTGATTTTGCCCTCGTAGGAATACCCTGCAATGTGTGGCGTGGCAAGCAAGCAACATTCGGCAAGGTCTTTGTTCACGCGCGGCTCTTGTTCCCATACGTCCACCGCTGCATAGAGCCTGCCTGAGCGCAGATGCGGCAGCAACTCGGCTTCGATAGCAACAAACCGCCGCGAGGTGTGAATAAACATTGCCCCGTCGCGCATTCGCGCAAACTCTCGTTCGGCGAACATTCCTACGGTAGCGTATTGTCCTTCACGTTTGAATGGCACGTGATTGGTAATGGCATCCGAACGCTCCACAAGGTCTCCAAATTCGGCGTATTCCACGTAGCTTGGAAAGGCATATCTGCGGTTTTTGAGCGGCGGGTCATTGACCAACACCTTCATTCCCAGTTTACTTGCGTAGGAAGCAACAAGTTTGCCAATGTTGCCATAGCCCACAATGCCAAGGGTCTTGCCCACCAGAAGCATCTGCCGGGCATCTGCCCACTTAAACAGAGCGTAAAGCACATATTCCGCGACGGAATTTGCATTGCAACCTTGGGCATCAGCAAAATGGATATTTTGGCGGCGTAGATAGTCAGTGTCTATATGCTCCAGCCCACTGGTTGCTGTGCCAACAAACACCACAGGCGTTTCGCTCAACAAGTGTTCGTCCACACGAGTTACTGAACGGACAAACAATGCCTCGCAATGGCGAAGTTTTTCTTGCGACAGATTACGCCCCGAAAAATGCACCAATTTGAGCGATTTGCCCAGCGCAGGGGTAATAGATTCTGCCAGCAAAGGAATGTTTTCGTCAATCAAGACCGTTGAAGTTGCTGCCATAACGGTTGTTCGAGGTGAAAAAATGAGGTTGTTTTCCTATTGTCGGTCTTTGTCAACACTTGGCTGGCAGAAGGTAGCATCACGATTATTGTGTGTGCATGGTCACGGAATAGTTACCTGAACATTTTCCACCGTCCAACGCGGTCGGATAACGAGGTCTGTACTCAGAACGCCATAACGTTCGGATGGTACAAAGGGACACGGCGAGCCTGTACCGTATTCACCGTCGCTATTAGCATCAAACCACGCAGAGAGCCGATAAGTTCCGGGTGGAATATCTTGGAACGCCCAAGCCGCTTTTCCAGATGCTGTGCGCGGTAGCACTGCACGCAATCGTCGTAGAGGTGCGTCTTTAGACATCAGCAGCACAACGTATGCGCCACCAGACACGGAGTCTCGTGTTCCTGAGCGTTGTGCTGCATCGTCAAGCCAAGTGTTCGGCGAACTTTGCGACGAATCATACACCACACCGCTCACGCCTCCGTAGCCACGCACGTCTTCGGTTTGAAAAGTTCTGGAAAACACAGAATCCGCTGCCGCATCCGCCACAGGCAAATCCCGCAGTTCTTCGGCAAGGCTTGGCAATGTACGCAAATTTGCCAGTTTGAGCAAATAACGATGCCATAACCCACCCGTAAGCGGCTCGCGGGGTGTGAGCGTGAGAATATTTGCCGCTTTGAGCCTGAACACGGTCGCAACCGTTGTCGTAGCCGTTGCGCTTGTTGAAATGACGTTTGCCGAAGCAGCAGAGCGCGTCAGCAGCAACGCCTTCTGTGCGCTGCCAGAATCCATAGGCATTGTAAACACCGCATCAATGCTGGCTTTCAGGCTTACCTCTTTTGCGCTGTCTGCGTCTGTCCTGCCTTCTGTTGATGATTGCATCAGCACTCGCACTAATCGTGGTTGTAGGGTATCGGCTTCGTCAGAGGCTTGAAAATATGCGGTTTTGAGCGAGTCGGGCAGTGCAATCATGCTGTTGCCCGCAGAATCTCGAACCGATACCATCAGCCGCCATCGTTTCAGCACTGACAAGGCTTCTGAGGTGTACAACTCCGCAATAGTTGGGTTGTCAATGCCCATGTGCGCTGCTACAATCGGCACAATTGCCCCGCTTGCTGAATCACTGAGGCGGAACGCGCTCGGCACGACAGAGGCAGTATCCACCTTTTCGCTAAAACGCACCCGGAGGCGGCTTCGAGACAGGGCTTGTACGCTGAAGATTGTGGGTGGTGTGCGGTCTTTGGGCGGTGCTATGCGAAGCGTTACCGTTGCTGCACTGCCCTCGGCAAGCACTATATCGCTTTGCGCAGCACCAAAACCATCGTTTTCATCTATCAAATCGTTGCGAAATTCATCCTTAACGGCAAAAAGTCTGTACACGCCTTGCGCTAAGGCTTGAAACTCAAACGCACCGCCGGAAGCTACTTGCGTGCGGTATTTGGGTTTGGTGTGCCGCGGGTTGAGTGTGTCAGCATTGATGCCGTGCAGTGCATACAAAAACACCATCACACCCTCAACCTTACCGTCAGCACTCAGGCTTTCGACCTTGCCGCGAATAACACCGCTATCAAGCCTGCCGCCCGTAGCAAACACGAGCGAAAACGCCTGGTTGGGCTTGTTTCCCTGCCAGTCCGTGTACTGTGTTCCGAGCGTCAGCACAACGGTAATGTTTGAGTCCAAAGGCTCTGCAAACGAAACGTAGAGCCATCTGCCAGACCACGAAAGCTGTGTGCGGATAGAAGGTGTGAGAAAAAGATTTTGGGCAAACTGGGTTTTGTTGATGTACTTGCTGAATTGGATTTCAATGAATTCAGGATGCTGATTCAACGACTTTGCTGGAGGAACTGTGGAAAGCACAACAGGAGCGGTGGAATCGCGTGGTCCGCCCGATGGTGCTTCCACACTGGCGCAGTGAGTGGAACACAGTGCTAATGCCACGACGAGTACCAAAGCACAGAAGAGTTCGATGTGCGCCTGCCTTCTCATGCTTTTCATCATGTAGTTCATCATTTAGCAATCTGCACCAACACTGTTTCACGCCCGTAGGGAGCTAAAAGTTCAAGATAGTACACACCACTTGGCACAGAAGCAAGCGGCAGGGTCATTTCTAACCGTTCAGCATCTGCTGCATTTGCCGTGCGCGTCCAGCGTGTGAGCAGTGTGCGCTCACCAAGCAGTGATACCAAATAGACACTGTATTCGCCAGCCGATGGCACTGCGACGTTCACGGTTAGAACTTCAGAAGCAGGATTTGGCAGTATATGTATGACCTTGCTTGTGCGCGTAAGCAGCGTCGTAGGGCGCGTTGGGGCAATCAAACGCGGTACACCTGCTTCGTAGCAGACAGTCATCACCAGCAAACCATCACCCGGAAGTTGTTGCAACGCGGGCGTGAGCGTTGCTGTGGTGTAGGAACTAATACTTGTGGAACGCCACGCCACAGAGTCTCGCTCCCAGCAAATCAGACTGAGCGTTGTGCTGCTCAAGATTGGACTGCCTGAAATCCGCGCCAGCACTTGCTTTCCCGTGCCCAAAATCACGTTCGGCACTTCAAAACTCACCACGCGTTCTGTGCCTGTGGTGGGGTTCGTCGTCAGCATATTGCGCGTAATGCGTGGCATCTGCGACAGGTCAGAGCTAATGCGCTGTGGGAAAAACATCGCATTGCCAATGCGGAGCGTTCCCACAAATGTTTCCCCGCGCGTAACTTGGAACGGCGAGGATGCAAGAATTTGTGCGTAAATCGTTATTGCTGTGTCCCGCGAAGGCTCTACGGCGTTGAGCGTGTCAGCCCAGACTGCCACCGAGAGTTTTGGCGGGTCGGCGGGTGTGCCAACAAGTGGCACAGTGAGCGTTTGTGTGCGGCAGCGTTGTACGGCAGAATCCACAGGACTTCCAGCATTTGCAGCCGAAACCGTAAGCAACCACTGCCCCTGAATAGGGCGCATAGGCTGAAGCGCACGCGGGTCGGGTGGCTGAAAATACGGCGGCGCAAACGTGAGCGTTACGCGCTCGACGGCGTTTGGCTCTAAGCGCGTACTGACGAGCCCCGAACGATAGACTTGCACTCCCATTGTGCCTTGTATAATCATCTGCTGGTCTATCGTTACGGGGACGTTGCCCGCATTTCGCAGCGTCACGGCTACCGACTTTTCTACCAAAAAATTCACATTGCCAAAATCCACTCGCGCCGAATCAATTCGCACATCGAACACCGCCGTTGCCACGCTTACACTCAACGCCACACGCCAAGGGTTGTTTGTGCGTCCGTTGTGGCGAATGATGAGGGTGTCGGTGTACTGCACAGTGGCTTGCGTAGTATTCGGTGCTTCAAAGCGCAGGCGCACAAAACCCGATGACCCCGGCTGTGCGCTCACGGCAGTTGCGCTGGTGGAAAAGGGCGAAGAACCGCCTCGCAGACGGCTTGCAAGTTCTTGCGAAAGCACCTGTAACACGTCATTGCCTGTGTTAAAAAGCCGCACTTGCAAATCCGCCGTTCGTGTCATGGCACTGTCGGCTGGCAGACAGCGTCGTAGTTCGGTGCGTACTTCTTGCGAACTCTGGCTTGCATCCAAAATAGGCTCTAAACTAGAACCTGTGAGTCGGACAGTAAAAGGAATGGACGTTTGGTTTGCCAAACGTGGTTCTACCGAAGCAATGCGGATATTGATGTCTTGCTGAAAACTTCGTACTCCAGAAGGGATGAACGTTATCGAAAAGCGGTATGTGCCGCCCGGCTCGATATTGTGCGGTGCGAATGCTGCTTGTTCAATAACAAACTGCTGTTGGTCGCCCATACGGGAAACAATGGAAAACGAGGCGGTAGTTGTGCCTGTGTTCGTTACAACAAATTCGCGTGTAACTTGGCTGCCAGACGGCACATTCCCGAAATTTATGGAAGCGGGCATATCCACACGCAGTGCGTAGGATTGAATCAGAGCTGTAAGTGGCACACGCAGCAAGCTTTCACGGCGGTCGGGATTCGGAATACGCCCACGCACATCGGGCACAAAGCGCAGCACCGAACCTTGCACATCGGACAGTGTGTCGTTGTGAGCAATAAGCAGCGTGTCGCGGACGATACTGTCGGCAAGCAGCGCGGGATTGACTTCAACTTCTACAAGCTGCCGCCCGAAGTCTTGTTCACGGAATCGCAGCACGTTGTCTGGTTCAAGGATAGGACGCGCAGCAGGCACACCAAAGGGATTTGCTGGCGATACATTTTGTGCTGCCCCTATCAATCGAAAAGCTCTGCCTTGGCTAAGTTGTAGCCCATGCACAAGCAGTTCGGCATCACGGCAGTTTGCTATGAACAAACGCAATGTATCGCGGCGCGTCTGACTACCCTGCGGTGTGGTGATAACCACAGCTTGAGACACCGTTGCCGCGCTGGGCGCAAGCACTAAGGGAAGTTTTGGCACACGCAATATGTTCGTGGCTGCCTGCGACATTGCCCACGGCGGGTCGGCAGAAAGTGGGTCACTGCTTGGATTGGGAATGGATTGCATAGCTACGGTAACGATAATAGAGTCTGCTGCACCCGAAGGCTCAGGGTCGACAGCTTGAGTAAGTGCGGGAATTTGAGCAGTCCACGTGGGAATAGAAGACACTGCACTGGTAACCTGATCGGTAAACCTCCACGGTCTGCTCAAGGTGCGGTAGTACAAACGCACTCGGCTGCCCATAACGCCGCCATAGCTTCCGTGCATCGTCAGCGTATTGCTGAAGGGGCTTCGCGCAAGCGTCGAAGTATCGCTGGTAATGCCCACGCCCAAACTTGTTACCATGCCGCTTGCAGCGGTGCCGCCAAATGCACCCGATGGTCGCACGTTAAATCCTGTGGTCGAGGCAGCATCAATCCTCACGCGCCCGTGTCCAGCCGTGTCTGAGCGCGTTGGTGATACACCACCACTGACATCAATAACGACATCAGAACCAAGAGCAGATTTCGTGTGAATGCCTACGTGTCCACCAGAGCCGCCGCCGCCGTCAGCGGCTGGTGGCGATAGCAAACCGCCCCGCACTCCTACACCGCCGTCGCTGCCTTTGGCAAGGAGCACAAGGTCGCGCACATCAGGAGCAAACAGGCGAATTGCACCGCCGCCGCCGCCGCCATGACCACCACAATTTGCTACGGCATTGCCAGAACCGCCACCAGAGCCACCCGCCAGAGGAATCACTAACGAATTGCCGTGCGCTCTTCCGCCTTGATTTTTTGCATTGGCTGCATTGCTATTGCCAACTGTTGGGCTATTACCCGCCGAACCATAGCCACCTCCATCACCTGCAAAGCCCGTGAAACCGATAAGTGCTGGACGCTGACCACCACCGTCGCCACCGCCAAACGTCAGAAATTCGTCGGTCACTGAAGCGTCAGTCGGGCGATTTGCTCTGCCCGAAATCCCAAACGGATGACCGGTTCCGCCGCCCGCAGACTCAGGATTAGCAGGCAGGGCTGTGCGGGTGCTTCCGCTCCCCGTAATAGTGTTTGTTGCTCGACCGCCAGCTACGCCCGTCAAACTTCTCCCGCCATTAGCGGCAACAACTGTTCCGCCGTCTCCACGCACGCCGTGTTCGTCAATTGGCTCACTGCCAGAACCAAAACCTGCTCGTTGAAATGCACTCCGTGCTGAAAAATTACCGCCCGTGCCGTTAAATCCGCCGCCACCGCCGCCGGTATAGCCATTGCCTCCTTGCGTGCCTAAGCCTGCGCCGGTGGCACTTCCCGGGTTGGCATCACAGACTTGTCCGCCGCCGCCACCGCCGCCCGGTCCGCCCTGAATGCCATTGCCGCCAACGTTAATTGTTGAGCCTCTGCCATCTACCAATCCCATCGACAGCAGAACAAACGGCAAAAAGCCCTGTATGCCTTCCGTGCGCGGGTCACAATCGTCGGTAGAAACCGTATAGACCGTATTGGGCAGCAGACGCAGGCTATCGACAATCATCGCGCCGCGCGGCGAACGCACCCCCAAGCCCCCCGCGCCAAAGACAGTGCCTTGACCTATCGATAGGTTACCCAGAGCAAAAGGCTGGACAATGTAGAGCGTATCGGTGTTGGATTCGCCAACAGGAGTACGAACACGAATAGGAATGCGAAATTCCGCTCTGAGCGCGTCCCATCGTGAAGAGTTCGGTCGCACCGTTGGCAACACAAACACTTGCGTGGAAATGAGCCTTCCCTGCCATGACACCACCAGCGGACCTAAAACCACCTTTGATGAATCTCGCTCAGGATTTGCCAACACAACGCGCACTTCGCTGGTAGAAGAATTATCATACACACCGTCGCGTAAAAACCCGCCGTTTGGCACACGTGGAGCAAGAATTTCGATGTATGTGTTCATGTTCGGAGCGCACACATCAGGAAGAACATAGGCAATTTGCGGTGGTACAGGACTTTGGGCTGAGAGTTCGCTGGCTGCGGTGCAACAGATGCACCACATCATTACCTGCTGCAATACTCTCGGCAAGACAGAAGATGCCTGTAAAGGTCTTAATCGGTGTAGCATGGTTTGTTCGGCGAAAGGAGTTCAGTTTCAGAGCCTGCAAACGCCTCCGCAGTTCTTGGTGGTGAATAGATTGCGGGAGCGCATACATTACAACTATTACAACGCGGCAACTCGCGCGTTTGTATCGTTTGTATTGAGTTGTATTGAGTTGTATTGAGATAACTTGCGGTCGCTTCAGTGTGTGCAGAGAAGCGTTCACGGGCTTATTTTTCTACAATCACCACTTCTGTTCGGCGGTTGAGCCGTCGTCCAAAATCGGTTTCATTACTGGCTATGGGGCGCGTTTTGCCAAAACCAATCGTTTGTATTCTGTGGGCAGCTATCCGCTTTTGCACTAAAAATTCCTTGACTGCCTCAGCCCGTTGTAGCGACAAACGTAGATTGATTTCGGCACTGCCCGTTGCATCGGTATGCCCTTCAATGCGGATAATCACATTTTTTTTGTTGTTCATAAACTCGGCAATTTTGTCCAATTGCGGCAAAAACGTATTCATAAGCACTGCTTTGTTATGGGCAAACAGCAGGTCTTCGATGATAATTTTGCGACCAATCTCCAAAATGGGAATCGTTTTGCGTACTAATTCCTGTTTGCGCTCATTGAGTAGTGCAACGTTGACGGAATCGGGAATAGCAGGCTCGTCGGTTTTGTAGGTTATGGCGTAGAGGTTCGACAAGCCACGGGCGTAGAGGTCTAAGATTCTGTCAAATGGCGTAGAAATGTCGAACACTCGCCCCCGTGTGGCATTGGCAATGACGTTGTAGCTTGTAACCCGTTCGGGCGCAATGGGTATGACACGCATTTCGCGTTTGTTTAGCGAATCAATAATGCTGCGCGTGGTAAACTCTGTCTGACCGTCGCCTTCTTCGCCGCGCTGATGGTACGGAGCATCCGTCACCAACAAGGTAATTTTGTTTGCCGATGGTCGAAAATTCAACCGCATAGCGGCTGCAAGGGCTTCAAGGGCATTCTCTTTTTCGTCTTTGCCGCCTCGGGCTTGAATACTTGACAATTTGCGAATAAACTCCTGCACGTCGCTTGTGGGCTGCATCACAGCGTCTATGCTGTCGGAGTACATGACCAAACCCAAACGGTAGTCAATACCTTTTTCCAAAAGGTTTTTTGCAAATCGTTCGGCGTTTACCCGCACAGCATCAATGTAGGACTGCATTGTTGCCGTTACATCCACCACAAAGACAAAATCTACGGGAATGCGTTTTTCAACAGAAATTTTTTTGACGGACAGAACCTTTTTGGGTTTGCCGTTTTCTATGACCGTCAGTTTTTGCGGGTCTAATGCCATCAGCGCAGATGTATCTACGGTCATGGCTTCCACGATGAGGCTGATGTCGGGAAACTTTGTAATGTCAACATTTTGGATATACAGTTTAAGAGCTTTGTCAGCAGATTCTACGGTCATGCTGGTCGTTTGGCGATTTTTGTTGGTGTAATCTTGTGCCGAAAGGCTCATGACTACGGTTATGAACGCCCAAGCAGAAACAAAAAACAATCGTTGCATTCGGTGCCTTTCAATCAAAAAAAGAAATTGTTGCACTGCTTTCTCCCTAAGCATCAACGACAATTCTCTATTCAAAAATAGGAAAGCCTGTAAAAAGCAGCACTTTTCACAGGCTTCAAAAATAACACTTGTTCAGCGAAAAAACACACCTTTGTCGTTGTTAACCGAATGGTCTAAACAGCCGCTCGCCGTTACGCCTCAGCCTCAACGCGGAATCAAAATGCGAAACACTGGCGACACCATGAAATAGTCGGATGATGGTGGCTCAAAGGGCAGCAGCGGGCGCAAGATGCGTGCGTACTTTACCTCCAAGTACAGCCAATTCCCAAACACAGGAAAATAGCCGTTCAACAATATTGTTTGATTAGAATACTGAGCACTTGCTCCGAAGGGGAACGTTGTTTCATTACGATATTCAAATTTCAAAAACACCCAGTCCAACACACTGCTTGGGCGAATAGTGTTCAAACCGCGCACACCGTTGTACCGCAAGAACAGTGGCGAGGCGGCATCATTTGCTCTGCGGACAAGAGCAGCTTCTTGGAACTCCATGTAGTTAATACCTGCATCCACACGGAAAATATTATCTGGCGGATTTTCCGAACCTTCGTTGTCCAACCACCATGAATAAAAGAAAGTCAGTTGAGCACTATTGCGAAGGAACGTTGCTACCCAAGGCGCACCCAGTAAGGGATTAGGGTTTCTTGGGTCTTGTTGTGCGCCGTTTTTCAAATCATTCATTACCTCAAACCCCCTGTCGAGCAGCCCAACCTCATCAACGATGCGGTTGATGTCGCGTGGCTTGGCTATTTGCGCTTGATTAATAGCACGGTCTTCTGGCACACGGTTGAAGGCTACTTCAGCATTGACGTTCACGCCAAACACACTGGTTTTCATGTCCTCGCCAAGCGGTATAAATGCTTGCATACCGCCCACAATACGACCATCCAGGTTCAGATTCAGCCGCCGTGGCGGAATAATATTCGTCAAAAACGACCGTGTTTCCACATCTTCGGTCAAACGATACGAAAATCCCGCATGAAACTTGAGCAAGTTTGGCACAACGCGGCGTGTGGAGTTGTCGGGATTATCAATAAGCGGACGACCAGCCATAACGCGACCTTCGCCAGCGTGCCAAAACGGAAGCCCCAAAGCGTCATTGCCAACAAAGTTTTGTATCCACCAGTTTGTTGCTCCTACGCGCAAAAACTGCTCAAACACGGACAGGGAAATATACTGCCTTCCGCCCGTAGGCATACGGAAATTATTTTCGCCAATGCCAACTTTTTGTTGAATTTCTGATGCCACTTTGCCACCCACTGATGACTGGGACACAAAATCATGGCAGTATTTCTCTTCGCCTTCTTCACCTACAGGCTGTGCCAGGAGATCGCGTACCCCTTGAAGCATAGTCTCGTCCAATTCCTTTTTCACAGCAATAGCATTTCCGCATTTCACCAAGTAAATTTCATACCGACCATTGCGCTTTGGCTCGCCCATAATAGAAATCTTCCCAAGGTCTGGACCTGGGTCTCGTCCAATGGTCTTAAAATACTGTTGCACAATTTTTTGCACTTGTGCTTCACAAACCGTCCATTTGCTTAAAAATGGCAACGCGCGGTCGTCGATTTCTCGTAAGGCTTTTGAAACGCCCATGCCGCCACCAGCACTGGTGTCAGGTGGTGGAGCTTGAGCAAACACGCTGCTCGTTGCTGCTAACAGCAGGTATGCACTAACAAGGATGCCAGAGGTTCTCATAGCTGTTTCAGTCAAAAAAATAAATGATATGTTGTTACCATCGTAGGATGAAGCGCACAGAAGCCGTAATGACTGTGGACGCTTCCCAAGGATTGGCAGGGCGGGCAACTGGAGCAAAAATTCTCCCCTCGCCACGAATACCCGTTAGGAAACCCTCTGGAGCAATAGGCACTTGCAACCACACCTGCCCGGAAATCGCTTGGTCAAAGTATTGTACATATGCACCAAACGGTACGGAAAGGCCTGTGCCCATGTACTCGATGCGAAACAGTGGGCTGAAGACAAAACGACTTCCCACCGTTCCATCTGCGCCCTGTCTGTCAGAGGCTGAGTAGGTTGGATTTTCCTGCATTTCTTGCGGGCTGAGCATGGTATTGACGTACTGTTGAATCAAATAGCCTGCGCCGCCCACTTTAAAGCGAATGTAATAAACCTGCTCCTCGCGATCGGGGTCGTTAATGCCAATAGCAAATGTATAATTAAACTGCCCGTGGGCGCGAATGAAGTTATCAACACGCTTGGTGGGGATAATGCTGTCGCGGGCTGGCATGCCGGGGGTCATGACGCGTTCGGTGCGCGATTCAATCACTTGACCATAATTGGTGCGACGAACATTCTCGCCAAACGCATATGAGCCAGAGACGTTAAATACTCCGCTGCGGTCAATGAGCTTGAAGGGGAAATCAAACGTTCCTGCTAAACCTGCCGGCCCGTGCGTAAAACGTCTGTCAAGCGAAAAAATAGGCTTGATAAACTGCCCGTTCCACAGGTCTGTTGGCAATATCACGCCAAGTTTTTGACCACCCCACAGCGCACTTGCCACCCAACGTTCACTCCACAGCGAAGGGTAGCCAATGTCATCGAGACCAGCCTTGAGTTCCACTCCGTACTGAGGCAATCCCGTAGGATCGCCTTCGGCACTTGCAGGGTCTTGGTAATGCCGCCAGCTAAAGTAGTCAGGGATGCCAATCACCACCTCATCCATAAATGTCCGCTCGCCTTGTACGTTCTGGACTTTATGCGGCTCGCCTTCAGTAATGTAAAGGTAATCACCTACTTTATCCTCTGTCAGCATTTTCGTTACGACCTCTTTATTGATTTTCATCGTTACCGTCTGAGCAGGGCGAATTTTGTTTACCTGATCCTGTGGAGACTGTTTAATCATCTGCTTGATATACTCATACATGTTGGAGTAACTGGTACTCTCAATAGACCCGTTAATGAACACTTCGCCCGGATTATTTGGGTCCTGGCTCTGTTCTTTTTCTTTTGTTGGCAACGCCCGCAAGTCGTTTGCGTCCAACACTCCAGAGCCTAACGGAGCATTGAGGGCATTTTTGAGAGCTTCGGGGTCTGAGGCTTGCGCAGGTGCTAGCACAGGAATTGCTACTGTGCCGATAATCACAGGCTCTGAACCGTCCTGATATTTTTCGGTTATCACATACACTTTTCCTATTTGTACCGTTGAAGCTACAAGCTGATAGTAATTTTTGACAGCTTCACACTCAGTTGGTGCCTCATCAATAAGCGTCTGAGGAACTGCTTGTTTATTCTTAATTTTCTTTTTGATGTCTTCTGCTGTTGGGCAATCTTGTTCTGCTTGTTCTATTGCAGGAGTTTTTTGGGGCGTGGGAGTAAACTTTTCCCGGAAACGCTTAGTCGCCGCAGCATCAGCCTCGAATATGGAGATATTCGCGTATTTGTAGTATTCAAGTTTGCGAATATACGGCTTCGCTTCTTGCGCGGACACTTTGTGCAAAGCCATACCCGCATGGCAGACACCGACCATCAACGCGGAGGCAGCCCAACGCCGTACTGTGGACATTGCGCTCGTTGGCAACCACAACGCCCTCGCGGTTTGGAAGGTAAGGACACGAGTATTCTTCATATTGGTATATCCTCGTCTTTATTGATGTTGGAGTATTATCCGATTCGTGGTATAGCTTGTTGTTATAGTATAGCTTAGTTATACGGAATATTCACTGGTATTACCACCGTTGTTGAGGCTGGTGCGCTGCTTTTACCAGCTTTATTATTTCTGATTTTCGCGCCAACCTTGATAGCAACAGTTCCGCGCAGCGTACGTTGCTCATTTTTAGGTTTTGGGGGCAAATCTTTCACTTGAATTGTCAGTGGAAATGACCCTTCGCTATAAGCACCGGAAACAATGTAGAAAGTATTACCGCCAACTTGCCATGTTGAGGTTGGGTCTGGCTCATCACCGTTGTACACACGCAGTTGTGTGTCAGAGCTACTGTAATCAATCTCAGCGTCGCCCAAGGGTTCAACGTTCTCCAACGTAGCTTTCACACTTTTGCTGTTATTGGGATCCTTATTGTCGGCATCAATAGGCACCTCGTAATCAACACTGATACCACGAACAGTAATTTGGAAGTTGTCTGGCTGGACAGGCTTTTTGCCGCCACCGCCGCCTTTGTTCAATTTTGGCACATCCTTGCCGTCGGATTTTTTGTCCACAATAGGGTTGGTTGCCACAATATCTGGTGGCTGCTGTTCAGGCTCTGGTTCTTTAGACCACAGAACAACTCGCTCGCCTGTTTCTGGATATTTCCAGACGACCTGCACTTTGACCTTTTTCGCGCTGGCGGGGATATACGGTCCCGTAAACGTTTCGCTGTATGGATTGTCGGCGACGGTGCGTTCGTTACCAAGCGTATAGTCTATGGCAAACTGCTGCAATGGCAATTCCGCCTCTGGTGGCAGTTTGGAGCGGAAGGTCACGCGCTTTCCGTAGGCAAACTTCAGGTTTGCCAGCGTTTTCATTGCTTTTGCCTCCAGTTGGCTTGGCAGAACTTTCAACAGCGTTGAAGCTGTATCGGTTTTTCCGCCTCCCGTGTATGACAGCCGAACGGTGTAGTCACCTGCTGGAACGGGCTTGTCAAAAATGACGTACAAGCGTTTGGGCTGATTCGCCGCCGCCACGGCAGCATCGCCCGGCGCGAGATTTGCTGCCAACTGGGTCTGTGCTACATCAATTCGAGGAGTAACACCACCCGGTATAGAGGGCTTAATTTCTACAATGGGGTTCCCGGGTTTGAAGTATGATGCTGGACGGACCGTAAACGGTATTTTCGTCACTTGTAGCTTATCAAATGTAATAATTTTTGGTTGTTGTAAGTCGCTAATTTGCGGTGGTGCTTGCTGTGCGTCAGGCTTGCGAACCTCTACGTCAATATCCATTACCCCACGGTTTTGGTCTAAGTAGGACGAAAACCCGGGTGTCAAGAGTTTTTCGATGTAATCATAGAGGGTAATTTTTTCTATCAGTTCGTCGTTGCCCTTGTAGGCCTCTTTTGCTTTTTTGATAACCTCGTTAAACTCTGTTACCGCTTTGTCAAGCCCTACAACACCTCCTGAGCCGTCATACCACTTATCCCGAATTTCTATTTTGCCGTCCAACTCCTTGAGCAATTCGTGCTTTACCGTTTTGAGGGCTTTGACCTTCAGCTTTACAACGCCAACGTTGATTTGGTCTTCATCGGTCATGTCGCGTGTCATGCCGCCGTCAATTCCCAAAATGCGGTTGGTGCTGGAAAAAAAACGCAATTTGTACCATCCAGGCTTGCCATCTTCGCCCGGGTCGAAGTTGACCGTGAAAGCGCGAACTTTTATCCCTTCGTTTTTTGCACTGTCTTCAATGGTCTTTCTGTGGTCATAGTAGAACGTTGTATCTTTTAAGTTTGGCGGGTCGGGCATGGTCTCGGCTACCACTTGCTCATTGACCGAGAGTTTATACACGGGTTTGAGCCAGCCCCCAGTTTCTTTGTTTGCTTCTTTCGTTTCCTTGACCTGTAAGTCTAGTTTGCGTACGTCCATCAACTCCCATGCTTTACCGTCCTTGCTAGTCACGACAGCACCTTTTTTCAAATCGCTGACGCCCATACCCTTTTCTTTGCGGTATTCTTCGTCAGTAGGCATAAATGGCGCGGATTCTTGGGTCTCGCCTTTGCGAACCTCGCTGTAGAACAACTGGTAGGTCAAGTCCTGAACATTGCCTAACTTCGTGAGTGATACGTCTTGTTTTGCAACTTCTTCATCAACTTCGCGCTCAGCAGGCTTTGCACCAGACACGTCTGTTACAGAAACTTTGACACTGTACGTTTTTTGACGCTTAATCTGTTGGTCTTTTGGCAGTGCCGCCACAGTCGCCTTGTCCTGAATGATGATGAGGTCGTTCGGACTAACGTTCATGTTGGCACTTCCCGAGCCAGTTTGGAGTTGCGACAAGATGTTCTGCACAATCCGCATGGACTCCTTTTGGCGTTTGTGCAGACTCTCTTCTGCCTCATCGCGTTCTACGATGATAATCAGAAGTTCAAGAATGACGGCAAGGTACAGCACAAAGTACACTTTGCCAGCACTACCCTTAGACATAGTGTTGTTCCTGAAAAAATGTGAACAATGACTTAACGTAGAGTGAAGGGCGCACCACTACTGAAGATGCTGCCCCAATATGCAAAAAACAACATACAAAACAAAAAATTTGCAAAAATTTGCACATTGAGCATTTTTTTCTGCTTGCAAGCCAAAAGGCTCTCTTATGTTTTGTGTATGTGTGCCGTTACCAGAGTTTTTTCTTCTCAGTTTTTCGTGGGTATAGTCAGCGTTAATTGACAGTCATGGGTACTGTCACGGAAGTCTGCTCCCACATCATCACTAAGGCTGCCCCTTTGTCGGCTTTCTCGAATTTGATAGTGAACATCTCCACCATATCTTTTACAGCAACAACAGGTACTTCGACGCGCAGAACGTCGTCTTTAGCGTTGTAGCTGTACGCACCCCATTGCCCAAGTTTGCTGTTGAGAATGATTGTCCATTTATCTTTTTGCGGAATAGTAAAGAGCGCGTATCTGCCTGCTTTCAGGGGCTTTCCAGCAATGGAAATATCTTTACTTACCACAAACTCGGTGGCTTGATTCGCGCCTGTGCGCCACACTTCGCCATAAGGAACTAATTTACCGAACACCTCGCGCCCACGCTTAGAAGGACGACAGTAATATATCTTAAAATCCGCCCCTGCACTGCTTATGGAGGCACTATCAGCAGGGCTTGATGGGGCTTTTTGAGCGCAAGCGGGTGTAGCGGCGGAAGCCAGTGTGGTAATGAAAGCTAACACTATCAGGGCAAACAAGGTTTTCGCTGTTTTCATAGCAATTGCAGGTATTTTTGGTGAAAAAACGTGGTTGTCGTTGTTCTCTTTGTGAAAGTCCTGTAATTTGCAACAAAACTCACAAATACCAAACAACAAAACCTGTGCCGCTTACAAACCCAGCACCCTTTCTTGGTTGTTTCTCGATTACCTTTTGCTTACACAATAATATGAAACCCACACTTCGACTGAGCATTGTTCAATTCACACCCATATTTGGCAACGTGCAGGACAATCTGCGCCGAATGCAGGAACTCACCGATGCACTCACGGCTGACATTATCGTATTTCCCGAACTTTGCACCACAGGCTATTTTTTTCAATCCAAAGATGAAGCCAAACAATTTGCAGAGCCACCGTCGGGCGCAACAGCAGAGTTTTTCTTTACCTTAGCCGAACGGCACGATGCCATGATTATTGGCGGATTTGTTGAGCGTGATGGTGAACACGTCTATAATTCTGCGATGATTCTCACGCCTGAGACCACCCGACCACGCATTTACCGCAAAACGCACCTGTTTTACAAAGAACGTCTGTGTTTTGACGAGGGCAATACAGGCTTTTTTGTTACACCGCACCACAAACACGATTGCCGTGTGGGAACGATGATTTGCTATGACTGGCGTTTTCCTGAATCCTCACGAATGCTGGCGTTGCAGGGTGCTGATGTGATTGTTTGCCCGTCGAATCTTATCACCAACGTTTGGCATATTGCCATGCCCGCTCGTGCTTTAGAAAATAAAGTCTATGTGGCAGTACCAAATCGTGCGGGTAAAGAAATTCGCGGTGTTCGTGCCGACGGTCAGCCCGAAGAAGTGCAGTTTACTGGTCATTCCGTCATTTATGACTACGCCGGTGCTGTGATGGCACAAGCAGGAGCAAACGAAGACGCGGTTTTGTCAGTAATAATAGAGCCGCTCAAAACACGCGACAAATCCTTCAATGCCTTCAACGACATTTTTAATGACCGCCGTCCTGCGTATTACCCAAAGGACTGAGCCGCTGAAAGGTTAATATCCTGCCTTACTTACATCACCAATCTTTTTCGATTATCACAGGTACAACTTTTTTCTTAATGAGTTTTTTCTGCACGTTTTTTTCTTCGTTGTTCAGTGCCTCTAAGATACGTTCAGCGTCGACTTTGGAAAGCGAGGGTTTTTGCTGTGCGCTTTGGGCTTGTTGTTGCTGTTGATTTTGCTGCTGTTGGCTTTGTTGTTGCTGTTGTTGCTGTTGATTTTGCTGCTGTTGGCTTTGTTGCTGCTGCTGCTGCTGCAATTTCATCAGTGCATATGACAAATTATGGCGCGTTTCGTCGTCGTTGGGATTGGCCTTGAGAGCGCGTTTGTATGCATCCACAGCCTCTTGCAATTTGTTGGTTTTGACCATCGCATTACCTAAGTTGTGGTAGCTTTTTGCCAAGAGTTCCTTTTCTATATGTTTTTGCATTGCCGCCAAGCGGAATTGGTCGGCTGCTTCGTCGTATTTGCCTTGTTTGTAGAGCGCGTCGCCAAGATTAAATATCCCCTCGGTAAACGTTTTATCACGTTCAAGCGAGGCGCGGTAATTCACCGATGCTTCGTCGTATTTGCCCTGCTGGTAAGCAGTATTTCCTTCGCGGGCTAAGGAACGAGGCGAGGTAAACCACTGTTCAGCAGTCGACGGCGGCGTAGTATGCAGTGCTTGAGCGTGTGCTGGAATCGCAGTGTACACCGAATGCACTACCAGCATGGCGATAAGCACAACCAACATTGTTGCCGCTGACGAAGTGGTATTCGTGGTGTCTCCGAACAAATTTAAGCGCATAAGCCACCTCGTGCGCCGTTCCGACAACAGGAGTTCCAAGAGCATAAGCACAAATGCTATCAGCAAGGGGTATTGAAAGCGGTCTTCGTAATTCGTGAACACTTTTGAGCCAAATTCTTTTTTCTCCATTTTGCCGATTTCGTCCATGACGATGTTTAAGCCTGCTTCGGTGTTGTTTGCACGAACGTAAATGCCGCCTCCGGCGGCGGCAATACGCTGTAAACCCGTTTCATCCAACTTTGTGATGACGATGTTTCCCGAGCGGTCTTTGCGATAGCCTGCCGAAATACCATTGGCATAGACAGGGATTGGTGCGCCTTCGGGTGAGCCCATGCCGATAGCATGAACTACCACGCCCGTCTTGTGCAGTTCTTGAGCAGCTGCGATGGCATCGTCTTCATGATTTTCCCCATCGGTAATGAGAATAAGCACCTTATACCGTTGTTCGTTTTGCAGTTCTTCCACACCAGCAAAGGCTTTACCTGCGGCTTGTATTGCCGCGCCAATAGCCGTGCCTTGCGTGGGAATTGCGCCCGGTTCAATAGCACCCAAAAACATCTTCACAGCGGAATAGTCTCCCGTCAGAGGCAATTGCAAAAACGCCTCGCCTGCGAAAATCACCAAGCCAATGCGGTCATTGCTGAGTTTTTCAGTAAGTTTGGCAATAGCTTGTTTTGCACGCTCTAAGCGGTTCGGCTTCAAATCTTCCGCCCGCATACTGTTCGACACGTCCAAAGCAATGACAATGTTCACGCCTTCACGCTTGACCTCTTCAAGTTTGGTGCCGAGTTGTGGATTGGCAAGTGCCACTATGAAAAACGCATAGGCAAGCACCGATACAATCATTTTCCAACGCGGTTTTGAGGGCGATACATCAGGGAACAATTGCTGTATGATGACGGTGTCGCCAAAGGTTGCCAATGCACGTCTGCGCCAACGTCTGAACAGCCAATAGACCAACACCAGCACAGGTATTAGCCCCAAAGCGTATAAATACGTGGTATGTTGAAAGCGAATCATAAGTTGCCTTCCCTCCAAGATTCAAACGTGTGTTGTATGCCGTAAATCTACGAAGAATTCTCTAATTTGAAAGGATTTTGCACAGAAAGTTGGCTTTACAACGCACATAAACTCTTACGCTGCATAGTGTGAGTGTGTTGTACTATGCAGAAACTTCGGATACAGGCTCTTGGATTACAGAAGTAAACAAAAAAGCGTTCAGAGAGCATTCTGAACGCTTGATATAGTGTTGCTTTGAGCCACTTGTCGGATTTGAACCAACGACCGACGGTTTACAAAACCGTTGCTCTACCACTGAGCTAAAGTGGCTATTTGACGTAACGGGCTACAAAAATACGATGTTTTTTACAACGGGTCAAGCATTTTTTTCGATTGATTTTGTAGTCTTAGGACTTTCGCACACGTATCCTGCAAAGGTCTCAAGCCCTTACTTTAGCCTTTGCTTAACGCCTCTGCACCACCAACCACTTCCAGAATTTCTTTGGTGATTGCAGCTTGGCGAAGGTTGTTATACGTTAGTGTTAGTGTGCGATTCAGGTCTTTAGCATTTCGTGTCGCGTTGTCCATAGCCATCATCCGAGCAGCTTGTTCGGCAGCATTTGATTCTAACAATGCTCGCCAAATTTGGGTGTTCAAGTGCTTGGGTAGGAGCGTATTCAAGATAGCGTCTTGAGAAGGCTCGTAGATGTATTCAACGGCGTATTTGCTTGTGGCTTCAGTTTTCGGCGGCAAAATTGGCAGAAAATCCCGCACAGACACTTCTTGTCTGACGATAGAACGAAATTCATTACCTATTAAGTACACTTTGTCGAACGTTCCCCTTAAAAACCCCTCGGAAGCAACACGAGCAATAGACTGTGCATAGATGAACTCTAACCTCTGAAAAATACCCGGGAATTTATCCACAACGCTATATTCGGCACGACGGCTAAAGAATTCTGTGGCACGCTTTCCTACAGTAATGAGATGTACTTTTGCTTGGGGATACTCTTTATTCAGCGACTTAACGGTCTGCATTGTCGTTCGCATGATATTTGAGTTAAAGCCGCCGCACAAGCCTCTGTCGGCACTTACCACAATCAGAGCAATGTTGCGAATGTCTTTGCGCTGCTCAAAGAGAGGGCTAACGCTTTCGTCAGCACCAGCAGCCAGTAGTGATAGCATCGAGGAGAGTTTTTCTGCATATGGGCGTGCTGCTGTTATATTCGCTTGAGCGCGTCGCATTTTTGCTACTGCCACCATCTTCATCGCCGATGTAATTTTTGCAATGTTTTTTACTGCCCCGATACGTGTGCGAATATCGCGTAGGGTTGCCATAGCGTAGATTCCTGAAAATATGATGAAACTTGAGGTTCTTTCGTGAATAGGTAAGCAAAGCAGCAGAATACTTACACGTCAACGACCGCTTCAGCCTCAATTTCTACAAGCATCTGCGGGTCTATCAGCCTGCTGACTTCAACCATCGTTGTTGCTGGTAAAATTGTACCAAAAAATTCTCCATGCGCCTTCCCAACAAGTTCCCACTGGTCAATATTGGTAACGTAAATACGTGTTCGCACCACATTTTCCAGCGACGAACCAGCTTGTTCAAGGGCATACTCAATATTTTTGATTGCTTGCACAGTTTGTGCATACACGTCGTGTACGCCAACAATTTCTCCTGTGGCGTAATCTGTGGCGGTTGTGCCTGTTACATAGACCACATTGCCAACCCGCACTGCACGCGAATACCCGACAATGGATTCCCATTTTGCGCCCGTCGAGATATGAATACGCTGCATAGTAGCTCCTTTTCGTTTTCGCTACAATAAACAACTCATTGCAAAGCCTTGAGGGTTTTCACCTTCATATTACCGCAATTACCAGTGCGGGTTTACAGCCATTAAATAGGTTTGTACATAGTCGCGTACAGCGTCTTCCAGCGTTGTGCAGGGTTTGTACAAGCGTGTTTGCTGCATTTTCGTCATGTCTGCCTGCGTGAAGTACTGATACTGCTTGCGAAGATGCTCTGGCATATCAATGTAGTCAATCTGTACAGGAATGTTCATAGCGGCAAACACTGCCTTTGCAAGGTCATTCCACGAACGCGCCGTGCCAGTACCGAGATTATAGATACCACGCACTTCCCCGTACTTAAGCGTATCAAGCATTACTTCCACCACATCCTTGACGTAGATAAAATCTCGTTGTTGTTCGCCGTCAGCATAGTGGGGGTGGTAGGACTTGAAGAGTTTAATGGTACCTGTTGAAAGCACCTGCTGATACGCCTTGAACACCAAACTTGCCATCTCGCCTTTGTGGTACTCGTTTGGTCCGAAAACGTTAAAAAACTTTAGCCCGACGAACTTGTTTGCCAAGCCGCTGTTCAGCACCCACAAGTCAAACAAGTGTTTAGAATAGCCATACATATTGAGCGGCACTAATGGCTCAAACTGCCCGTCGCTGTATCCTTGTTCGCCGCCGCCATATGTGGCGGCACTACTGGCATAGATAAATCGAATATTGCGTGCCTCAGCATATCGGGCAAGGTCGCGGCTGTACTCAAAGTTGTTGTGCAGCAGGTAATCAGCGTCGGTTTCGGTCGTTGCGCTACAAGCTCCTAAGTGAAAAATTGCCTGAATTTCTGCACGGTAATCACCGTCAAGGAGTTTTTCGCGGAACACGTCTTTGGGAACTATCTCCAAGAACGTCTTGCCCACGAGATTTTTCCATTTATTAGCACTGCCCAGCCTATCAACGATGAGAATATCGGCTATTCCCCGCTCGTTGAGCCCCTTGACTAAGCAAGAGCCAATAAATCCTGCACCACCAGTAACAACTATCATAACGCCCTACATAACAACAGGTGTGCGGCAGCGCAGCGCGAAGGCTCGACTTTGACGCACACCTGAGAGTTGCTAACCTTCTGCTTACTGCACTGTTGCTTTGAAAGCAGCTGTAAAGTCCTTGAGCACAGCATGAAGTTGTGAACTAATCTCGTCGTTCAAATCCTGTTTGGTGGCAATAGCATCCAACAAATCTTTGTGGCGCATATCCATACGCTCGTATAATTCAGCCTCGTAGCGTTTGAGTTCTTTCACGGGCAGCGCGTCCAGATACGCATTGGTCGCCGCGAAGATAATCACAATTTGCTTCTCTACGGGTAGCGGCGAATATTGGTTTTGCTTCAAAATTTCGTTCAATCGCTCGCCACGACGCAATTGCTGTTGCGTTGAAGCATCCAAATCAGAGCCAAACCGTGCGAAGGCTTCGAGTGCGCGATAAGCGGCTTGCTCCAAACGAAGGGTGCCAGAGATTTTTTTCATGGCTTTAATCTGTGCGTTGCCGCCCACGCGCGAAACCGAGATGCCCACGTTCAATGCAGGGCGAACGTTGGCATTGAAAAGGTTCGATTCCAGATAAATCTGCCCGTCAGTAATTGAAATAACGTTTGTCGGGATGTACGCAGCCACATCGCCTGCTTGGGTCTCAATCACTGGCAAAGCTGTCAGCGAGCCGCCGCCTTTTTCGTTCGACATTTTTGCAGCACGTTCCAGCAGACGGCTGTGCAAGTAGAACACATCGCCCGGATATGCTTCGCGTCCCGGTGGACGGCGCAGCAACAACGAGACTTGGCGGTAGGCAGCAGCTTGTTTGGTCAAGTCGTCGTAAATGACCAATGCGTGTTTGCCATTATCGCGGAAATATTCGCCCATCGCTGTTCCTGAGTATGGCGCAATAAACTGCAGGGGAGCAGGTTCGGAAGCGTTTGCCGCAACAATAATCGTGTAATCCATTGCGCCGTTTTCTTTCAAAATACCAACAACATTTGCCACTGTTGAGGCTTTTTGACCAATTGCCACGTAAATACAATAGACTGGCTCAACGCCGCGTTTTTTTGCCTCTTCGGTGTGCGTATATTTTTGGCTGATAATGGTGTCAATCGCAACGGTTGTTTTCCCCGTCTGACGGTCTCCGATAATAAGCTCGCGTTGTCCGCGACCGATAGGAATAAGCGCGTCAATAGCTTTGAGTCCTGTTTGAAGAGGCTGTTTTACTGGCTGACGCACGATAACGCCCGGTGCTTTGCGCTCCACAGGAATAAACTTGCCGTTGGTATCAATAGCCTTGCCGCCGTCAATAGCAACACCAAGCGGATTGACCACGCGCCCCAGAAGTTCTTCGCCAACAGGCACAGAAGCTACACGCCCCGTGCGGCGCACTGTGTCCCCCTCGCGTACCAAGCGGTCATCACCAAAAAGAATGGCACCGACGTTGTCTTCTTCGAGGTTTAATGCCATGCCGACAACGCCGTTAGGAAATTCCAGAAGTTCAGAGGCCATCACCTTGGAAAGCCCATAAATACGAGCTACACCGTCGCCAACCTGGAGGACGGTGCCAACCTCATAGACATCAACTTCTTTTTCAAAACTCGAAAGTTGCTGACGCAAAATCGTCGAAATTTCATCGGGGCGAACTGCTGTCATGATAGATTACCTTTTGAAAGTGAATGTAAAGCGTTATTGCTCGGTACTTTAATTTATCTGTCGCTCATGTTTTACCGCAACCGCAATAAATCGGCTGCGTCTTGACGTTCGGCTTTCAAACGTTCCGCATTGACTAACACTTTCGGCTGGTCGTTGACGACATCCAAGCCAATGGAAATTTCACCGTCTTTAACCCACTTCGGCACTCCAGTAATAGAGAGAACACCATTGGTGCGGCAGAACTCTCTGACAACTTTTATGTCCACACCCGGAGCAGCATATACTACGTGGACACCAGATTGCGAAGCCAGTTGCCCTGTCTTGACTGCTGATGCATTCATGCCTGCGGAACTGAAGGCTTGCACCAAGTCGTCTTTGTCTTCAGCAGATGCATCGGCATAGACAATGACTATCTTGATTTGGTCTTTGGGCAGCGACTTATTGTAGGCAAACACTTTTTTGAAATACCGCGCCTGAACTAAGATTGGCACAGGCATTTCCTGTGCGTACAAGCTGCCTACAGACTTCACCGTGATAAGTCCCATCACTACTATTAAAAGCAGCCGAACGTTCATCAGAGTTCTTTGACAAACAGTTGACACAATCGTTCTCCTCAGCAGTTACTACTCTCTCTTTACTGCTTATCATTGATGCTTGATGATTACCAAGCTAGGGAAGTGCTTGAAAGTTTCAGTTGTTTTGTGCGCCGCTGAACAAGCGTTTTTTCAATAATGCAAGTTGATGTTTAATGCTACCGTCCATGATGCTATCACCGATTTTGACAGTAAAACCGCCTATCAATGAACTATCAACATGGTAGCTTGCAACGGGTGTCTTGCCAATATACTCTTCGATTTTTTTCAAAAGTTGCGTTTTTTGGTCGGCATCCAATTCCAACGCCGATGTAATCTCGACAGGGACAAGAGATTTTGCAATGTTGTACTGGACGTTGAGCATCTCCAAAACGCTTGCAATTTCTGGCTCGCGGCTCTTTTCCACCAGCAGCAACAGAAAATTTTGCATCACTGGTGAGAGTTGTAGTTTTGCAAACAGAGCCTGAAGTATTTGCGCTTTCTGTGAAGACTTAATAACGGGGCTTTGAAAAAACAGTGCTAAATCACGAGAGTCCCTGAGCAGGGACTGTAGTGATTGGGCATCGCTCATTACCGCTTCAAGCGCGTTTGACTGTTGAGCTTGCTCAAACAATGCTTTGGCATAGCGGGCTGCAACGCGAGATTGATTCATAACTTCTTCAGTAGCAAATGTAGTGTGTCGTAAGGATGCTTTTCTTCAATTCCATTTGCCGCAACGCACATGCTTGCGGCAGCGCGAAAACGGCACGCTTGCGTGGTATTTCGATGTGGTAAATGCCCTTAGTTTTTGCGGATTTCTTGGATAAACGCATCAACGACTTTCTTTTGTTGAGCGGCATCCATTTTTTCTTTCAAGATTTTCTCCGTTGCCATCAGCACCAAATTAGAAACTTCCTCGCGCAGCGACTGCATTGCCACGTCTTTTTCGCGTTGAATTTCGGCTGTGGCTTCGTTCAATTTTGCCTGCTTGACTTGCTCCGCGTCAGCCATTGCTTTTTGGATTTGAGCTTGAGCCTGCGCACGCCCTTCACGGAGGAGTTCCATCACTTCCTGTTGGGATTTTGCCATTTGAGCTTCATTTTCTTTGAGCAATTTCTCCGCTTTGGCATTGGCTTCTTCGGCACGATTCAAAGCATCTTGAATTGAATGTTCGCGCTCGTGCAATGCTCCAAGCAGTGGCTTCCAACCAAATCTTGCAAGCAACAAGGCAAAAAGCGTGAAGTTTACGAGCGTCCAAATCACAACGCCCGGCGAAACGCTTAAAAATCCATCCATAGTGTTTGGAGAAAAATCAAGATGACAAAAATGTTGTGAACTTGCGTGGATAAACCGCCCAACTCCTGACGGTTTGCAACACCATTACCTACATTTTGTGAAACTGTACAGCACCAAACCGTTATTTGCCGTACATTTGCTCTTGTACATTTTCGCAAACAGTTTTGAACGGTGTCCGCTACATTACCTACGTTGTTTTACCGCGTTTTACCGCAGATGAAGCGAAACGGAGGGCTTTCCGAACGCTGCCAGAAAGCCCTTTCTTTCGGCACTTGAAATTACGCCGTCTTCCTCAGGATTTAAACGCAAGGAGGAAGCAGATAACGAGCGCGATAAGTGCAGCACCTTCGATAAGTGCAGCACCAATAATCATGGTTGTACGCAAGTCGCCTGCCGATTCTGGTTGACGGCTTGAAGCCTCAAGTGCTGCGGCAACAAGTTGACCAATGCCAATACCTGCGCCAACAACTGCGATACCGCCGCCCAAACCAGCAGCAAGCCAAGCTAAAGCAACGCTTTGCATTACGTATATCTCCTGAAGTTAAGTGAGTAAATGAATGAAATACCTACAACAACACAGTCGTTTGTTTTGTGGTCTTGTTTGTGCGTTTTAGTGATGTTAGTGGTGATGCTCGTCGTGACCATGGTCGCCAATAGCAAGCCCCGTAAACACGGCTGTAAGCGTGGTAAAGATGTAGGCTTGCAAAAACACCACCAAAAACTCTAAGCAGTAAATAAAAAGCGAGAACGCTACACTGAGCGGCGCAACCAAAAGAGATTTGAAAAAGAAAATCAGCCCCATCAGCACCAGCAACACCATGTGACCAGCACTCATGTTCGCAAAAAGACGCATTGCCAGTGCAAAGGGCTTGGTAAATAATCCCAAAATCTCCACAGGAACCATAATAAGCGCAAGGTACGCTGGCGCACCACCGAGCAAGTGCTTGAACCAAGCACCGATGCCTGATTCTCGAATCGCTGTGATGTTTATCACCAAAAATGCCGTCAGTGCTAATGCACCCGTAACGGAAAGTGAGCTTGTTGCTGTGTGTCCGCCCGGTATCAGTCCTAAAAAGTTCAGTGTGAGGATAAAGAAAAACACCGTTAAAAAATACGGCAGAAGCCTGTCGGCTGCTTTTTTTACTGGTATATTTGCATAAACAACAGTGTCTCGCAAATACACCACCAGAGCTTCGACGGCATTTTGCAGACCACTTGGGGCTTTCTGAGGGTTCTTTTTGTATTTACCTACCACAACGCGCATTACCACAAACAGCAGAACCATCGCTATCCACTGGAAAAACACATAGTTGGTTACCGACAAATCTAATTGCGGCGCGGTCATATCAGCTTTTTTGACAGGATGATGTTTGTGCATAACATACTTCCCGCCCGCTTCCATGGCGTGTTCTGACAAGTACATATCTACGCTGCCGTTATCCACAAGGATAATAGGCAAATCCATGACATGGTTAAACAAGACGAACCCATGATGGTCGCCCAGCTCACCCAGAAGGTGATTAAAAACTTGACTCGGTGGTACATCGTGGCTGCCCGTGTGTGCTTTGTCAGCATTAGCGGTGTGCGCTGCACTGTGGCTTTCTGCTTGAGCAGGGGTGGCTGTATATTTTGTGGGTTTTGCTTCGTTTGAAGCAAGAAGGAGTTGCGAATCGCTCATACTGTTTTGATGACATCAACGATGATAGGTTTTTTCGCGTGTTATTCGGAGAACATCCATGCTCGTTTTCATGGTTGCTGCTCTGCTTTTGGAGGAACTTGAGAGCGAAGCACGGCAGAATGCTTTGCAAGTGACGTGTGAAGAAGGAGAACCTCCGCAGCCAGCATCAGAGCATAGCCCGCTATGAATGCCAATCCAAAAGTGAACTTGTCTAAGCCCAACGCCAGCACCATGTATGCAAATGCTCCCAGAACCACCACGCCCCGCCCAATCATTCCACCAACAACCCAACGAAAAAACATTTCCATTGTGTGCTGTCGCACAGCGTATCGTGCGATGACTAGTGCTGCGGCAAGGTTAATTACTGAAAGACTCAGAGCATACAGTACCTCGCTCATTCTTGATATTGCGTTAGCGTTCTGATACAGTTGAAGAGGGCTTCGTTGGTGTTTTTGATGCGCTCATCACCGTTTTAATGAAATTGTACATTCCACCAATCGCACCAAGCAGGAGGAACACCAGCAGCCACGTCGGCTCCGTGCCAGCTTTGCTGTCAATAAACCATCCGACAAGACCGAATCCTGCAACCGATGCAAATAACTCCATACCCAAGTTGAGAAACGGTGCCATTGCTTTCATGGCACTTTCCTTCCGTGTTGCGCTATCTGCGCTGTGCGAACTTGGTGGTAATGGTGCGGACTGTTGTTCTTCGCCGCCAATGCTACCATCAACGTCTGCGGGCTGTTTGCGGTTTATCACTGGAACGCTTTCACAATGTTTTGAACGTTTTGAACGCTTTTTGCACAAAACGTACTAAGCGTACAAAATTAACGTGCGAAATATTATTCCCAAACAAAAAAACGAAGTTCGTGAAACTTTCCGTAAGTTTGCACTCGCTTGGCATTGTCAAATGCCGACAATATTCTCGATTCTCGCACGGTTGCTCACACGTTCGCGCGATTATCAATCAATTGTTCCACTGTCCACTAACCTGCTATCAATGATATGAGTTTTTGGAAACGCACAGTTACTTGTGGTGCTTTGCGCCCTGAAGACGCTGGAAAGGAAGTAACACTCAATGGCTGGGTGGCGCGGGTGCGCGACTTAGGCGGGTTGATTTTCCTCGATGTCCGCGACCGCTATGGCATCACCCAAGCCGTCGTAGTGCCTGAACAACACGCCACCGTAACAGCAACAGCGCGGGAGTTAGGCACAGAATTCGTCGTTGCACTCAAAGGCATGGTCCGCTTGCGTGAAAGCCCCAATCATCACCTTCCCACAGGGCTGATTGAAGTGTTGGTGAGCGACTTGCAAATCATCAATCGTGCCGAACTCACGCCGTTTGAAATTCTGGATGATTCCAATGCCGGCGAGGAATTGCGCCTGACGTATCGGTATTTGGATTTGCGCCGCCACTGGCTCCAACACAAATTCATCGTCCGCAATATGCTCTATCAAGTTGTGCATGAGTATTTTGCCGAACACGATTTCCTTGAAGTCGAAACACCTATTTTGACCAAATCCACACCCGAAGGCGCACGAGATTTCCTTGTGCCAAGCCGTTTGCACAAAGGAAAATTCTACGCACTGCCCCAGTCCCCTCAGCTTTTCAAGCAATTGCTGATGGTTTCTGGTTTTGACCGCTATGTGCAAATCGTCAAATGCTTCCGAGACGAAGATTTACGCGCTGACCGACAGCCAGAATTCACCCAAATTGACGTGGAGATGTCCTTTGTTACGCAAGACGATATTTTGAACCTGATTGAGGGCTTTATTGCGCGGCTGTGGAAAAAGGTGCTGAACATTGATGTTCCCTTGCCCTTCAAACGCATGAGTTTTCACGATGCTCTCACGCTCTACGGCAGCGACAAACCCGATGTGCGCTTCAATATGCAGCTGACCACGCTGACCGATATTGTCCGCAATTCAGGCTTCAGCGTCTTCAGCGATGCCGCAGCCAAAGGCGGCGTTGTTGCCTGCTTGAACGCTGAAGGCTGCGCGGAATATTCCCGCAAAACGCTGGACGAACTGACCGAATTGGCAAAAAAATACGGCGCAAAGGGACTGGCGTGGATGAAATTCACCTCGGAAGGCGTAAATTCACCAATTGCGAAGTTTCTCACCGAAGACCAGATTGCCGCCATCAAAACCGCAGCCAATGCCAAAACAGGTGATGTGCTGCTGTTTGCAGCCGATGAATTTGAGCAGTGCTACACCGTGCTGGGGGCGTTGCGCTTGGAGATTGCCCGACGACAGGGAATTTTGGATGCCGTGAAGACCACGTTTTCATTTCACTGGGTACTGGATTTTCCGTTGTTGGAATACTCCGAAGAGGACAAACGCTACATCGCACGACATCATCCGTTTACATCGCCGATGAATGAAGACATTCCCCTGTTGGACACCAAACCAGAGGCAGCACGGGCAGTAGCACACGATTTAGTTATCAATGGCTACGAGGCAGGCGGCGGCAGCATAAGAATTCATCAAAATACCGTCCAACAACGCATGTTTGAACTGTTGGGAATTTCGCACGAGGAAGCGCAAGCAAAATTCGGCTTTTTGTTGGATGCTCTCAAATACGGCGCACCACCACACGGCGGCATTGCTCTTGGCGTTGACCGTTTAGTAATGATTCTCTCTGGCACTGATAGTATCCGCGACGTGATAGCGTTTCCCAAAACAGCAAGCGGCTTGTCGCTTATGGATAACTGTCCTTCGGAAGTTGCTGCACGGCAACTCGAAGACGTGGGTATAGCTATTGCGGCGAAAAAATTGTAGCCACAGCCTACTCAACTTCAGCAAAACGCCCACCAAACAATGATTTGGCGGGCGTTTTTGCGTTCATAACTCTAAGAGACTGTTTTAAAACTCTCCATATCGCGTTTATTGCCCTCATCCCAACCTTCTCCCAAAGCTATCCATTACCCATATCTTATGAGTATATTGGCAAATCCAAGCAAAGAGGGCTTTGGAGGAGGAAAAAACAGATGTACAATTATTATTTTTTGTAACTGGTCAGGTAGGCGTT
>Ga0272446_1000985_pt1 | contig 42913 bp, 32 predicted proteins | sample YNPCB0061_FD_194587 | JGI IMG/M metagenome (GOLD analysis project Ga0272446, IMG submission 194587) | Hot spring microbial mat communities from Yellowstone National Park, WY, United States - YNP-CB-006-1 | ecosystem: Environmental > Aquatic > Thermal springs > Hot (42-90C) > Sediment | place...
GGGGCAACCGGGTTGCCCCACGCCCCCGCCCCGCAGGGGCATGGGGCAACCCGGTTGCCCCATGCCCCCACCCGCGGGAGGGCCTGGCCCTCAAGCAGGGGCATGGGGCAACCCGGTTGCCCCATGCCCCCACCCGGTGGGAGGGTCTGGGAGGGCGCAGCCCTCCCAGGAAGAACCTATGTTCATCCTGTTCGTGTGCGGCAGAGCCGCATGGACGGCCGACAACGTAAAGATGACGGCTGCAGACGGGGAAGACGAAGCCCTCCCCGCAACATATCAACTCATCACCACCAGGTCGTCGCGCCAGGAGCGTCGCGCACCACCCACAGGAGGCAGGCTGAGGCATGATCGCAGACAATACCAAGGGGGCATCTGCCGGTGAGGCGCCCGTGCCGGTGGAACTGCCCGTTACGCCTGAAGTTTCTCCTGAGGCCGAGATCGCGCGGGAAGGGTTTTCGTTATGGGAGCGCCTGCGGAGCCCGCGCACCCTCATCTCCTTCGGCCTCGCCATCGCAATTGTCATCTTTGCCCTGCGTGGGCTGGATATTGACCTGGCGACCACCTGGCAGTATATGCGGCAGGCCAACCCCTGGCTGCTCCTCGCCGGTCTGGGCATTTTTTATCTGACCTTCCCCTTGCGGGCGCTACGCTGGCGCGTGCTGTTGCGCAATGCGGGCGTGCCGGTTGATGAGGGGCGGGGTAGCTGGGCCTCGATGCCCGCGCTGATCGAGTACATCTATCTGTCGTGGTTCGCGAACTGCATTGTGCCGGCTAAACTTGGCGACGCCTACCGGGCCTACCTGCTCAAACACAATGGGAAGGTCAGTTTCTCGACCTCGATCGGCACCATCTTTGCCGAGCGTCTGCTGGATATGCTCGGGCTGTTCGGCTTGCTGGTCATCTCGGCCTATTTTACCTTCGGGGCGCATATGCCCGAAGGCACGCAGATCGTCTTCGGCTTTGGCGGGTTGCTGGTGGTGATGATCCTCGGCGGCCTGGCGAGTATGCGCTGGTTTAGCCCGCTGGTGCACCGGGTGCTGCCACGCCGGCTGCACGCTTTCTACGGGCGGTTTGAGTATGCCGCCCTGCGCTCGTTCCGCCCCGCCATCCTGCCCCGTCTGATCGTGTTGACCGCGGGGGTCTGGCTGCTGGAGGGCTTCCGGCTCTTCTTCGTGATCGAAGCGCTTGGACCGGCCATTGGCACCCTCTCGCTCTCGGCGATCATTTTTGTGGCTCTCTCCTCGTCCTTGCTGACCGCGCTGCCGATTACCCCTGCCGGTCTTGGGGTCGTGGAAGGGACGATCACCGTGGTGCTCACCTTCTTCGGGGTTGATAAGCACCTGGGCGCGGCTGTTACCTTCCTCGATCGGTTGATCAATTTCTGGAGCATCGTTTTTGGGGGGTTTATTGCCTACATTTTTAGTAAGCGTCGCTAACGTGAACATAGGCCGTTCACGGGAGGGTTTGGGAGGGCGCAGCCCTTGCGCAGGGGTATGGGGAAACCGGGTTTCCCCATACCCCCACCCGGTAGGAGGGTTTGGGAGGGCTACGCCCTCAAGCGGGGGTATGGGGGAACCAGGTTCCCCCACACCCCCGCCCGCAGGAGGGTTTGGGAGGGCGCAGCCCTTGCGCAGGGGTATGGGGAAACCCGGTTTCCCCATACCCCCACCCGGTAGGAGGGTTTGGGAGGGCTACGCCCTCAAGCGGGGGTATGGGGGAACCAGGTTCCCCCACACCCCCGCCCGCGGGAGGGTTTGGGAGGGCGCAGCCCTCCCAAGAAGAACCTTTCTTCATCCCGTCGGTGTGCGGCGCAGCCGCATGGACGGCTGATATGAACATGGGGCGACCAGCTTTCTCCAGGCCCCGGCCCACGGCAAGGCGCCAGCGTCCCGAAGCCGCTTGGAGGGGTGTGGGGAAACCAGGTTTCCCCACGCTCGCGCCCGTGGCATCATTCCAGGCACATGCGTATCGGGATTGATTACACCGCGGCAGTATGGCAGGGCGCGGGGATCGGGCGCTATACGCGCGAGTTGATCCGCGCCGTCGTCGGTCTCGATCCAGCGATTACCTACCGTCTCTTCTACGCGGCGGGTGGCCTGCCCGCCGCGTCGCCCTATCTGGCCGATCTGCGCGCCCTGGACGCCGCGCATCCCAATGTGCAGCTTCGGCCCATCCCTCTCAGTCCGCGCCTGCTGACCGTGCTCTGGCAGCGCCTGCGCCTGCCGCTGCCTGTCGAGGCGCTGGTAGGTCCGCTCGATCTGCTGCATGCCCCCGATTTTGTCTTGCCGCCGACCCGCGCGCGCACCCTGGTCACCGTTCACGATCTGACCTTTCTGGTGCGGCCAGAGTGCGCGGAGGCCGGGCTGCGGCGCTACCTCAGCCGCGCCGTGCCGCGGGCGCTGCGCCGCGCCGATCTGGTGCTGGTCGACTCGCAAGCTACGGCGGCGGACCTTGCGCGGCTGCTTGGGGTTGACGGCGCGCGGGTTCGCCTGATCTACCCCGGTGTGGATCCGCGCTTCCGGCCGTTGCCCTCCGCCGCGTTGGAAGCGACCCGGGCGCGCTTCGGATTGCCCGCGAGCTTCATCCTCTTCGTTGGCACCCTGGAGCCGCGCAAGAACCTGCCGCGCCTCGTGCGCGCCTTCGCCCGCCTCACCGACCCCGACCTGCATCTGGTGATTGCCGGACGGCGCGGCTGGCTCTACGAGGAGATTTTCGCTACTGTGGAGCAACAGGCGCTCCAGAATCGGGTGCATGTGCTCGATTTTGTTGCGGATGCAGAACTTCCGGCGTTGTATAATCTTGCGCGGGCCTTTGTGTACCCCTCGCTGTACGAGGGGTTCGGGTTGCCGGTGCTGGAAGCCCTGGCGTGTGGCGCTCCCGTGGTAACCTCGGGGGTGTCGAGCCTGATCGAGGTCGCCGGCGAAGCGGCGGTGCTGGTGGATCCACTTGATGAAGCCGCCATCGCCGACGGTATCACCCGCGCCCTGCGCGACGCCGCGCGCCTGCGGGCCGCCGGGCCGGCGCAGGCGCGGCAGTTTCGCTGGGATACGGCCGCGCAGCGTTTATTGGCATGCTACCGGACGCTCGGCGCCGGTGGACCGAGTAAAGGATCGCGTGATCATGTCTTCACAGAACGATCTGACCGCTGAGGCCATCCAGCGGGGGGCAGCGCCGGGCCGCGGCTATGCCGTGGCCCGGCTTATCTCGCAGGTGTTGCATCCGGTGTTCCTCGGCGTGATCAGCATCTTTATCGTTGGCCTGCTCGGGGTTGAGCCGCGCCAGGCGGGTTTGTCCTGGGCCTTGCTCTGCACCGGGCTGCAGGTGCTGCCGCCGACGCTCTTTTTCACCATTCGCCTGCGGCAGGGCGCCTACACCGATGACGATATCTCGGTGCGCTCGCAGCGCAACGAGTTGTACCTCTTCGGCATCGTCAACCTGGTGGCCGGTATGGTCGTGTTGCAACTGCTCGGCGCGCCGCCTCCCATCCTGGCGATGGCAGCTTCGGGTATCGCGATCAGCGTGCTGGCCTGGATCATCAACCTGTACTGGAAGATCAGCGTCCACGCCTCGAGTATGGGTTCGACGGCGACACTGGCTGCGCTCTACTCCGAGCCGCTGGGCCTGGCCTTCTGGTTGTGCGCCCTGGCTCTGGGATGGGCGCGGGTGCGCACGCGCAACCATACGCCGATGCAGGTCGTTGCCGGCTTGCTCCTGGCGGCAGGGTGCGTCATCGGCGCATTCGTGGCCTACGGCGTGCTGTGACCGTCCAGGAGCAGGGCCGAGGCGCCGCGCAGCCAGTGCTGCGACCTTCCTACCGCGCGCGGCCCTGACACTCCAGCCAGGCGAACAGTTCCTCGAAGACCCGCGCGCGCACGGGCGCAGCCGAGAGGGTCAGGTCGTGCAGGCCGCCCTCGATGGCGATCAGGGTCACGCGGGGGCCGAGGCCCGGCCCGTACCGGCGCATGTCGGCCACGTTGAGCACCGCGTCGGCGCGCAGCAGGCGTTCGTCCCAGCGCGGGAGGAGCACCGAGCGCGCCGAGTGCATGATCAGCACGGGACAGGCTATGGCCAGCCCGGTCTGGAGCCGGCGCTGTCCCCGCATCACCGCGCGCATCCACCCGGCATGGGCCGGAAAGCCCTCGATCGGTTTCCAATCCAGGTTAAACTCCCACTCGCCATAGTAGGCGCGGTGCAGGCTCTGGGCATAGAACGGCGAGACCGAGCCATTGGCGGCGAGACGGGGGCGCCAGCGGCCCAGGCCGGCCAGCAGGCGCGCGGGCGCAACCTGGTGCCAGGGCAGATGAAAGGCGAAGAAGGGGCTGTTCAGGAACAGGGCCTTGATCCGCTCGCGCCAGCGCCCCTCGTGGGCGTAGAGGGCGGCGATAAGGCCGCCGGTGGAATGGCCGTTGAGCAGGAGCCAGGGGCGGTCCTCTTCGTTGAAGATGAGGGTGATGGCGGCGTCAAGCTCGGCGTAGTACTCGCGGAGATCGGCGCAGAAATGCGGTGTCTGGCCGGGGCGCAACGAGCGGCCGCACTTGCGCAGGTCGAGGGCGTAGAAGTGGTAGCCGTGGGCATTGAAGGCCTCGGCCAGATGCGTCTGGAAGAAGTAATCCACAAAGCCGTGAAGGTAGAGCACCGCGCGGCCCGCCGAAGCGGCGGCGCGGCGGCGCACCAGGGTGGTAATGACCGGTCCTTCGGCGTCGGGAGGGAACACCAGGGTGCGCGCCTCGAAGCCCGCCAGAGCCGTATCGGCGATCCATGGGGAAACGGTAAACGTCGTAGCCATTGTCTAACAGTTCTATGCGCTTGTCTTACTACCAGGATTTGCGCCGTCGCCTTTCGGCTTGCGGCGTCTCTATGACGCTTTGGTAGCTACCCCTGGCGCAATCGAGGGCTCTGCCTTGCGGCTGCTTACCAGCGGATCACGATTTCGGCGTCGCCGCCGCTGATCGGTACCACCACATAGGCGCTGGTGCGCGTAACCTGGATGGTGTCGGGGAGGCTGGCGCCGTTGAGGGTCACCTGGAGCGGGCGCGCGGCGATCTCCGGGGGGACGAGGAGGCGCACCTCGGCGCGTTCGGCGCTGCCGGTGACGTTCAGGCTGATGGAGCGCGCCTCGCGGCGCCAGTGGTAGGCCGCGTAGCCGTCGGAGGCGGCGTAGCGCGCCACGGCGTAGACCTCGGCAACTGTCGGGTCGGCGGCCCAGCGCGGGGTAAGGAGCAGGTCGCGGTACGCGCTGGCGCGATCGTTGAACCCGGCGGCGCCTTCCATCAGCGCGCCGATCATCGCCCCCGCGCCCCAGCCGTCGCTGGCAAGGGTGTCGGGTCCCTGGATGCCGGGGGTGCCGGTGGGGTAGTACCACAGGTAGGTTGCGCCGGTGAGGCGGGTAAGTTCGGCGTAGCGCCGGAGGATGTCGAAGCCGTAGGCTTCCAGGCCGTAGCGGAAGGCGCCTCGGGCCAGTTCGCCGCCCACCAGGGGCATGATCCCGCCATTGACATACTCCCCGGGGTTTTCGCCCTTGCCTCCGGCCATGCCGAAGCTTCCCGACGGAAAGGGCGGGTCAATGCTGTACCATTCGGCAAAGGCGCGCCCGAAATCACGGCGCCGGTAGTACTCTTCAACGATCTGCTGGCCCTGCCACTGATCCAGCACCTCGCGGTTGAGGGCGTAGGCGTTGGAGAGGCTGAGTTGCGTCGCCGGGTCCACTCCATCAGGGCGAAAGGCCGGGTCCTCGGGAATGAAGTGGGTGAAGAAGCGCCCGTTCCAGCTCAGGTCGTTGAGGCGTTGCATCAGGTCGCGGCTCTGGGCGCGCCAGGTTTCGGCCAGGGCCGGGTCGCCCACGCGCTCTTCGACGCCGGCCATCAACATCAGGGCATGGGCCAGGCCGGTATTGTCGCCGTGGAACGTTCCCCAGATCGTATCCGCGTCAATCCAGTGACGGGGGGCCGGACGCCCGTCGGGGCTGATGGTCGTCGGGCCATAGGAGAAGTCCCACATATCAATGGTGTAGGGACGGCGCACCAGGTTCCGTTCGGCGTTCCAGCGCAGCGGGTCGCCGGTGATGTAGCGCAGGGCGCGCCGCATGGCCTCCAGGTTGGCGCGCAGCCAGGCATCGTCGCCGGTCATTTGCCAGGCCTCGTAGACGCCCTGCACGAAGAGGAACTCCAGATCGCTTTCGACTTCTTTGCGAAAGGCGCGCACCGAACGCTCGGGGTAGTCGATCACGTCGGGAAAGCTGCCATCGGGCCGCTGGGCGGCGCGAAAGGCGTCAAGCAGGCTGGTCACGTCCCGCTCGAAGTAGCGAAAGCCGCGTCCCTGGTAGACGTGGTCGCGCAACCAGAGGAGGGGGTTGTCGGGGGAGCGATAGCCGCGTACCGGGCGCCCGTCGAGGTCATAGGCTACCACGTCCTGCTGCATAAAGGCGCGCAGGCGAGGGTAGAGGGCATCGAGGTCCGGCTGGCCGGTGCGCAGTTCAGTGATGGGATCGAGGGTGAAGAGGCGGCTGCGGGCGGCGGCGATCTGCCCGTTGATCACCACCACGGCCCACTGGTCGCCGGCGTGCCCGCGTGGCAGCAGGGTAACCTCGCCGCGGCCGGCGCGGATCTCCGCCATTGCGACACCTGCCGGTCGCAGGGCGCCATCGAAGAGGCGCACCTCGAGCGGGCCGCTGTAGCCCGGCACGCGCAGCGTCGCCGTGAGGGCGCGCAGCGGTTGCGCCACGGGACTCGCGGCGTCGCTCAGGGAAGCGCGGAAGGGCGAAGCCGGCAGGCGCAGCAGGTCATCGGGGTAGTGGCGTTCCCATTCTGGCGCCAGAGGTTCCACCACGGCGCGTTGCCCATCGGTAGCGGTGATGGCGTGACGGGCGAAGAGTTGCACCTGGAAATCGTCGATCCATAGCGGAGGCGTGCGCGGCGGCCCCAGGGCCTCGCCGCCGGCGCGTCGCCAGGCGCTGAGAAAAGGCTCAACCAGACCGTAGGGAGCGGGTGGTTGTGGCGCGGTCGCGGAGGCGCAGGCGACCAGCAGGGTGAGCATGCCCAGCGCAACGACGCATGCAGCTCCGTCGGATGGGAGGAATGGGAAGGGCCGCACCCCCGCAGGAAGATCCTTGTTCATCGGTGAAACCAGGCTGTGGATGCGAGAATCCAGCATGACTGCGCCCGCCCAGACCCTCGGGTGGGCGGGGGTGTGGGGAAACCCGGTTTCCCCACACCCCTGCTCGAGAGCTGCGCCCGCCCAGACCCTCCCGGGGGCGGGGGGATGGGGGAACCAGGTTCCCCCATGTTAGACCAGCGAATGGGGCGCGTCAGCGTGGTTCAGGTTGCGCTCCGCTGCCGCGACTGCCTGGTCATCGCAGTTGGCCATAGCAGAGGCCAGAGGTTCACTGAGCGGGAGGCGCACCGTCATCGTCGTGCCCCGGCCCACCTCGCTCTCGACCTGCATGATGCCGCCATGGTTCTCGACGATGGTGCGGCAAATCGCCAGTCCCAGGCCAGTGCCGGAGTTTTTGTGGTCGTTCGCGTCTTTGGTGGTCACGAAGGGTTGGAAGATCTTGTCGCGCATGTCGGCAGGAATGCCGCTTCCCGTGTCACTGACCGATAGTTCAAGCTGATCCTCGATCACCCGGGTGCTGATGATGATCCGGCCATGGCCCTGATCGCGCATGGCATCGCGGGCGTTGGTGAGCAGGTTAATCAAGACCTGGGTGATCTGGCCGCTATCACAGTGAACGATCGGGAGCGGTTGCAGGCGCTCCTCGATCATCACGTCCAGACGGGTAAACTCAGGCCGCAGCAAGGTGATCGTATCGCGCACCAGGTCATTCAACTGGCAGGGCTCGCGCCTGGGTTGGCGCTGGCGCGCTAAGGAGAGGAGACCACGGGTGATGCTCTGGCCACGGATGCAGGAGCGCATTGCCACGTCCAGGGCATGATTTTTTTCCTCGATATCGTCAGTATTCAGCCCAAACTGCGTAAAGCCGTAAATGGCGGTGAGGAGATTGTTGAACTCATGGGCCACGCTTGCGGCAAAGGTGCCCAGGGTAGCCAGTTGCGAGGACCGGATCAACTCTTCCTGCCTGGCGCGTAGTTCGTCCAACAGGCGCGTCGCATGGCTGGCCAGGTCGCGGCTGCGCTGGCTTTCCTCCTGCAACGCGGCTATGGCTTTGAAGGAGCGGTGGGCCATAAACAGCGGCAGCGCGGCGGTCAGAGTCAACCAGGGGTTGGTGGCCCAGATGGAGGCCAGGATGGCGCCGAAGGGCAGGGTGATAAAATGGACCCAATGGACCTGTCGAAAGCTCGCGCGGTAGATCTGGAGGACCGGCTGGCCACTGGCCAGGGCGACAATCGTGGAGACGAGAATGGTGTTAAGGGCATAATAGGCGCCGGCCAGAATCACAAAGGCCAACACTCCCCTGAAGCCGCTGAAGGGCAGGTTTGCGGGCGAGGCAAGCGCGTCGTATATCATGACCAGCGTCATGAAGGTGATACTGCGCTGTGACGCATTGAACAGACCTTTGTACCATGGCCGCCCACGCAGCCAGTCCACCAGCAGGCTGCCGACGAGCACCACCAGCACCCCATACGGTCCGGCCATGGGCACGAGAAACATGGTTGGCGCGTCAACGACGGTCATTGCCACGCGATTCCGCTGATCGAGACCGAAGACAACCTCGAAGTAGTCGGCCAGCACATAGGCGATGCCACTCACGCAGAGGATGAGCAGATCGGGCATCGGGGCGCGGGCAGAGATGAGCGTCACAATGACGCCGACCAGCGCTATGCTCCACAAACTGTACAGGTACCAGCGCGCAGCCACCGGCAGTGTGCTCATCGTCTTCTCATCCTGGGATGGTGTGTGGTATCCGAAGACCGGAAGGCCAGGTTCACCGATCCCCGGCAGTTCGTCGAGTCCTGCCGGTCATGGGGTGTGCCTGCCAGTACAGCTTTCTGGAAATCCGTGGGGAGATGTGGCCCGGGTGCGCGGGCAGTTTGCCCAAGATGTGATGGACTGTCTCGCAAGGCGCCTTGTTTCCGTCGGGCTCATAAAGATCAAGCATAGAAACCGGTATGCGCCCTCGTGCCGTGGGGTTGATGCTCTTTGAGCAATTCATCCGCTCCCCCTGGTCCTTTGGAGCGGGGTGTGGGGAAATCAGGTTTCCCCATACCCCTGCGGATGATGGGCGTGGGGAAACCCGGTTTCCCCACACCCCTCGCCGAGGGACTATTTTTTTCACGTTAGCAAGTATAGCGCATCTCTCGATCCATAACGTTAAAAAACGAGCAGAGGGGAGAACAACCCCTTCTGCTCGTGCGGACCGGGAGTGCCTATCTGCCTAGACCCACTTCCCTTCGGCGCCTGCCGCCAGGCGGACGTTGCATCAGCCCTCCATGCGGCTCGCGCCGCACACCGACGGGATGAACATACGATTGTTCCTGGGAGGGCGTAGCCCTCCCAGACCCTCCCACCGGGTGGGGGTGTGGGGAAACCCGGTTTCCCCAGCCCCTCACTCAGGGGAAATCCGCGGCGACCTTGACGCTCGCCTGCCGAGAGCCTATGATGGAGTCGCCCTGTGCCTCACCGCCACCGATCGCGCCACTGATAGAGAGGACCGCCAATGGCACGCACGCCTGTGATCTTTGTGCCCGGTCTATGTGGCTCATTTAATTTGATGGTCCTGCTCGATTTCCAGGGGCCACGGCTCACCGGTTGGAACTTTCCGCCCTTCATCAGCTACGGAAAAGGCTTTCTCGAAGCCTTCGAACGGGCTGGCTACGTCCGGGACACGGATCTGTTCGTGGCCTTCTACGACTGGCGCAAGTCGGTGCAAGACGCGGCGCGCCTGTACCTCAAGCCCTGGATTGACCGGGCGAAGCGACGCGCTGGCGCCGAGAAGGTCATTCTGGTCGGGCACAGCATGGGCGGGTTGGTGGCGCGGAGCTACATCCAGGGCCCCGACTACGCCCACGATGTCGCCCGGCTGTTCACCCTGGGCACGCCTCATCGCGGCGCGGGCGAGGCCTATTACGCCTGGGGCGGCGGCGAGTTGCGAGCCGATCCCTCGGTCAAAGTGGTCTTCGATGTGTACCTCTGGTACCTCCGGCACGCCCATCCCTTCCAGACCCAGATGGATCCGCTGCGAACGATCCGCACCCAGGTGCCCGGCATCCGCGATTTGCTGCCCATTGATAGTTACCTGCTCGATCACCAGGGGCCGCCGCTCCCCAGGCCCGAGGCTTCGTATCGGGAGCGTAACCTGGTGGGCCTGATGCTCAACCAGCCGGCGCAACTCGATCTGCTGGCCCGGCGCGTGCCGGTTGCCACGATCAGGGCGACCGGCTTTCCGACCATTCGGGCGATTGTGGTGGGCGGCCCCCCCATTCCTCCAGGCGATCCGCCGCGTTTCCCGGATGGAGCGCCGGTGCAAGACGAAGTTGATACCGAGGGCGACGGCACCGTGCGCGCTGCCAGCGCTGGCCTCGCGCATCCGAACATAAGCAATCTCGGTCCCCTGGCCGGCACGGGCCATGGGGTGCTGCCGGATCATCCCGCTGTGCTGGATCTGCTGTTCAACGAACTGCGGGCGTCCGAAGAACCGGATCTTGGCGTGCCCCCGCTCGGCGCGCCGCCGGTCGAGGCGACGAAACTGGTGGTGCTCACCGCCTCGCCGGTGACGATGGTGGTGGAGACGCCGGCCGGTCCGCCCCTGCCCGGCGTGGGCGTCCTGGGCGCCCCGCTCGAGGTAGTGGGCGCCCCGGCGCGCCCGCGGCGGGTGCGCGCCCGCGATCACGGGCACAGCGGGAAACATCTCAACATCGCCGTCATTCCCAACCCGTCCGCGGGGGTCTACCGCGTGCATCTGCATGGCACCGCGACGGGAAGCATGGCCCTGGGAGCCATGCTCGTCAGCGCCGGGCAGGTGACCGTCTTCGGCGCCGCCGAAGGCGGGGCTGACATCATGGCAGCGGAGACCCGGCATACCCGGATCAGCACCGTTCACGGGCAGGTGGCCCATGGAACGGATCTCTTCTACGAGGTGGTGGTGACGGACGTGACCACGCCGCCAGAGGTGCATCTCGACGCGCGGGCCACCGCTGCCGACGCAATGGCGAAACTGCGCGCAGCCGCCGGCGGTGGCGCGGTGCTCGGCGGCGCGCCGGCGGCGGAGGCGCTGGCTGAAGCGCCGCCAGAGGTGCGCGAAGCCGCCGAGGTCGTGTTCGGCGGGGATGCGGCAGCCGCCGCGGCGGCGCTGGAGAGGCCTGGCGGGGCCGAACCCGCGGCAATGGTTGACGCCCTCACGGTCGTTGCCCGCGAGGTTGTCGGCGCGCAGGACGTGGCACTCGCCGAGGCGCTGATTGTGCAGTTGCAGGCGCTGAAGACGGGGTAGCCTGCCGCGTCTGCTTACCCTCCGGAGCAGCCGGTTGGGCGCATGGTTGCATAGAGTGGCGCTGTTTCTCCGCGGCGCCGTACCCCTGGCATTGGTGGCCCTGGGGCTGGTCGGCGTGCCGACCCTGCTGGCCTGGTGGTTGCTGGGAGGGCCGCTGGGATGGCGCCATCTGCTGGCGGGGTTGGCGAGCGCGGTGATCCTCTTCGCCCTGGGGGGGCTGGCCCTGGGTTGGGCCATCGGGCGGCAGCGGCGGGATCTGTAGTTCAGGCGGCGCGTTGCACGGCGTAGTCGGCGACGCGAGCCAGCGCTTCGCGCCCGGGACCAGGGGGGATCTGGGCAAGCAGGCCACGGGCGCCTTCGGCACAGCGCAGCACCTCCGCGCGGGTCGGCGTGAGGCCATAGCGACGCACCTCGTCAATGGCCCAGCGTTGCTCGGCGGCATTGCTGCTGTCGAGGGCGGCCACCAGGCGCGCGCTGTCGCCCAGGGACGCGGCGAAGATCAGCGGCAGGGTCACCGCTCCGGCGCGGAGGCTGGCGCCGGGGGAGGTGCTGCCGTTCCGCTCGGTGAAATCACGCACCTCGTCGCCCAGGCGCAGGGCCAGACCCAGTTCGTGACCGAAGCGACCCAGGGTCTCGATCTGCTCCAGATCGGCGCCTGCAGCGGCGGCGCCAGCCTTGCAGGCGGCTACGATGAGCGCGGCATCCGTATATCCGATGCGTTCCAGATGTTGCGCTCGCCCCTCCTCCAGCGGCCGCAGCGGCGCCGCAGGCATCAGGACACCCTCGGTAATCTGCTTGACCGCCTCGGTGAAGAAGGTGATCACGCGCGGATCAGGACTGAGGGCCATCTCTCCCGCGGCCAGGGCAAACAGGTAGTCGCCGACCATCAGGGTCACACCGTGGTTCCAGGGGCCAACGCGCGGCTGGCTGCGACGCCGCTCGGCTTCGTCCACCAGATCGTTGTGGGTTTGCGTGGCCGCGTGGATCAATTCCACCGCCGCAGCGACGTGAATGACCCGTTCCAGATGATAATTGGCGGTTTGCGCGGCCAGGAGGACCAGCGCGGCCCGCAACCGGGGCACGTCCGGCGGTGACAGGTGTGATCCGGCGATGCTGATCACCGCGGCGCGGGCGCGTGTCCGTTCGTGGATGATCTGCTCCACCTGTTGCAGATCGGCGATCAGGTTGGGAGAAAACACTGCTGGTCGCATAGGTTGCCGCTGCTGCTTCAGGCGTGCTTGACCTTCTTTTCTGTATTATACGGCGCAATTGCGATTGCGTACGTATCGGCTGATGCAACGCGGGGCTTGAGCAGCGTCTGTCTTCGATCACGTGAACATAGTCTCCTGGAGCAGGGGTATGGGGAAACCAGGTTTCCCCATACCCTCACCCGGTGGGGAGGTTTGACATCGCGGCCCGAGCGACGCACAATACCATAGGATCTTCCTGCTGGTTCACCACACTGATGGTGGTGAGGAGTGCTCCTCGGGGAAGGTCTGGCTCTCCCGAACCCTCGCGCCGGCGCCCCGCGAAACCACTGTGGTGAGCCACGAGAACAGAAAGGCGTCACTCGATGACAGAACTTCCCCGCCTTGCCCGGGTGCTTGGCCTCACCTTCGGTCTTGCCGCTGGCGCCGTGGGTATCGGCGTGGTCACCGCGTTGCGTCGTTCGCTTCCCCGTGTCGCCGGGCGGCAAGCGCTGCCGGGTCTTCACGCTCAGGTCGAGGTGCGCCGCGATCGCTGGGGCATTCCGCATCTCTACGCCGCCGGCAACGCCGACCTCTTCGCCGGGCTGGGCTATGTCCACGCCCAGGATCGGCTCTGGCAAATGGAACTGAACCGCCGCACCGGGCGGGGGCAACTGGCCGAGATCTTCGGCCCGGTGGCCCTGAGTTCCGACCAGTTCGTGCGCACCCTGGGCTTCGAGCGCCTGGCCCGCCGTGAGGTCGAGTTGCTCGATGACGCGACGCGAACGATCCTCGAGGCCTATGTGCGTGGCGTCAATGCCTGTCTGGAAGCCAGTCGCGGGCGGCTGCCGCTGGAGTTCACCCTCCTGGGTTTCCAGCCGCGCCCCTGGGAACTGGTGGATGTGCTGGTCTGGCCGAAGATCATGGCCCTGACGCTCTCGGGGAACTGGACGGGCGAGTTGCTGAACAGCAAGATCAGCGCCGCCGTAGGCTATGCGCGCGCCGCGGCCATCGCCCCGCGCTACCCGGGGGAGGCGGTGGTCACCGTGCCCCCCGAGGCGGAGCTGCCGCCGCGCCTCGGCGAGGGCGCCCTGCGGCTCTCCGCCGAGGCGGCCCCCTTTACCGGCGAGAGCGGCACGCCCCAGGGCTCCAACGCCTGGGCCGTCTCCGGCGCGCGCAGCGTCACGGGCCGCCCCCTGCTGGCCGAAGACCCCCATCTCAGCCTGGGCCTGCCCGGTCTGTGGTACCTGGCCCATCTGGAGGGCGGCGATTTTAGGGTGGCCGGCGCGACCATTCCCGGCACCTGCGGCGTGATCATCGGGCACAACGAGCGCATCGCCTGGGGTCAGACCAATACGATGACCGATAATCAGGATCTGTATATCGAACGCTTCCATCCCGAGAACCCCGACCTCTACGAGTGGCGCGGTGAGTGGTGCGAGGTCGAGAGCCTGCGGGAAGAGATTGTGGTCAAGGGCCAGAAAGAGGTCGTGCTCGTTGATGTGCGTCTGACCCATCACGGCCCGATTATTGACGAGATCGCCGGCCCCGAAGGCTCGCCGTTCCGCCGCTCCGAACCGGCCGCGCCGCATCAGGCCCTGGCCCTGCGCTGGACGGCGCTCGATCCGTCGCCGGCGGTGACGCGGGCGGTGCTGCGCCTCAACCGCGCCCGGGATTGGGACGAGTTCCGCGCCGCGCTGGAGGATTGGGACGTGCCGCCGCAGAACTTCGTCTATGCCGACGTGGACGGGCACATCGGCTACGCGGTGGGTGGCCGTCTGCCCGTGCGGGCGAAGGGTGACGGGCAGATGCCGGTGCCTGGCTGGGACGGCGAGCACGAGTGGCAGGGCTTCATTCCCAACCTGTCCCTGCCCGCCGCGCTCGATCCGCCGGGCGGCCTGGTGGTCACGGCGAACAACCGCATCGTCGGCGCCGATCATCCCTACCACGATGCCATTCACGGAGACTGGGCCAACCCCTACCGCGCCGAACGGATCACCGAACTGTTGCAGCGCACGGAGCGGCACGACGTGCGCAGCTTTGCGCAGATCCAGGCCGACCTGCGCTGCCTGCCGGGGTTGCACCTGGCGCGTCTGGTGGCGCGTCTGGACCCCGAGGAGCCCCTGGAACGGGCCGCGCGTGACCTGCTGGCGGCCTGGGACGGCGAATTGACAGCCGAGGCGCCGGCAGGCGCAGTCTATGATGCTATGCGCTACCACCTGCTGCGCGTGGTCTACGCCGAGCTTGGCGAGTTGATCGGCGCCCAGGGCGGGTTGGGGGCCTTCGGCGCGCTGCCTTCGAACACCTATCTGGAACGCGCCCTGCCTGAGGTGCTGGCGCGCGCCGAGGCCGCTACCGACCTGACCCGGCCCGATGCCTGGCTCGGCGGCGAGCGCAGTTGGGGCGCGGTGCTCGGCGAGGCGCTGCGGCTGGCCGTGGTCGAGTTGCGCGAGAAACTCGGTCCTGACCCGGCGAAATGGAGCTACGGCAAAATCCACACCTTAACCCTGCGCCACCCGCTGGGGGGCGTCCCGGCGCTGGCGCCGATCTTCAACCGCGGCCCCTGGCCCACCGGCGGCGACGTGGATACCGTGAACCAGCAGTACGTGCCGCGCCAGACGGCCGCCGGGCCGATCTACAACGCCCCCTCCTACCGGCAAATCTTCGATCCCGGCGACTGGGACGCGGCGCGGGTGATCATCCCCGCCGGGCAGAGCGGCCACCCTATGAGCCGCCACTACGCCGACCTGGCCGGCACGTGGCGCGCGGGCGGCTACTGCCCGCTGCTGTGGAGCCGGGAAGCGGTTGAGCGCCATACGGCCGCCGTGTTGTTCCTCGAACCGCAGTGAGCGTGGGTGCGTGTTCACACGTTTCCTAACGTGAACATAGGCTGCTGGAGCAGGGGTGCGGGGAAACCAGGTTTCCCTACGCCCCCGCTCGCGGGAGGGTGTGGGAGGGCGCAGCCCTCCCAAGAATATGTTCATTGCGGCGTGGTGCGGCGGAGCCGCATGGAGGACTGAGGTGACCATCGTGTGCAGGGTGCAGCCCCCCTCCCAGCCTCCCCCCGCTGGGGGGAGGAGCCGGGTGCCCGCCCCCAGCGGGGGAGGGTCAGGGAGGGGGCCGTCACCGTGCCAGCAGAGCCACGACGCGGGCGGGACGCCCGCGCTCCCGGGCGATGTTCATCGGGCGTTGTGCGCGAATCGCATGGACGGCTGAGGTGACCATCGTGCGCAGGGTCCAGCCCCCCTCCCAGCCTCCCCCCGCTGGGGGGAGGAGCCGGGTGCCCGCCCCCAGTGGGGGAGGGTCAGGGAGGGGGCCGGCGCCGTGCCCGCGGAGACGCGACGCGGGCGGGGCGCCCGCGCTCCCGGGCGCGGGTGTGACCCCGGGTGTGAACCGTTACCCTCCATCATGCATGCCTTGCCCGGCGCATCCCCATCGTGTACAATGCCTCGGAACATGTGGCACAGGCGCGTGTTGGGCCTACAGGTAGCGCATGGCAACCCTTGAACTGTCGCGGCCACGGGCCGCCCCCGAGCCTGCCCCCGGCGCGGGCGCAACTGGTCTCCGGCCCTGGTTGCTCACGGTCGAGCAGGTGGCCTACCTGGCTCTCGCAGCAGTGGCGCTGCTGGCCCATCTCTGGGCGCTTGGCGATCGGGCCCTGCACCACGATGAGACGCTCCACGCGGCGTACTCGTGGTACCTGCTGGTGGGCCGCGGCTACATCCACGACCCGCTGCTCCACGGCCCGCTGCTCTACTACCTGGGGGCGGCGCTCTACTTCCTCTTCGGCGATACCGACTTCGTGGCCCGCCTGGGGCCGGCCCTGGCCGGCACGGCCCTGACGCTCTCGCCTTACCTCCTCCGCCGGACCCTCGGGCGCCCCGCGGCGCTGATCGCCGCCGTCTATCTCCTGATGTCGCCGGTGGCCCTGTATGTCGGGCGCTTCTTCCGCCACGACATCTATTCGGTGTTGTGCGAGGCGCTGGTCTTTGCGGCCATTGTGCGCTACGGGGCCGCGCGCCGCCCATTGTGGCTCTTCGTGGGCGCGAGCGCCTTCGCCTTCATGCTGGTGAACCAGGAGACTACCTATCTTTTCTTCCTGATCATGGCCGCGCCCCTGGCGGTGGCCTTTCTGTGGCGCGTGTACCGCCCGGGGATCGCTATGGCGGGGTTGCTGGGGGTGGCGGTCGCCGCGCTGATCTTCGTGATGCCTGGTCATGCCCAGGTGGACGGCGCCCATCATGCCGCGCGCGATCCGCAGACGGGCGAACTGGTGGTGGAGCGACCGGGCTGGTTTGGCTGGCCGCCGCTGGAGACCGAGGATAACGGTTACGCGCTGCGCGTGCGCAATCGCGCCGATAACGACGGCGGGCGCGATCTGTTCACCAATCTGGGCCTGTACCTGCGTGATCTGTGGCAGTTCTTCCGCCATCCGGCGGTGTTGCTGGCTATCGGATTGACCCTCGGCGTCCTGGCGGGGCTGATCTACCTGATCTGGCGGCGCCCTGGCCCGGACGGGCGCACCCCCTGGCAAGTCGCCCGCGAGCGTGGCGATCCGGCAGCGGAGGTGGTTGCCAGCCTCGGCGTCGGGCGGCGCTGGCTGGTGGCCCTGCTGATCGTGCTGGGTATCTACACGCTGTTCTTCACCGCCTTCTTCACCAATATCATCGGCGTGATCAGCGGCGTGAGCGGGTCGCTGCTCTACTGGCTCGCGCAACACAACGTCGAGCGGGGCGGTCAGCCGGAACACTACTACTTCTTTTTGCTCGGCGTCTACGAGCCGCTGTTGCTGATCTTCGGCGGCGCGGCCCTGGCCCTGGTGGCGCTGGATGCCCTGCGGGCCGCGCGCCGCTCCGGGCAAGCGCCGGACGCCGCGATGGATGGGGTGGCGCATCCTGGCCGTGAAGCCGGCTTGGGCATCTATCTGCTGGCCTGGTGGGCGCTGGCCGCCCTGGGCATCTACACCTGGGCCGGCGAAAAGATGCCCTGGCTGACCATCCACATCAGCGTGCCATTGACCTTGCTGGCGGCCTGGGGCGCCCAGCGCCTGATCTGGAACCGCTGGCGCGCCGGCGAGGAGGCTGAACTGGCCGCCGAGGACGCGGCCCTGGCCCGCGCCTCCGCTCGCGCCGCCTGGACGATCTACGCAACCCTCTTCGCGATCATCGTCGGGTTGAGCTTCGTGCTGCTGACGGCCATCGTGGCCTTCGGTGAGAAGTCGGCGCTGCCGCCCTGGGTGGTGCCGGCGGCGGCGCTGGCGCTGATCGCCCTGCTGACCATCGGCGCCGCCCTGCGCTGGGGGCCGGGACACGCCGTGGCCCTGCTCGCCGCCTGCCTGGGGGTCGCCGTGGGCCTCTACACCTTCCGTTCGGCCATACGCCTGGCCTATATCAATGGCGACGTGCCGGTTGAAGCCATGGTCTACACCCAGACCTCGCCGGATATGCTGCGCGTCGTGCGCCGGCTCGAAGAGGCCTCTATCCGCCGCGGCCGGGGGTTGGCCCTGCCGGTTGTCTACGACAGTGAGACCATCTGGAGTTGGTACCTGCGCGACTTCAGCGCCGCCGAGCGCATCGGCGGGCAGTTGCTGGGGCCGCCCGACGGGCGTATCATGGCCGTGCTGCTGCTTCAGGAGAACTACGACCGGTATCCGGAGAACCGGCGTTACCTGGAGGGCTTCGTGATCCAGCGTTATCCGCTGCGCTGGTGGTTCCCCGAGGACCACGTCTACCGGTTGGGGCCAGGCTGGCGCGAGGCGCCGCTCGAGCAGGTGTCACTCCTTGGCCAGGCCCTGCGGGCGCCCTTCGATCGCGGCGTGGGCGAACGTTGGTGGCGCTTTCTGATGTTTCGCGATCTCGGCGAGCGCCTGGGTTCGACCGACGTGGTGATCGCCGTGCGCCCCGAGCTTGCCGACCAGATCGGCCCCGGCTTCGGCGGCGACTTGCGCGGCAGGCGGCCCTGAGGGCGCGCATCGGCCCTCCATGGGAGGGGTCTGGGGAAACCGGGTTTCCCCAGAGTCTCACCCGGTGGGAGGACAGCGACCCCGCGCGGATGCGGGCCGGAGGCCCGCGCACCCGGCGCCCGCCCCTGGATGGGTTCGGGAGGGCCCGGCCCTCCCAGGAACAACCTTTGTGCATTCCCGTCGGCGTGCGGCGCAGCCGCACGGATAACTGAGAAACGCGCTAGTACGCACGGCATGGCACTCGAGACGCTTAACCAGCCCCCACAACTCCGGACGCTCAGCCGCCCGGTCGGCCTGGCCTGGCTGACCTGGGAAAGCGTGGTGTTCGCTCTGATCGTTCTTGCCAGCATCATCGCCCATCTCTGGGGTCTGGGCGTTATGGCGCTGCATCACGACGAGAGCATCCACGCATGGTCGAGTTGGCGCCTGTATACGGGCGCGGGCGGCTTCAACTGCTGGGGTGGGGTAAGCGCTCCGACGTACTGCTATGACCCGGTCTATCACGGGCCGTCGTTGTACTATTTCACCGCCCTGACTTACTTTCTCTTCGGCGACGGCGACGCCCAGGCGCGCCTGCCGATGGCCGTAGCCGGCATCCTGATGGTCGCCTCGGCCTGGTGGCTGCGACCCTACCTGGGGCGTCGCGGGGTGCTGGTGGCGGCGGCGCTGCTGGCGTTCTCGCCCTCGCTGCTCTACTACACCCGTTTCGCGCGCCACGACGGCTTGATGGTGCTCTGGGAGGTGTGGATGTTCGTCGGGGCGCTGCGCTGGCTCGACAGCGGGCGGCCTGGCTGGTTGTACCTGACCGCCGCGGCGCTGGCTCTGGCCATCGCCACCCACGAACTGTACTACATTCTGCTGTTCATCTTTGGCGTGTTTGTGCTCATGCGCCTGCTCGCCGAGAGTCGCTTCGCCCGCCACCTCAACCGGTTCCTCATCGCTGTCATCGGCGTCGCCGTGCTGCTGATGCTGGTGAATCCGCGCATCCCGGTGGGCCAGGGGCTGTACTTCGGCGAGAAAGCCTTTCTGGTGGCCTCGGCCTTCCTGCTGGCCTGGCTCTGCCAGCAGTTGTGGGACCCGGCGCTGGTCCTCTTGCCGCGCCTGCGGGCGCTGTGGAGCGAGCAGCGCGCGACGCTGTGGGTCGCCCTGGCCATTCTCGGCGGCATCTACCTGGTGCTCTACTCTTCATTCTTCGCTCACATGCGCGGGGCCTTCGACGGGCTCTACGCCGGTCTGGCCTACTGGCTCGGCAGCCAGCAAGAGTATGCCCGCGGCGATCAGCCCTGGTACTACTACCTGATGCTGTTGCCGCTCTACGAGCCGCTGGCGGTGCTGTCCGCCAGCGGCGTAGTGGTGGCGCTGATGGTCGCCGTGGCGCGGCGCTTCCTGGCCGGCCGGCGCGCCGTCGCTTCCGCGACCGGCGGCGATACTCCGGCCGGGAGCGATGCGACGTCAGCGCCGGAGGCGCCGGCGCCGACCGGGAGTTCCCTGGTCGGCATAGCGCGGCGCTTCCTGGCCCGCCAGCGCGCCGTCGCTTCCGCGACCGGCGGCGACGCGCCCGAGGCGAGCGAGGAGGCCCCGGCGCCGGGGGAACCTTCGCCGACCGGCGTGCCGGTGATGCCCGGGGCGTTGCGCCCCTGGGGCCTCTATCCGCTGCTCGCCGTGTTCTGGTTCTGGACGGCGCTGATCATCTTTTCCTGGGCTGGCGAGAAGATGCCCTGGCTGCTGGTGCACATGGCCCTGCCGGGGGCCCTGCTGGCCGCCTGGGTGATCGCCCGTCTGCTCGATGTGGTTGAACGCGAGGGGCGCGCTCCGCCCGCCGCCGTCGAGACGAGCGACCCGCCGGCGGGCAACTCCAGACGCTATCCGCTGCTCGGCCTTGTGCCTCTGGTCACCGCCCTTGCCGCCGTCGCCGTCGGCGTGGCCCTCTGGCGCATCGGGGCCGGCGCCCAGGGCCAGGAGTGGCAGCGCAATCTGTTGCAGGGCCTGGTGCCGCTGTTCATCGCCGGGGGCCTGGTCTACGCCCTGCTCACCCTGGCGAACCTCCTCGGCGCGCGGCTGGTCATCGCCCTGGTCGCGCTGACCCTGGCCCTCGGCATCGGCGCCTATACCGTGCGGGCCACCTGGATGGTGGTCTATCACCATCCCGATACGCCCATCGAGCCGCTGATCTACACTCAGACCGCCCCTGAGGTGCCCCGCTACGTCGCCGATATTCGCGAAATGGCGATTAACCTCACCCGCAGTCATCGCACCCCCCAGGACCAGACCGGCGGCCTGAGCATGCCGGTGTTCATTGACAGCGGTGACGACAGCGGCGAGGGGTCGCTGGCCTGGCCGTTGCAATGGTATTTCCGCGATTTCAAGAACCTGGTCTGGACCAAACGCGACCGCTTTCAGAGCGGATCTGGCTCGCAAACGTTCGTGGTGTCCATGCCCGATGGCTCCACCGCCCTGGCCCCCGTGGTGCTGCTCTACCGCCCCCACGTGACCGAGTCGGTGCGCGAGGCGCTGCGCGAGGCGTATGTGCAACCCTATGGGCCGGCGGGGGTGTTTAACTGGTGGTTCCCCGAAGGGGACAAGTGTTCCCCCGACAGTCCCGGCTACAAACGCTTCTACTACAGCACATGGACGCCGGTGGAGCAGTTGTTGAAGCCGCCGGGGGCTGGCGGTTCGGGTGGTTGCGGGCGCGATATTTCGGCGGAGGTGCATGGCCCGTATGCCCCGCTCCTCTGGCCGTTCCGGGTTGAGAACTGGACCTGGCTGGGCCGCTACCTGTTGTACCGCGAGTTGCCCTATCCCCTCGTGCCCGGCGCCCGGGAGATGGAGGTCTGGGTGCGCGGCGACCTGGTGGCCGGCGGCGTGGGAATGACGGCGGCGGCGCCGGCCTCGCCCGATCTGCGCCTGGTGGCCCGGCAGGTGGTGATCTTGCCCGCCGGGGGCGGCCAGCCGACGGGTGTGGCGGTGGACGCGCAGGGCAACCTCTACGTCGCCGATACCGGCGGCCATCGCATTCACGTCTATGGCCCCGACGGGCGCTTGATGCGCAGCCTCGGGGGGCAGGGGGCGACCCTCGGCGAGTTGTACGAGCCCCGCGGGCTGGCCCTTGACGCCGCGGGGAACCTGTACGTGGCCGACACCTGGAACGCCCGTATTGTCAAGTACGATCCCGAGGGCCGGGCCGTCGCTGCCTGGGGCAGCGGGGATCAGGATCTGGGCGATGGCCGGCGCGCGACAATCACCGAGGGCGATCCGGCGCGGAACGCCGCCGCTCCCCTGGGGCTGTTCGGGCCGCGGGGCGTGGCCGTGGATGCCCGGGGCAACGTCTACATCGCCGATACGGGCAACCGCCGGATCATCGTCACCGATAGCGATGGGACGTTCCTCTACCAGTTCGGTTCGGCCGGGGCCGGGCCGGGTCAGTTCAACGAGCCGGCCAGCCTGGCCGTGGACGCGCAGGGCAATCTCTACGTAGCCGACACCTGGAACAGCCGGGTCCAGGTATTCGCCCCCGACGGCGCCGGACGGGTCGGCCCCATCCCCATCGTCACCTGGCAGGTGACCGGCTGGCGCCCGAACACCTACGACGATCCCGCGCTCATCGCCGCCCCCGATGGCACGGTCTTCGTCAGCGTGCCCGGCCGCAGCCAGGTCATCGCCTTCAACCTGCGCGGCGATCCGCTGCTGCGCTGGAGCGGCCAGAGCAACGACCTCGTCGCCCTGACCAGCCCGAGCGGCCTGGCAGTGGACGCCGAGGGGGCGGTGTGGGTGACCGACCGGGCCACTAATCGCGTGTTGCGCTTCGTCCTGCCCGACGTGGCGCCGCAGTGAGCGTAGGCGTCGCGAACACGGTCGCGCAACGAAACGCTGTCTGAGAACCAATGGATTACACCCACCTCAACCACGCCATTCCCCCGGTCAGTGAAGGCATGAGCGATGCCTGGCGACGCCTGCTGGCCCACCTGGGCGAACATACCGCGCTGGTGGTGCGCGCGTTGAACCTGCGCCCCACCGCCGTGACCCTCTACCGGCAGACCGGGCAACACGTCCTGGTGCGCGTCTCGACGCTCAACGAGCATCTGATTCTGCGCATGGCGCCCGAGGACGACCTGGCGGCGCATGTCTTCTTTCTGCGCATGATGAGCGCCCAGAACCTGCCTGCGGCGCGGCTCATTCAGCGCGACCTGTCGTGCACCCTGGTACCCTTTGCCTACACTCTGGAAACGTTTGTGCCGGGCGTTCCCGCGGCAACCCTGGACGAACCACACCTGCTGCGCGGCGCGGGGCGCCAGGCCGGGCGCGCTCTGCGGCGCATGCACCGCGTCAACACCCCCGGGCCGGGGCGCCCGCGCATCACGGGGCGCTGGCCGCGGACACACTGGCGCCTGGTGCTACGGCACATTGGCGCGTATCTTGCCCCGCCCCCCGCCGACGCGCTGCTGTTTGGCGAGGCGGAACGGGCGGCCGTCGCCCTGCTGCTCGATGACGAGCGTCTGGAGTTGCCCCAGCCGGTGCTGATGCACGGCGCTTTTGGGCCGGCGGTGGCGCGCTGCACGGCTGGCAATGGGGTGCATCTGGAAGCGATTGAGGAGCCGGGGCGCTGGGTGGGCGGCGATGGGTTGTGGGATCTGGCGTGCGGCCTGTGCCCGGTGTACCCCGAGCCCTGGCGCGAGGGCTTGCTGGAGGGCTATGGCGTTGCCGGGCCGCTCTCAACGGCCGAAGAAGAGCGGTTGCCCCTCCTGCGCCTGCTGGCCAGTTTCTGGCTCGCCTCCTACCACTACATGCGCGCCCAGCCCTACGAGCCGGCCCGCGATGAGGCCCTGCGGCTCATCGAGACCGTGGTGGCGGCGTAGTGCCATACCCTCCCCCGCCGCGCCGGGCCCGGCGCACGGGGGAGGATAAGGATTGGCCGCCCATCTGCCGTTGGAGGGGCACAGAGCGCCCCTATGTATCAAGAAAGGTGACTGTTCACCCGTGGGTTATGGTCTTTGAGAAATTCATCCGGTATGCCGGGCTGGCCGTGGGGCTAAAGCCCTCGGCTACGGAATGCGAAGCCCGCCTGCGCGGGCTATACCGGATTATGTATTCAAAGACCATAAGCCCTCGGCTACGGAATGCGAAGCCCGCCTGCGCGGGCTATACCAGATTATTTAGTCAAAGACCATAACCCACGCGCCTGGGAGCGCGCGCGCCCCGCCTGCGTCGCGTCTCCGCGGGCAAGCCGCCCGCGTTCCCGGTAGCAATGTGAACACGTACCAGGAAAGTTCCAGACCATGCCAGCCCAACCCGATGTTGAGATCTATGCCAGCCAGGAGGAACTGCAGGCGGCGGCAGCGGAGCGCGTGACGACGGTGGCCGAGACGGCGGGGCGCGCGCGGGGGCGGGTGTTGCTCGCCGTATCCGGCGGGTCGCTGGCGCCGGGCGTGTTCGGTCTGCTGGCATCGGAGCCGCTGCGCAGCCGGGTCCCCTGGGAGCGGGTCAGCCTGATCTGGTGCGATGAACGCCTCGTGCCCTTCAGCAGTCCCGACAGCAACTACCGCCTGGCGCGCGAGACCCTGCTGGCCCACGTGCCCATCCCCTCGCTGCAAGTGTACCCCGTGGCAACCTACTACGACGTCGCTCGCGCCGCCGAAGTGTACCATCAGCAGGTGGCGGCCCTGCTCACGCTGCACGGCGGGCGCATTGACGTCGCACTGCTGGGCATGGGGCCCGACGGGCACACGGCGTCGCTCTTTCCGGGCTTTCCGCAACTCGACGCGCCGCCCGATGTGTGGGCCTTGCCGGTCGAAGGCGCGCCGAAACCGCCCCCCACCCGGGTGACCCTCAGCCCCGCCGCGTTGAACCGCGCCGCCCTGGCGCTCTTCCTCGTCGCGGGGGCCGACAAGGCCCCCACGGTTCGCGCGGCCCTGCGGGCGCCGTACGACCCCCACACGATCCCCGCACAGATCGTGCGCCCGCCGGACGGAGCAGTCGTGTGGATGCTCGACCGCGCGGCGGCGGCGGGATTAGCATGACCACGGGGATGGGAAAACCGGGTTTCTCCATCCTCATCTCCCCGTGGGAGGGTGTGGGCGGGCTGCGCCCTCACGCCGGGGGAGGGGGGACACCGGGTTTCCCCATCCTCGTCTCCCCGTGGGAGGGTGTGGGCGGGCTGCGCCTTCACGCCGGGGGAGGGGGAAATCGGGTTTCCCCCTTCTCTCCCCCCGGTGGGAGGGTGTGGGCGGGCTGCGCCCTCACGCAGGGGGCAGGGGAAAACCGGGTTTCCCCCTGCTCTCCCCCCGTGGGAGGGTGTGGGCGGGCTGCGCCCTCACGCCGGGGGATGGGGAAACCGGGTTTCCCCCTGCTCTCCCCCCGTGGGAGGGTGTGGGCGGGCTGCGCCCTCCCAAGAACAACCTTTGTTTATCGCGGCGTTGTGCGCCATGCGCACGACCGTCTACCACGCTGGTTCGCCCCCACGGGTTCAATCGGGAAACAACTCGTCAATCTCCTCCTGGGCCGGGCGGGCCGGGCCGGGGGCCGGCGCCCCGCGGCGCGGGCCACGCCGCTCCATCGCGGCGTAAAAGGCCGTGTCGTAGGCCCGGGTTTTGACGACCACCGGCATCGGCACGGCGTGCCCGAGCACCAGCGCCTGCTGCTTACTGTCGAGCGACGCCAGCACCGCCCGCAGGCCCGCGCTGCCGCTCACGCCGGTAAACACCGCCTCGATGTCGCGCTCGTCGTTGAGCAGGGCGGTGACGCGCGTGCCGAGCTGGCTCATCACCTCCGGGTCAATCGAGGACGGGCGCTGATCGACCACTAGGAGCGTCACCCCGTACTTGCGCAGCTCGCGGGCGATCGTGCCGAAGATCGTCTGGCGCGCCGTGCGCGGGTTGAGGAACTTGTGGGCCTCCTCGATGGTGATCATCAGGGGCCGGGGCCGGTCGGCCTGGTTCTGGCTCTGGATGGCGCGGTTGGTCCACTCCACCCAGCGGCGGTGGATGCGCCGGGTGATGATGTTGGCCACCAGCACGTAGATCAGGCTGCTATCGTGGCGCCCGAACTCCAGCACCACGTGGCGCCCGGCGGCCAGGGCGTCAATCAAGCGGTCAACGGCGGAAAAGTCGGCCTGCTCGCGCACGAAGCTCAACCGGGCGACGCGGGCCAGTTTGCGTTTGAGCGCGCTGATCGCCCCCGCGTGGGCCCCGCTGCTCTCGGCGAACTCCCGGATCGCCTCACTGTCCATATCCAGCAGCGCCCGCAGCCAGCCCTCCTTGTAGCGGTCGAAGAGCAGGTATGACGACTCGGTGGCAGTGCTGCTCAGGTTGAGTTCCTCTTCCAGGGCGATCACATCCTCGACCTCGATCTGGTCGAGGCCGATCACCAGGTCGCCGTCGTAGGCCCGCCCTCGCGACGCCTCGGGATCGATGGTATAGACCAGCACGTCGCTGCCGAAGAGTTGGCGCAGGCCCTTGACGAACGTCCCGCCCTCCGACGGAGCGCCCCAGCCGTACTCGCTGTGCATATCGAAGATCAGGTTACTGGCCACATCGGCCTGGATCGTCCCGCAGATCAGCAGGCGGGTCAGAAAGCTCTTGCCGGTGCCGCTCTTGCCGAAGATGCCATTGGAGCGTTCGACCAGCCGTTCCAGGTTCAGGCACACCGGCACGTCCATATCCAGCGGGCGACCGATCTCGAACGAGGCGCCGCCGGCCTGCCCGAACACGCGCCCGAAATCCTCCGCGTCGGCCTCGAAGACCGGGGCGAAGTGGCGGGGAATGGTCTTCACCGGGAGCAGGGGTTGCTCGCTCTGCTCCAGGGGCAGCATCAGGCGCGGCATGAGTTCGAGGGCGCCATAGGTGGCCGTTCCGGCGAGCACCTCGTGGACGAAGCGGTCGCCATCGGGTGGGTCGAGCAGTACCTCCTGGTTGGTCGCCGCGAGGGCGACGTCGGTCACCATCGAGAAGAAGGCGTGCCGGTCGCCCTGGATCACCACAAACTTGCCGACGCGCATATCCTCGACGCTCGTATGTGCATCCAGCCGGGCAGTCAGCCCTTCGATGAGCGAGCCGCTGACAACGACGCCGAGGCGGTTCCGGGATGGCGGCATGGGTTTCTCCTCTGTGCATCGGATGGTAGCACAAATATACCATATGCCATCAGGGTTTCCCACCTGCCTCTACAGGCGTAAGTGTTCACATTTCTCCTGGGAGCGCGGGCAGCTTGCCCGCGGAGACGCGACGGGGGCGAAACGCCCTCGCTCGCAGGCGCGTGGGTTACCCCAGGTGTGAACAGTTACCTACAGGCGGGGACATGGGGAAACCAGGTTTCCGCGCAACCGTTCACAGCCGGGGTCGTGCGCCGGAGCGCATCCATCGGCCCCGCGTCTTGTAGGGTATAATCAGGTCCCAGGCGCGGGGCGCACCACGCCCGATGTACGTGGCCTGGGAGCGCGGGCGGCCCGCCCGCGGCGCGGCTCCGCGGGCACGCTGATGGCCCCCTCCCTGACCCTCCCCCGCCGGGGGCGGGCACCCGGCTCCTCCCCGCAGCGGGGGGAGGCTGGGAGGGGGGCAGCACGCGGCGCGCGATGGTCACCTCCGCCGTCCATGCGGCTGCGCCGCACAACGCCGCAATGAAAATAAGGTTGTTCCTGGGAGGGCTTCGCCCTCCCAAACCCTCCCGCGGGTGGGGGAATGGGGAAACCCGGTTTCCCCACACCCCTGTCATCGTGAGACAGCGAATGAACCATGCCCATCCCACGCTACGACGGCTATATCTTTGACCTGGACGGCACGCTCTACCTGGGCGACATGCCCCTGCCGGGGGCGGTGGAGGTGCTGGCGACCCTGCGGGCCGAGGGGCGGCAGGTGGCCTTTCTCTCGAACAATCCAACGAGGACCCGCGAGCAGTACGTTGCCAAGCTGGAGGGAATGGGCCTGCAGGCCGAACTGGGCGAGGTGGTCAACTCATCGCACGTGCTGGTGCAGTGGCTGCTGGAGCATGCGCCGGGGGCCACACTCTTCGTCTGCGGCGAGGCCCCGTTGATCAGCGAGTTGACCGCGGCTGGCTTCACGCTGAGCGAACGGGCCGGGGCGATCGACATTGTCGTTGCCTCGTTCGACCGCACCTTCACCTACCACAAGCTACAGGTGGCCTTCGATGCCATTCGCGCCGGGGCGCGCCTGGTGGCGACCAACCCCGACCGTTTCTGCCCGGTGCCCGGCGGCGGCGAGCCCGACGCGGCGGCGATCATCGCCGCGATCGAGGCTTGCACCAATACCCGCTGTGAAGTCAACGTCGGCAAGCCCTCGCCGATCATGGCCCGCACCGTCGGGGCGATGCTCCAGCTTCCCCCCGAGCGCTGCCTGATGGTCGGCGACCGGCTGATGACCGACATCGCGATGGGCGCGGGCGCGGGCATGACCACCGCGCTGGTACTCACCGGCGACAGCAAACGCGCCGATCTGCCCGGCGCGCCGGTCCAGCCTACCTATGTGATGGACAGCCTGTTTGAGTTGCTGGGGGCCACCCATGTCCCACGTCTGTAGGCCGACCCGCCCCGCGCCGGCGCGCGCCTCCTCAGGCGTCAACGATGTCTCCAGACAAAAAGCCCTTGACTCTGGTTACATCCCGGATCTACACTAAGAGAAAGTTACCATACGCTAAGGAGATGCTATGACCACCGCGCGTTCTTTGAAACCACAGCCGCACGGGCAACTGCTTCCCTTCGTCGCCGGTGACATGGCATCGGAGGCGGGATGGCCCGCGGCCCTGCGGGCGCTCCTGCTGCTGAGCGAGGCGAGCGCCGCCACCGACCCGTTGCTGGCCCGCCTGACCGATGAGGAACTCGCGCTGCTGCGCGCCTCCCTCGTTCGCCTCAGCGGCATCGAGCCGACCAACGCCGCCTGAGGCGCGCAGGCAGCCGCACTGCGCGCTGCGGAGGGAAAGCGGGTTTCCCCGCCACTGCTCCCAGCCATCCATGCGGCTCGCGCCGCACACCGACGGGATGAACATACTTCCTGGGAGGGCAAAGCCCTCCCAAACCCTCCCGCGAGCGGGGGTATGGGGAACCCCGGTTTCCTCATCCCCCTGCTTGAGGGCCAGGCCCTCACGCGGGCGGGGGTATGGGGGAACCTGGTTCCCCCATGTTCACGTTAGAATCAAAAGGGCGTGGGAAAGCATAGCTTTCCCACGCCCTCGCGTATTATACCATTTCCTGTTGAACATTCCGCATTCGTCGAAGTGCTGGATCGCACGGTGACGCCCTGCAAGGCAATCCACAATCCAACATCGGCAATCCAAAATGGTATTACTCCCCCGGGCGGGCCACGAAACTGAAGCTGATCTTCACATCGTCCTCGGCCCGTAGCACTCCCGCGATGTCCGGCGGCTGGAAGCCAAAATCGGTCATCTTGATCTGCGTCTCGGCCACGCCGCGCATGGTCTCGCCATCAATCGCCCCGGTTACAGTGAAGGTCGTGGGCCTGGTCACTTCGCGCACGGTCAGGTCACCGGTGATGGTCAGGGTTATCTCTTCGCCTGCGGTGTATGTCTCGGGCAGGCCCTCGATCGCCGTCGGGGCGAAGGTTGCCAGCGGATAGCGCGCCGACTCGAGCCAGCGGTCGCGAATGGCATTGTCGCGGCGCGGGCTATCCGAGGTGAAGGCGCTGATGTCAATGGTGAGCGGGCCAACCCTGCTGTTGCGCGGGTTGGCCGGGTCGAAGCGCACCTCGCCGCTGATCTGTTGCGTGCGGCCTACGGCGATCGCGTAGCGATTGTTCTGGTTGAGGAAGGTCTCGCCGACCTCGTAGGTGACTTGCGACTCTTCCGGGATGATGCGGAAGACGACCACGCCGGCGCTGGCCGGAGCGGCGTTCGTGTCCGCGCCTGTGGCGGCGGGTGTCGCCGCCGCGGTGGTGGGGGCGGGCGCTTCGGTGGGAGCGGGGGCGCGGGTCGGCGCCTCGGTGGGTGTCTGAGCAGCCGGTGCAGCGCAGGCGGCCAGCGCGCCGGCGAGCAGGAACATGGCAAGCGCTCGTCGTAGCATCGGGATAAACTCCTGAGATCTAGAGCAACCCTGCGGATTGCTCTGCGGCCATTGATCAGCCTACGGTACCTGAGGGCGCAGTGTCAAATGAGCGTTTGGTGAGAGCCCCACACGCCATGCGTTTGCATTCGGGTGAGGGAATGGGGCAACCCGGTTTCCCCACACCCCTCGCCGAGGGCGTAGGTTCACGGTAGATGTCCTGGGTTCTTCCTGGGAGGGCTGCGCCCTCCCAAACCCTCCCAGGGGGCGGGGCCTGGGTGCGCGGGCCTCCGGCCCGCGTCCGCTGAGGTATGGGGCAACCCGGTTTCCCCACACCCCTCGCCGAGGGCGTATGGTCACGTGAGACGGTCACGCGCATGGCGCACCACGCCCGATGAAAACGGCCCGGGAGCGCGGGCGGGACGCCCGCGCCACGGCGCCGCGGGCACGGCGCCGGCCCCCTCCCGGACCCGCCCCCACTGGGGGCGGGCACCCGGCTCCTCCCCCCAGCGGGGGGAGGCTGGGAGGGGGGCTGAACCCTGCGAACGATGGTCACCTCAGGTCCTGGAGCCGTCGCAGACCCCGCCGCCGGCGGGCCTCGCATCGGCCCCGGGCAATCCTGCGGGCGATCCCACGCTCGTCACAATCCGATGGTATACTCAAAGCAGTGGAATCCGAACCTGCCCTTGCCCGAACCTGTGTGTATGGTCACACCATCCAGAACTGGCGATGTCATTGTTACCGTCAACCGGACGACCCGCCGGCGCCGGTTGTACTGGACGCTAGGCAATCTGCTGGCGATTGCGGGGCTCTATCTTTTGCTCTATGTCGGCGGCGTGTACTCCGAGATCGCCTACCACCGGATGGCCGCTCGGGGCGATAGTGACATTGCCGCGCCCCAGGTCCTGATGGGTGGCGGCGCCGGGCAGGCCGACCTCAGCGTCCGCGCCCCCGTGGCGCTGCCGTCCACGGCGCCCGCGGCCCTGCCCGCCTTCGAAGCGCCCGCGCTTGCCGGTCAGAGCGAGGTGCAGACGGGGGTCACCGCCCCGGAGGTTCATCCGGCCCTGGTCGAGCGCATCGTCATTCCCAGCATCAAGGTTGACTCGAAGGTGATCGAGGTCGGGTGGGAGGTCGTGGAGCAGAACGGCCAGCCGGTGGCGGTGTGGCAGGTGGCCGAATATGCCGTCGGGCAACACCGCGGTTCGGCCAACCCCGGCGAAGGGGGCAACATCGTGCTGGCCGGCCATGTCGGCGGCTTCGGCAAGGTGTTCCGCGACCTGTTCTACGTGCGGCCCGGCGAGCCGGTGGTGCTCTACAGCGAGGGGCGGCAGTTTCTCTACACGGTCAAGGAACGGCTGGTGGTGGACGAAGAAGGCGTGTCGCCTGAGCAACGGGCCGAAAATGCGCGCCTGATCGCCCCGACCGACTACGAGGTGGTCACCCTGGTGACGTGCTGGCCGCTCACCGGCCCCCGGAAGTACACCCAGCGCGTGATCGTCCGCGCCGTCCCCTACGCCGCCGTCCCGCCGCCTGTCGGCGACGTGGCCCACCAGACGGCGCGCTGACGCCTGCCCATCGCGCCGGACGCCCGATCGGCGCATCCGGCGCCGTAAGTGTTCATAGTTCTCCTGGAAGCGCGGGCATCATGGTCTTTGAATACATACTCCGCTCTCGCCCGCGCAGGCGGGCTTCGCATCCCATAGCCGAGGGCTTATGGTCTTTGAATACATACTCCGCTCTCGCCCGCGCAGGCGGGCTTCGCATTCCGTAGCCGAGGGCTTCAGCCCCACGGCCAGTCCGGTATACCGGATGAATTGCTCAAAGACCATCTTGCCCGCGGAGAAGCGACGGAGGCGAAACGCTCTCGCCCGCCGGCGCGTGGGTTGCCCCAGGTGTGAACAGGTACCCGGCGCCCTGTGCTCGCTTCACCCTCCCCACCTGGCATCACCGCGTCCGGCGCCTGCGTTGCAACTGCCGCCTCCAGGGTCGCAATGGCAGGAGGCGCGGGCGGCGCGGCGCGGCGCTGGCCCGTTCATTCACCAGCGAGAGTTGTTCCATAAGGATCTGCGCGATCTGTCTGGCGCCGTCTCGCGGCACGGCGCCTTCCAGGCGGCGCAGCGTGTCGGCGTAGCGTTGCGGCGCCTCCAACTCGCGCACCGCGCCCAGGATGCGCTCATTGGTCGGGCAGAAGAGGCCCAGTTCGTAGTTGAGCACGAAGTCAATGTTGCCCCGCTCCTGCATGCCCACCGCCTCGGTGACGATGACCGGCTTGCGCATCACCAGGGCCTCCATCAACGTCCCCGGGCCGGCCTTGGTCACGACCAGGTCGCTCGCCGCCATCAACGCTTCCATGTTGTCCACGAACCCATAGATGCGGCTGTGCGGTGAACCGTGGCGGCGCCGCAGTTCATCGTACACGGCGCGATTCTTGCCTGTCACCACCAGGAGTTGCTTCTCGGGAAAGGCGCGTTCCAGTTCCACGACCAGTTCTCCCAGACGCCCGGAGCCAACTCCGCCGGCGGTCAGCAGAATCGTGAACCGCTCGTCGAGCCCCAACTGCCGGCGGGTCTCGGCGCATGACATGGTGTAATTGGCGAATTTCGGGTGGACGGGGAACCCCGTGCGGCGCAGCTTCGAGGGTCGCATCCCGCGCCGGTACATGATCCGGTAGGCTTCGTCGGTCGGCACCAGCGCCAGGTCCACGCCGGGGTACGTCCACGAGGCGTGCAGGCTCACCAGGTCGGTAACGACGGTGACCACGCGGAAGGGCAGCCGGCGCGTCTGCCGCGCCGCCACTACCAGCCGGTGCACCAGCGGATGGGTCGAGACCACCAGCCGGGGCCGGCGCTCCAGCAAGAGGCGCACCAGGTTGCGGCGGGCGGTCAAAAAGACCAGGCGCGAGAGCACATCCACTGCGCGGGTGGTGTTGGTGAGTTGAAAGGTCAGATCGTACAGGCGCAGCCAGCGTGTCGAGAGCCGCTCGTAGTGCTCGGGCGCGCCGCGCACACCGGGAAAGTCGGTGAGGCGCAGAATATCGTCAATTGACCAGGAGAGTGCGTGGTTGCTGACTTCGTCCAGCGCGGCGCTGATGGCGACCGCGGCGCTGCGATGGCCGCCGCCGGTGTCCGAGATCGCAAAGAGCACATCTACCGACCCATTCATAGGCCTTCCTCATTCACAGGACGTACGCGGTGGAGGGGTGCGGGGAGGCGAAGCCTCCCCACATATCCCTGTTCCCGCCCGCGGCGGCCAGGCCGCCTGGCGCAACCCCCACGGTCTTCCCGCCGCGGACGGGAAACAACCCGGCGCCCACGACCCGGCGCGACCTGCGTGCGCCCACGGTCTTCCCGCCGCGGACGGGAAACAACCGGTTGGTGGAGGTCCTGCGACCCTCCACCCCTCCCCGCCGGAAGGCGACCGCGTACTTCCTGTCATTCAATGGTAGCGGTGTTCGTTGAAATCGCTGATCACTTTTTCGGCAATCACTGCGGCGGCGCGGGGCCGGGCGACACAGCGGGCATTCTCGCGCATCTCGGACAGCAACTGAGGACGGTCGAGCAAGCGTTCCACCGTCGCCGGCACCGACTCGGCCATCCGCAACTGCACCCCCGCGCATGAGCGGACGACGTAGTCGGCGTTCCACTCCTCGTGCCCCGGTATGGGGTCAATCACCACCAGCGGCACCCCGCGCGCCAGCACCTCGCTCACGATCAGCCCGCCGGCTTTGGTGATCACCAGATCGCTGGCGACGATCAGGTCATCAACAAAATGGACATACCCGTACAGCCGGAGGTTCAAACGGGGCGTGGAACGCTCGTCGGCGAGGTACTCCACCAGGGTTGGATTGCGCCCCGCTACCACGATCAGCGTCGCCTCGACCCCGCTGCGCTTGAGGCCCTGCACGATCACCCGCACGTGCTCCTCGTTCACGCCGCCGCCGAAGAGGGTGATGATGCGCCCTTCGGTCGGCAGTCCGTAGCGGGTGCGGGTCTCGACCGGGTCCTTTGGTTCGGCGATCTGCGGGTCCACCGGAATGCCGCTGACGCAGATCTGCCTGGCGCTTACCCCGCGGGCGATCAACTGGTCGCGGGTCTGCGTGTCGCCGACAAAATAGCCATCAATCTCGGTATAGGTCCAGAAGGTATGGGCGGCGTAGTCGGTAATGACGCAGTAGATCGGCTGGGTCAGTTGGGCGCTGCGCCGGTAGCGCACCAGCAGTTCCATGGGTAAAAAGTGCGTGCAGATGATCACCTGGGGGAGAAAGGCCCGCAGCAGATCCTTCAGCCCGGTGGTGCCGATGCTCTCGACGATCCGGCGCAAGTTATTGGTAAACTCGGCCAGATTGGGGTCAACGTTGCTCTGGGTGTAAAAATAGCCCCAGACGAGGGGCGCGCGGTCGGTCAGTTCCAGATACGAGCGGGCATAGGCGACACGAAAGAGTCGTGGGGTGTGGTCGAGCACGTCTTCCACCCGCACCTCACCGGGTTGGCGACGGGTAAAAGCGGCGGCCAACGCCTCGGCGGCCCGCTTGTGCCCGGTGCCGACAGAGGCGTGAAGCAATAACACTCGAGGCATGCGCGTGATCCTGGAGCTGTTGAATGGTCACAGGTGCAACCGCACCCATCGTACCATGTTTTTGCGTCGGCGGGCGTTCCGAACCAGCCGTGCGTGCGGCTCGGGCCGCACGCCGACGGGATGACCATAATGTTTGGGAGGGCTGCGCCCTCCCAAACTCTCCCACCGGGTGGGGTATGGGGAAACCCGGTTTCCCCTACCCCTGCGTGAGGGCCAGGCCCTCCCGCGGGCGGGGGGATGGGGGAACCTGGTTCCCCTATGTTCACGTGAGACGGTCATGCGCATGGCGCACCACGCCCGCTGCAACCGGCCCGGGAGCGCGGGCGTCCCGCCCGCGCCACGGCTCCGCGGGCACGGTGCCGGCCCCCTCCCTGACCCTCCCCCACTGGGAGAGGGAACCCGGCTCCTCCCCCCAGCGGGGGAGGCTGGGAGGGGGGCTGAACACTGCGCACGATGGTCACCTCAACCTGACCGGGGCAACCGCAGGGCGCGGGAGGATGGATGCGCTGCGCGACTGGCTCGCTCGCGACCTGGCCCGGGGGGATGCGGCCATCGGCAAGCACGAACTGCTCGCGTAGCTGCGTGTGAACGAGTATAGCTATGGGCCCACCCGACAGCACGACCAGGCGCTGATGGCTGATGGTCTTTGAGAAATTCATTCGGTATATCGGGCTGGCCGTGGGGCTGATGGTCTTTGAGCAATGCATCCGCTATGCCGGGCTGGCCGTGGGGCTCATGGTCTTTGAGCAATTCATCCGGCATACCGGGCTGGCCGTGGGGCTGAAGCCCTCGGCTATGGAATGCGAAGCCCGCCGGCGCGGGCGAGAGCGGAGTATGTATTCAAAGACCATAAGCCCTCGGCTAGGGGATGCGAAGCCCGCCGGCGCGGGCGAGAGCGGAGTATATATTCAAAGACCATAAGCCGAGGAGTTGATCGCCGCCGGGGAGGCGCTGGCCGCCACGCTGCTCCCGCCGACCGCGGCGCAGTGCCAGGGCGGCCTCGCGCGGCTGCGTGGTCAGCTCGCGCAGGTGCGCGGGGATGCGGAGGCGGTCGTGGCGGCCTGGGCTGCTGCGCTGGAGCATGGCAGCCGTGGCCGCGATGGTCTGGAAGGTATCCCAGGCACGCGCACCCACTCGCGACTGCGGCCCGAAGCTCACATCGCGTTTGCGCACCCGCCGTCGGGCGGCAAGCTCCAGGTCGTTGGTGTGCAATGGAGAGGATACCGTTGGATATTACTGCAACTATAGCAGCATCAATTATGCTTGATGTATTTCGCTGTTAGACAATCCCCGGCGTAAACAGCACGCAGCGTTCGACAGCTACCATCGTCGGTCGACTCACGCTACCCAGGCGCCGAATGAAGCGTGTGGTATCCAGGACGCGAAGTTGATGACATAACGCGACAGAGTCATTACTCAAGCCACCGTCGCCTGCGGCAACCCGTACGCACGAAGGCAAGGCTGCGCGCCGGAGATTCGTCGTGAACGGAATCGTCACCACGGTCGTCGTGAAGGTGTTGATGGCATCGTTCTGTTCTTTGATCGACGTGATGGACATCATTCCCCTCACGTGAACGACGCGAAACGTTACTGGCGCTCAAATGGTATTGTACTACCTTTACAGGCGGTCGGCAGGCACCGGGCGTAGATGGCCCGCGCCCAACGGTCAGCGTTCAGCCGCTCGCTGCGCGGGTACAGCATCGATACGTCGGTACTGGCTTCAAAATGCCAACGATCTTGAAGAGCAAGCGGAGCGCAGCGAGTCGGCTGGAACGCGGTGTTCGGCGGCGGCGCTTCGGCCGATATTCGGTGGTATATCGGTGCTTGATCGCCGTAGAGGGTCAAGGCGACGCGATGATGTTCCGCACGGCTACGTCGTCTCCTCACCGAGCAGGGTGCGATAGCCCGCCTGTTGAAAGTGTCTGTCTGGAGTGAGGGCGGCCGTGAGCGCGCGATCCCGCATCACCACGAACGAGACGCAATCCGTCAGCCCCCATTCTTTGTCGGGACGTGTCCGATAGAGTTGGAACGCACGGTCGTAGAGATCGTCCGTCAAGGAGACAATCTCCACATTGGGGTCGGTTTCCAAAGCGGTCAGGAGTTCGACACTTGCGGCGCGGTAGCGCAGTTTCGCAAGGGCATTCCCAATTTCCAGGAGCACTGCGTGGGTGGTGATGAGGCGTGTTCGCGTAGCTTCTATCTGGTCGGCAAGGAGCGTCGTCCGTCCGTGCAGGATGGATTGGCTAAGGCGAGAGCAAAGGCGGTATCCAGGAAGACCTCAGGCGGCATCATCGTGTGTCTCGCCGTACAAATACAGGTCTACGTTCGTCGCAAAATCGGCTGGAGCATCAAGGTTGAGCGAGCGGGCGGTGCGAAGAAAAGAAGTTGTCGGCGGAGGTGCAGGCTCAACCGATTCGATCGTGATACGGACACGGGTATTTGGAGCGAAAGGTAACGGCTGATCCAGCCGAAGTACCTTACCGTCAAACACCGCTTCGATGGTCGTCGCCATTTGCTTCCTCCATCTCGCCAGGTTGGTGATAGTATACCAGAAGTTCGCGGGTCACGGCCAATGTGAGACAACACGCAGATAGCGACAGGGAATGATACGCCGCCCAACGGCTCGCGGTTCAGCCGCACGCGGAGCGAGCGAAGCGAGCGGAGCGTGTCGGCTGCAACCGCTTGTTATGCGGCCTCATTTTGAAATAATTCATTGACTTCTCGTTTCCAATCATAACCTCCGACAGTTTCCGCTTCGATACTCAAATAAGTGAAGTATTCAACATTTCCCTCGCCGCCTTGTATGGGAGAACGAAATACCCCCAGAACTGTCCATCCTTGTTGTTGAATCCACTGCAATAAATCCACTACCGTTTCTCGTTGAATAGACTTGTTCCTTACAACCCCCTTTTTGCCGACCTTTCTCGGGCCAGCCTCGTACTGTGGTTTAATGAGAGCAACAATTCTTCCTGTTGCTGGTTTTAGGAATCGAACGACCACAGGCAGAACTAAACGCAGGGAGATAAACGATACATCTACAGCGACCAAGTCCACCATCTCGGGCAACTGTAGCAATTGCCTTATGTCAGTATCCTCAAAGGTTTGGACTCTGGGGTTGTTTCTAATTTTTGGTGCTAATTGTTCATGCCCAACATCTACAGCATAGACGCGCGAGATGCCATGCTGGAGCAAACAATCTGTGAATCCACCTGTAGACGCTCCTACGTCCAGGGCTGTTAGCCCCCTAACATCCAGTCCAAAATTCTGTAGAGCAGCCTCTAATTTCACGCCACCCCGACCAACGTACCGCAAACGATCCAAGAGCGTAATAGAATTGTCGTCTTCGCTAACCATGAGGCTAGGCTTAGTTACAACCTTCCCGCTCAGCTGTACTTTACCTGCTTTGATTAACTGCTGAGCACGTTCTCGGCTCTCCACTAATCCCCGTTTTACCAGGGTGATATCCAGGCGTTCCAACTTGTTCCTTACCTATGTTGCTATGGTAACATTTTGGGAGCTACGTGAGGGGCAGAAAGCAATTCTAGACATCCCCGTATCAATGAGATTTACTGGTTACAGGCTGTTATTGCAACTAGCCGTGCTTCTTCCCGCAGCCGCCATCTTTTTTGCAGCAGCCAGGATGAGCAGCACCGACCAGTCTCCTCGACTGTTTGCCGCTGTCGTTGGGTTTCTGTGCAGCCCACTGGATCACTATCTTCTTCATTGCAGATCACCTCCTTTCATCAAACATTAGCTGCTTTCCGCCCCTCACATTTTGGGGATGCCTTCCTTCAGCACACCTGCATCTGAAAATCGTCCAAAACCACATCGCTGTAACGAGCATCTTCAATCATCAAGGAGAAAATTTCGGGAACTATGAGCTTCACAACCTGGCAAGTGTACCTTGACCGCTCTAGGGAAAAACCATTCTCCCAGATATTCTGCATCGGACATCCGCCCTTGCAAACAAGCCGCAACGGACACTTATAGCAAGCTCTGTAATTACTAAAATGTAGCATTCTCAGTTTTGCTCTAGCCGCATCGCTGAAAACAAACTGGGACTGGTCTATCAATAGCCGACCATATAACATTACGTCAGAAAATGGCTCAGAGTGCCTTGTGATTTCTACACAAGCGGTTACATTTCCGTCAGGAGTTACGGTCAGATTCTCGCCGTATACGCCACAATAATACCCAGTCGTTGGTCTAGATAGGTATGATGTATCTATCTTCATGGGCAGCGCGTTATCTACGATGTGCTTCAACATTGTAACAAAACTATCTGCGAAATTCTTGGGTAAGGGTGTTAGCTCTTTCCCGCCCCTGCAAGTTTCGGACATATGCACAGGCTCTACTTTTAAGGTCTTGACGCCCAGGTTTCCAAAGTAGTCTACGCTTTCTACCATACTCCCTACGCTTTGAGACGTTACTATGCACTGTACCATAAACTCTCTATTTGAACGGACTAGATTCCTGATGTTTCGTTCAACGGTATTCTTTGATGATCTTCCATCAGCAAAAGGTCTTTGGTACTCATGAGCCGCACCGTCACACGAAATTCTTACGAATACCCTGTTCTCCAGAATCCACTCAAGCTGTTCGTCATTGAAGGTTCCATTTGTGACTATCGCCACAGCAACTTCGTCGAAGCATCGTTGGGCGTATTTTGTAGCAAAATCCATGACCTCGAAATTTGCAAAGGGTTCGCCTCCACCTGCAAAATGCAAGGTTAGGCTTCCTTCACTCGACATAGCACTCACAGCGTCAATGGCGGCTTTCGCCACCTCTTTCGACATATAAACCTTGTCGTCGCCTCCGCGAGCGTAGCAATAGACACATCTCAAATTACAGTCAAGTGTTGGGAGCAACGTCAGGCTTGCCCCGTGATTGGGACCAAGGTGACTGCGCTCTTCCGTGACGTTTTCACCTTCTAGATTGCTGCGCTCTTCTTGAACAAGGGCTGCAATTTCATCTTCACTGGCATCAACCGCAAATACTATCCTATTCGGAAGTATCAGAGCGTAGTTCTGTTTGTTTATTTGCAGGACGCTTACAGGATCATTTGGTGATAGAGACATATCTTGCTCCAAAATAGGGCTCTGTTTTGGATAAGCCGCATAACGACTCGCGCTTCACCTGCGCCGCGAAGCGTAGCGGAGCGGCGTCAGGTGCAAGCGCGTGTTAGCCCGCACCCCGCTTTAGAAATACGGTCTTGAACTCACCAACACTCTCTATTGCCTGGCTCATCATCACGGAATAAAAATGAAAATTGCCCACATTACACCAATCAACGCTGGTACAAGATACACCATTAACCAGATGGATGATATGCGCCACTTACGGCGGGTTTCATATGTCTCTTTATATTCAGGTACTAACTCTAGCGACTTTTCTCGTAGATGTTGAATCACATACCATTGTCTTCGATTGACGTACATCCAAACTATTGTTAGCAATAATCCAAAGAACGCCAGAATGCGAGCAACCCAAATAGTACTTGTCTGTTGCGCCGCCGCTGATGCACTACTTATCAATCCAGTGTACGCAACTACAAGCATTGATTCAGCAATGAGGAAGTAGTTGCTTCTTTCAGTAAGAGCACTATCTTCGTAAAGCCCGTGCTGAAATATACGATTTGCTTGGTCACGGATGTCTTGCTTATCTTGTTCGTCAGCCATTTTGAAAACTCCTTTTTGTTGCGGATGTCGTGTCTGCCATAGTAACGGCTGTAACAGATTGTTCTCCGTCGCTTGAGTTGTCCTAGAACGATGAGCGGGCTAACTCCGAAATGGCCTGCATCTCCGCAATCTAACCGCCCCGTGCGCGCCCGGCGCCCACGCAGTCTATCTGCCCGGTGTGGGCGGTTTCGCTTGCGCGGGCGCAGGCGAAGTTCCCCTGGTTGGATGTTCGCCTGCGTGCTCCTGCGCGTATTGTAGCACGCGCCGATGCACTCAACAAGTGGGCCGGACGACCCCGCGCGCAAATGGGCCTACATCCCCCGCCCGCCGCCCAGATGCTGCCGCACCCACTGCTTGCGCCGCGCATCCAGGAAGGCGCGCAGCATCCGGTCCGGCTCGGCCTCGGTCTCGCGCAGCAGCGCGAGGGCCTCGTTGTGCCAGGGCAGGTCCGCGTGAGGGCAGACGAATCGTGGGGCTGCTCCGCGCCGAGCATTGCTTCGGCGAAGCCGGTGGGGCCGATCCGGCCGCGGCTCACCTGGCACGCGGTGCCGCAGACCCGGCAGTGCATCCGGCCGCGGGCGCCGGCCGGCGGGAAGAAGGCGTCGTAGCCTTTCGTCGGCCCCGGCTCACTCCTCCTCGAAGCCGTAGCTCTCCAGTTTCAGCACGCGGCTGTTCTCGGTGACGGTGCGGACGACGTGGTCGGGCGCACCCTCGGGGATCTCGGCCTCGATCTCCAGTGTCACCCGCACTTTTGCCCCGGGCAGCCCGACCAGGCGGGTCAGGATCTCCTCGGCGATCTTGCCCGCCTCGGTGGGCACCTTCAATGTATTCAGCCTCGCCGCCCCGTGGTAGCGCCGGAGGCGCCGATTTTGGATGTTGAGTTGTGGATTTTGGATTGGCCCTTGACCGTGTCGTCGGCCGCCTTGCGGCGCGTCTCGGCCTGGCGCTTCTGGAAGGCGTCGAGGTTGAGCGTCTCAGCTTCGTCCTCGATCGACTTCCAGGCCAGGTACTGCCGCGTCGCCTGCACCAGTTCCTCCAGCCGCTGCGCGTCGGGCGCCAGAAATGCCAGGGTGTTCTTGTAGCGTCGGGGGGCTGAGCCTCGCGTCTCGAGGATGGTTCTGGCAACCTCGCGAGCCTCGGAGCGGGCCTGCTTGCTCGGCGGTGCGTGGGGCGTGAACGGTCCCAGCACGACGAGCCGCACCTCCCGCTCGTCGCTCACATCGGCGCTCGAGGCCGGGGCCAGGTGGACACCGGCAAAATCGCCGCGCTGCTTGATCTCCTCGCGCAGCCGCCGCAGCAACTCCTGCTCGATCACGTCCTCACGCTGCTGCTCGGCGCGGTCCTGGGCCAGCCGGTTCACGCTCGGCTGGGTTGAAAACCAGTAGCGCTGCCCGTTCTCATAGAGGTGCGTCGCCCCGCCTGCGTCAATCTCGACAAATTGGAGCCGGCGCGAGACGACGCGCCGGCCGCCGTCGCGGCTGGGGCGGGCGTCCTGGATGCTGTGCTCGATCGTCAGCAGCAGGCGTGGCGTCTCGCCGAGGTCGGCCGGGTCGATCAGGATGGCCCCGCGACGGAACAGCTCACCATAGCGGGCAATGATTGCCTCGAGGACCGCGTCGAGCAGCGGGTGGCCAGGGGCCAGAGGGGCCTGGGGAAACCCGGTTTCCCCGGACCCTCGCCCGGTGGAAGAGCCTGGAAGTCAGGCGCGCCGACGACCGTCTTCTGACCGCGCACCGCGCCGATGGCGAGGTCCTCATAGCCGGTCAGGGCTGCGTCCCGGTGGCGGCGTGGTCAGAGATGACGATTTTCACCTCGGCGATGCCCAGCCCGTTAAGCAAGCTGCTGTAGTAGGCCTCGGCTTCCTTAGCCACCTGCGACAGGATGCCAGCCTCTTTCGCCCCCGCGATCAACTTTTCCCGCGCCCGGGGTTCGAGTTCATTCTTGTAGGCCTCAAAACGGTCGTTTGGGCACAGAAAGTTCGGGCAGAAGTCGGAAGAACTGACGATCTCGGTGTTTTGCATATCAATCGTGACATTCGCCTCGAAGATCTGCGGTGGCGGCAGGGTCACCTCAACCCTCTGCCCATCGTTGCTCACCCTGATATGTTCAGGGCCGAACTGCGAAAGGTCAATGCCCGCCGGCACGATGCCATGGATGTACATCACGAACGCTTGCTTGATGCCAATGCCTCCCAGGAACTTCAGGACCCCGGAAGGCGCCTCTGTGTGGTCGAGGCGCACATAGCTGTAGTGCTCGACGAAGATCTGTTTGTTGGTTTGCTTGATCTGCCGGAGAATGGCCGGGCCGACCTCAGTCACTTTGGACGGCCCTCCGAAAACGTTCTCCACGACGTTGAGCGTCCTCCAGCCCAGGGCGACGAGTGCCAGAACGATGATGCCGCTTACGATGGCCTTGATGGTACTATGAATCATCGCTTGCCTCTCTAAAAAATAGGCTGCTGGAGCAGGGGGATGGGGAAACCCGGTTTCCCCGTCCCCCTACCCGGTGGGAGGGTCTGGGAGGGCGTAGCCCTCCCAGGAAGTATGTTCATCCCGTCAGTGTGCGGCGGAGCCGCATGGAGGGCTAACGTGAACATACGCCCTCGGCGAGGGGCGTGGGGAAACCGGGTTTCCCCATTCCCCCACCCGCGGGAGGGTCTGGGAGGGCTACGCCCTCCCAGGAACAATCTTATCTTCATCTCGTCGGTGTGCGGCGCGAGCCGCATGGACGGCTGATACCGATGAAGAGGTGCATCAACGCGTTCGGTGTCAAGGTTTCGCTGCGTGCCCCCGCGCCGAATCTGCTCCCCAGCCCGCGCCCGGGTCCCGAAAGATGCGGGGAGGTCGACTCCAGGGTATTCGAGATGCGCACGCTTACAGGTTGAACGTAGATCCCATACGAACTTTCTGATCCAGGTCAACTCCAGGGTATTCTAGATGCGCGCGCTTACCGCTATGTTACGGATGGTCGGAGGATGGATTGATGTCCTGGCGCGCGCAGGGTGGCGAGGGCCTGCCATGGCCTATCGCCGCGCTCGACGGGGGCGGCAGCGGCGTCGCGTTGCCGTGTTCCATGGCAGGACGCACGCGGTGGAGGGGCGCGGGGAGGCTTAGCCACCCCCCACGCGCC